>Ga0163162_10007395_pt1 | contig 10679 bp, 7 predicted proteins | sample S55metaG_FD_115310 | JGI IMG/M metagenome (GOLD analysis project Ga0163162, IMG submission 115310) | Switchgrass rhizosphere microbial communities from Kellogg Biological Station, Michigan, USA - S5-5 metaG | ecosystem: Host-associated > Plants > Roots > Rhizosphere > Soil | place: USA: Michigan...
CAGGATGTGGGCGCACACGCCCCTACAGCTTATGTTCTGCTAAACTTCTGACATGAAACTTTCTGAACTTGCGAGCCTAACCGGAGCTCAAGTTGAAGCGGCATCGAACGAGATCGAGATCAACGGCGCCGCGGGTCTTGATGAAGCTCGCGATGGGCACGTAACTTTTCTCGCCAATCCTCGTTACACACCACGAGTCAACACCACGCAAGCCACCGCAATATATCTGGGACCTGACGTAGAAACCGACAAACAAATATCAATCCTGCGTGTAAAGGATCCATACCTCGCTTATACGCGTGCGCTACGCATCTTTTATCCCGAACCGGTGATTGAACCTTTTATCGATCCTTCTGCGGTAATTCATCCCTCAGCTCGTGTTGCAAACAATGTGGCGATCGGAGCGTGCGTCGTCATAGGAAAGAATGTCCAGATCGCGGAAGATGTTTGTATACATCCGAACGCAACAATTTATGATGATGTTCAAATCGGTCGTGGCTCGGTCATTCATTCGGGAGTAGCAATTCGCGAGCGAACCGTGATCGGCGAACGAGTTATCATTCACAACAACTCTGTCATTGGCTGCGATGGCTTTGGATATGCGAAGGATGAAGAACGCCGCTGGCTGAAGATTCCTCAGGCAGGACGAGTCGTGATTGAAGATGACGTTGAGATTGGGGCTGCTACGACAATAGACCGGGCATCAGTTGGTGAGAGTCGCATCGGCCGCGGCTCAAAATTAGACAACCTGGTCCAGATCGGACATTCATGCACAATTGGTGAAGACTCGCTTCTGTGTGCGCAAGTAGGACTCGCCGGCAGCTCGCACATTGGGAATCGAGTAATCCTCGCTGGTCAGGCCGGAGTTGCGGGACATCTCACAATCGGCGACGACGTGGTACTCACGGCCAAGAGTGCGACGAGTCATGATATTCCACCTGGAAAGGTAATCTCGGGAATTCCGGCGTTCGACAATCGCGACTGGCTGCGAGCCACCGCCGCATTTCGTCGCCTTGGCGAAATGGCCCGCACCGTTCGGGATCTCGAGAAACGACTCAAAGAGCTCGAAACGAAGTAGGGGCGGCACTCCGCGGCCGCCCAAATTCCGAGCACTTAAATTGCTACGTTACACCCGACATGAGAGGATCCGCAGATTTGACAATTACCAATTGAGAACTATCAATTTGTAACTAATCCTTGCCCCGCTGCCTACGTAATCGCTCCACCGTCGACAATCACAACTTCGCCATTCATGAAACTATTACGCTCGCTCACCATGAATGCTGCATATTCTGCGAGTTCTTCAGGTCGCCCTAATCTTCCGGCTGAGGTCCAGAAATCGTGCATCTGCAACAGACGATCGGGTAGAGCTTGAGCTAAATCTGTATCAAAAATTCCGGCCGCTATTGCGTTAACCCTGACGCCAAATGTTCCTGCTTCTCGTGAAAGACACTTTGTAAAACCAATCATTGCGGCTTTCGAAGTCGCGTAGTGTACGGAAGTAGGCAACGCTCTCATGGCGCCGATGGAAGTGATGTTGAGAATACTGCCCTTCCGCTGTCGGATCATCTGTTTGTAAATTGGCTTAGTAACTGCAAACAGACTGTCGACGTTCGTATGTATCACGTCATCCCAGGCGCGGTCGGTTGTCGTGGCAAAGTTGTCGCCACGGTTGATTGCGGCGTTGTTTATGAGAATGTCGATCCCGCCCCATTTTTCAACCAGCTCGCGCGTAAGTTTCTTCATTCCAATACGGTCGGTTACGGAAATCTTTGCGAAGAAAGAACGACGCCCGTGAGCTTCAATCTTTTGGCTCATTTCATTTGCCAGATCGTCGCGTGAATTGTAACTAAAACCGACGTCAGCACCTTCGCGAGCAAAAATGTCGCAAAGGGCAGCCCCAATGCCGCGCGTACCGCCTGTAATAAATGCTCGCTTACCTTCGAGTAGCAAACTCACTTAACTTTGATTCTCCTCGGGACCCATGCGTAGAAGCGCATCGTCAGGTGCTTAACAGATGCAAAGCCTGCACCCTGAACATTTGCTGTTACCTGGGAAGTATTGGTGCCGGGAGATTAAATCCTGAAAAACGCCGGCAGTCAAACTGAGGGGATTACTAATATATGACCTCTCGAACCTATATGACCTTTGAAATCACTGATCAAGCCGAAATAACTTCGCTCAGGACGGGTTGCTCGGGTTGCGGAATTAAGGCAGCAATCTCTTCGACAATTTGTCTCGTAGCGTTTGGTAGTGCCAGACCCGCAGTGGCGTTCCTCAGACGGGAATAGTGCACCTCATCTTCAATCATACGCTGGATTACCGGCACTACATCGCTGCAGCGCTTCAGCATTACACCTGCGCCGCGTTCTACAATTAAGTTAGCAGTGCCAGCCTCTTGCGGCATGGGATCAGTGATCATGTCACCAATGATCGGCACCCGGCAGGCGAGCGCCTCAAAAGTAGTTAGCCCGCCCAGTTTCGAGACCATCACGTTTGCCGCACTCATCAGTTTCTCGATCTCCTCGGAATATCCGATGACCTTGATAGGAAAGGGAGCGTCAAGTGCGAGCGACTCGGCAGCTATTCGCAGATCTTCATTTCTGCCGGCCAGAAAGATTGCCTGAACCGGGAGTTCACCACGGATCAGTTCGCGAAAGATCTGTGGAATATTGCCGCCACCAGCCCAACCGGCGTTAACGAATACAGTAAATTTTTCAGGATCCAAACCCAGCGCGCGCCGAGCCGCCTGCGCCGCTTCTTCACCGGGATAAGCAAATTTAGGATGGACCGGCATTCCAGAAATCTTGATGCGCGCTGGATCGACTCCATAATCAATAAGTTGCTGCCTTGCTTCCTCGCTCGCCACTAGATAGAGCGTCACAGCATCGCAGGCCCATCCCTTCCAAAATCCATAACAAGGATCGGTCACTACGGATACGAGCGGCACGCGATCAGCCAGATTTAGCTCTTGCAACACTCGAGCAAAAAGGTGTTGAGTTAAAGGGTGAACGCTGACGACAACATGTGGACACCAGCGTTCAAACAGTTCGGCGACGTAACCAATGCACCTCTTATGGAAGAACTCCCGTCGTTCTGGTCGAATGTGATTCACGCACCAGTAGAAGTATTTCATCCAATGTTGGCGATTGCGTAAGATCCAATTGTAGAGGCGAACGAGTTTGGCCGTTAGATGGTGCGATTCTTCGATCGCCTTAACCACCCGGACAGCATATGATTCGCCATCAAGAAACTTTTGTACGCCGGCGACGATCGCAGCAGCCGCAGACCGATGTCCGCCGCCTGTATCGGACGAAATGATGAGAATCTTTGGTATTCGCTGCGAAGGGGTAGTCACGGTATGCGCTTAATCTCCGAAACTCTGATGCGTCACTGGTTCAGTTGATCAAAACTCCTGAACGTGCACTCCGTCTGTGGCGGGTGTCGAGTTGTCGATCGATTTGCGGGCTTTTTTCATCTCGCGTTCCAACTTCTTAATCTGGATCAAATGACGAGGATTGAATGGAAGCGACGGGTAGTAGCTGTTTGACTCATGGGTGCAGAAACAGCCGTCAGCAGCTTTTTGCCGGCGCTCTTTCATTGCCGGAGACAACCACAACTTCTGAAAGTTCCAGTTAAAGTCTCGCAAGTTGCCGATAGGAGCGAGATTCTCACAGGAAGAAACCGTACCCTCGTCGTAGATCACTCCACCTGCTGTGCCTGCGTAGCACTTCATCTGGGCCGTCTGAGTCTCCTGCGTCTTAGCAATCAAGCCATGCATGTAGATGTCGATGGCCGCTTTGAAAAATCCTGCCTTGCCACCGTAATTGTTCTTGATTGCCGCATTTCTTGAATCGTCCTGAATCATCTGGGCCAGCTTGGCATAGCGGGAATGATCGATCAGTAACTCATGCGGGTCGGCTGAGGGTGGACGAATGTAATTGAAGTTCACCTTGTCAGGCTTGAGATCGTATTTAAGAAAATCGTACCACTCGAAAATGCTGTCCTGGTTCGAGTTCATGAAACAGGTGCAAGTTTGCACGTCCAGGCGCGGATATTCCTTCTTGATTGCCTGCAGTTGACGTGCGGTGTCGATGGCAATATCCCACGAACCCGGCTTTTGTCTGATTTTCTCGTGTTCGACCTTCGGCCCATCAATACCAAGCGCGATAGTGAGGTTGAGATTTGGGCATTCCTGGAGAATTCTGGTCACATCCGGAAAGATTCTTTTCTGGATCTGTCCATTCGACATGATGTAGATGGATTCCACTTTATTGTTTCGATAGAAGGCATTCGAAATTTCGGGCAGATCTTTTCGGGTAAAGGGCTCGCCTCCGGCCAATATAAGTACACCGAGATTTCCACCGAGCGTTTCGGAGATTTGCTCGATCTCGTTAGTTTTCATCTGCAACTTCTTGCGAGGCCGATCATCAAGCTCATCAGTAAAGAAACAATGAGTACAACGCATGTCACACACCGAGGTGACAAGAATATTTAGCAATATCGGCGAAAAAGGCTGCCCGAGCGCCAGCTTTGCGTAACGTTTGAGTAGTTCTTTGGTCGTAAAATCCATCTTAATTATTGCTTTCTTCAGCGTCGCACACTGCTGCGACGGAACAAGTAAACAGATAAGCTATTTGTTTTCGCCTGTCAACGTAAGTTTATGATGGGCTTGGAATAAGTACCGTTGCACTCAAAAGTAATAGGTATGGGAGTGTAAGAAAACTAAAGAGGGACAAAAAGCTAATCCACAGATTGCGCCGATTGCATAGATTCTTTGTTAGAACGGCATTGTACGGCACCTTCTCTCAAGAAATCTGTGGAATCGGCGTAATCTGTGGATGATCTTTTTGTGGCTCTGAGTCTCTACCTTTTTTCAAAAGGACGCAAAGAAAAGTACAAGCTCGTTATCGCTCGGTGATAGCTTTTGATAGCTGATTTCTATTTGGGTCAAACCTTGGGGCGTCGGCGACGATCACGTCAATAACGCGGAACGAGCCTCCCGCCGGAACCTCAAAACCAACATCGAGATAACCACTCTTACTTTCAACAACGTCAGAAACTATTTCGCTGATACGCTCGGGTTCAATTGTTCCCATCGATCTGGACGCATTCCCAGCATCGCCAATAGACCAATTTACCAACCCGCGTGAAACGCTAACGCGAGCATAAAGCAGGTATCGACTATTCGCCTTCACCTGAACCCTTTGCCAAAGTTTTCCTCCTGCCAACGCGGCCAGCGCCTGGCCGCCGGAAACCGTCATGGCTTCTATTGGTCCAACTACGGACCAGTCATCCGCAATCGTGTCCGACCGACTCGTCAATCTGAAGGACGGATTGCGCGCCAGATTGCTGCCACTAAACAATCCAAGATCCTCGGCACGTTGATGGATATACGCACAACCTTGCACGGTTCCGGTAGTGGAACGAACACGAATTCCCGGACTCCGTTCGCGCCGGTCTCTAACAAACAGATCGTTGCCCAGGAGTTGGAGAAAAACGCCTGGCGCGATCTGTGAACGTCTTTCATTTATCAGGTTCCCACCACCGTCGTAACGTTGAATGTCGATTCGTTCGCCCGTATGAATCCAATTCTTATCGATCAAACTCAGCGGTTCGAGACGTTTGTCGGCAAAGTACAAAACCGCACCACCGGGCTTGTATTCATATGAAAGGTGCCGGAAATACAATCGCGGATCGAGATAGTAGCTACGCAAAGACCTTTCTGTCTCCGTGGTTCTTGGAGCAAAATCGATCTGCTTTCCCGCCATTACTGCATCATGTATCGCGAGTGCACTGGCTGGAGTTCCATCAACTTCCCAATACGCATTGAAAGTCGGATCCTGATAAACCCAACCCCCAAACTCGGGCAGCCAAACTTCGGCGCCCACGTGAGTATCGACACCAAAGAGTCCATTTTGCACAGCAACGCTCAGGCCCACTTGTCTTGCGGTTAACCCGACGGCATCACAAAGTGCGACATAAATATCAGCGAGGTTTCCGCACAATACCGGGTCGCCTCGCTTCATTTGCTCGAATTCCTGGCGCGGCACTCGCGAGACCAGACCTGGCATGGTTAAGTGATGCGGATAATGGGCCAGCCATACTCTGATCCTGTTTGCCTGGTCCCACGATGAGTCGCTGGCACTGATCACTCCCTCGAGTTCGTGCCTGAGGAAACTGGCATCTTCAACACTCAGGTGTTGACGCGGCTCGATACTTCTTTCGTTAACTGGCAGACCCGATATGTTTAGGCCATGTCGTTGAAGCTTGAGTTGCGCCAATTGATGCTCGGGCGACTGTCGATCATAGATGGTGACAGTGGTCTCGCCCTCGGGGATGGCAACCTGAAAATCTGAGACCTGAATCCTCGCTTCAGTGAACGGAGGTCTCGGGCGGGAAACGAATGAGAGTGCAAAACCCCCGGCAAACGCTCCCAGGATACAGCAGGCGAGCAGGAGCTTTTTGGACGAGCGCGCCGTAGTGCTGGGAGAGATAGTCGAGATTACACGAATCGAATTGGGGGTAAATACATCCCTCTCGTCCACCGATTTCTTCGGCGTGCGGAGAGTCATAATTGTAGTGGTCTCTACTTTGTTTGACTACATTAATAGACGTGGGGACAGTCCGTTGTGGCGGGCAAATCTATCGTGAGTGTGTATCGACTTAGTCAAGCTTGTGTAAAGTTTTGTCAATTCTCAGTGGTCCGTGGTCCGTAGTCCCGTGGTCACTTTGTACTTTGTACTTTGAGCTTTGTACTTTCAGCTTTGTACTTTGTGGTTTGTACTTTCTGCTGGTTCATCTGAGGTCTTAAGACCCAAAGCTCAAAGACCAAAGCTCAAAGTACAAAGTACAAAGTACAAAGTGACTACTGACTACGGACCACTTACTAGGATCTGTTCTGTATTCCCAGAGCGCGCATGCGTCGATATAGATGACTTCTGTCCACGCCCATCAGTTCCGCTGCACGAGAAACATTGCCCTCGGCTTCTTCGAGCTTTCGTTGAATGAACTCCCGGTGATAAGCCTCGGTCGCTTCCTTAAATGAAGGAAATCTGAACGAAGCTGCGGGAGGCTCTTCTTTGCCATGTGGCGGCAAATCGGCCGCCGCTACCTTACTTCCTGGATGCATTATTACTACACGCTCAATCGTGTTTCTTAACTCGCGTACATTACCGGGCCATAAATGAGCTTGTAGATCGTCGATCGCTTCAGGCATGAATTGCTTCGGCTTTTTCCCGTAAGCCCTCGAGAAGTGTTGGTTGAAGTATTCAACCAACTGCGGGACATCTTCTAACCTTTCTCGCAATGGTGGGAGCTCAAAGGGAATCACGTTCAGACGGTAGAACAAGTCGGCCCGGAAATTCCCCAGCTCGATCTCCATATCCAGTCTTTTATTCGTGGCGGCAATGACTCGCACGTCGACGCTGATTGTGTTACCGCTGCCGACGGGCTCAAATCTTTGCTCCTCTAACACACGTAGCACCTTGGCCTGGACCTTGGGGCTCATGTCTCCAACTTCATCCAGAAATATTGTTGCGCCGTCCGCCAATTCAAACTTTCCTTTACGAGCAGCAGTGGCGCCAGTAAACGCTCCCTTTACATGGCCAAAGAGCTCCGACTCAATGAGCTCCTCCGGAATTGCCGCGGAGTTGACCTCGATGAATGCGGACGCGCCTCGTCTGGATTCAAGATGAATGGCTCTCGCTACCAGCTCTTTGCCTGTGCCCGATTCTCCATAAATCAATATTCGTCCATCGGTAGGTGCGACCACCGAAATCTGTTTTCTCAAGGCGCGCATCGCAATGGAATCACCAACCATTGTGTACTCGCGCGCGAGGGTGGCAGCCATGTCTGCATTGATTAGTTCCAGCCGCTGCTGTCGCAGAGCGTTACGAACAGTGAGGATGGTCTTTTCAATCGAAAGCGGCTTCTCAATAAAGTCGAACGCACCCAACTTGGTCGCACGCACAGCCGTTTCAATATTTCCATGTCCCGAAATGATCACCACCGCAGCATCCGAGCCATTCGCGCGGAGTTGCTTAAGTGTTTCCAGTCCATCAATTCCCGGAAGCCAAACATCCAGAAGAATGCAGCCGTAAGCGCGCTTACCTAGCGCTTTCAGACACTCTTCTCCAGTCGCGACGGCATCTGCTACGAAGCCTTCATCTTCCATGACGGCTCGCAGCGTGTCTCGGATACCGCGTTCATCATCAACTATTAAGATTGAATCCATTAATTGTTACTGAACCTGCATTTGTCCTTAGGTGGGGAGCTCGATGATAAAGCGGGCACCGCGAGGATGATTGCGTTCAGCTCTGATTCTGCCCCCATGTTCGAGGATTATTCTCTGCACGATTGCCAGGCCGAGCCCGGTGCCACTGTCGCGTCTGGAAAAGTATGGCTGAAATAATCTACGGAAATCGCCTTCCTCAATTCCCAGCCCGGTATCGGCAACCTCGACACGCAAGATGCTCTTGTCACTATCCTGACGAGTGGAAATGACGATTTCCTTTTTCTCGCTTGAGTCTGCCAGCGCATTCAAGGCGTTGTCGATCAAGTTTACAAATACTCGCTTGAGTTGCTCCCCATCGAGCATAGCCACCGGCAAATCTTCCTCGAGATTGACTACGATACTGACGTCGTCGAGCCGCTCCTCATAAAGACTCACCGCCTGCGTTACCACTTCATTAAGACTCGCGGGCTCCCTGCGAGCCGGAGGCAGACGAGCAAATCTTGAGAACTCATCAACCATCGCTTTTAGCCCGGCAACCTCACGCGTAATTGTATCGGTGCATTCTGCTATGACATTGGCCACTCGCTTTTCATCGCGCGGTTCGTCCAAATTCCCATTTGAGCCATTAGTACCATTACCACGACTATAACTCTTTGCGATGCGTTCGGCGGACAACTGAATCGGGGTCAAAGGATTCTTGATTTCATGGGCCATCCGCCTGGCAACTTCGCTCCAAGCGGCCGCTCTTTGTGCCGACAGCAGTTCCGAAAGGTCCTCGAGCACCAACACGACGCTGCGTCTGGGACCAGAAGCATCGCGTAAGGCCGTCGCCGTAATGGCAACGGGGATTGAACCGTTGCTTGAACCTGTTTCGAGTTGAGTCTGTTCGGCTGCATGCCCTGCACGCCGAGCGCGCCGGAGCAGTCGATCGGCGACAAGCCAGTTGTCACTGCCAATCAGGCTGCTTAGTTTCGGATTGCCTTCTGTCTTTGCGGTCAACCCCAGCATTTTCGAGGCGGCAGGATTCAAAGTGGTAACACAGTCGTTCTCGTCAACAGACACCACTCCAGTCGAAAGAGACTGAAGCACAGTCTCGATGTAGTTGCGCCGTTCTCCGAGCGCGAGATTTTTCTCGCGCAGCTCCGCAGCGCTGGCCTCAATGCTCCTGCGATTCTCTTCGAGCTGGCTCGTCATTTGATTGAATGACTCTGCCAACAATGCGAGTTCATCATCAGCTACGGTCGTAACACGATGTGAAAGATTGCCACGCGCAACTTCCTTTGAAGCTTCAGCCAGCGCTTTGATAGGAGTGGCGATACCCCGCGCGAGATAGATTGCGACCCAACTCGATACGAACAAGAGTATCAAGGTCATCAATCCCAGAGTCGACACACCGAGCAAACGCACCTGCCGTTGCTTTCCTACCAGATCCTGATAACCACGCTCTGAACCCGAAATAAGCTCATTCAGATCACTCTCGGCACGTTTCTCGGGTGCAATAATGAGAGTCTCGGACTGATCCAAAGGCGCTGCCAGAACGTCGAAACCTATTCCGTCAGCGAGAGCGTCGCCAACCTCTCTCGATTGACGCGCCGCGGCAAATAGTGCTTCGAGTTTTTCTGAATCCGCCGCTGACAAGTTCGCTCTACTCTTAAGATTCACCGTGCCATCAGCCTGTACAATCTCGACGCCGACGAGCTGGCCCGAGGTGACTAACTGATCGATCGTAGCCTGACGTTCGCTGCCGTCCTGTTGGTTCAATAGCAACACTAACAACGACGCAACATCGTGAAGTGAACGATTTTGTGTAGCCAGGGTGGCGCGCTTCACTTCACTTGCTTCTTGTACAATTTCCGGAAATGGGTAGAACCACTTTTCAAGAGAGCGATTGAGGAACAAGTAAGAAAAAACTGCCATCGCGGTAACCGGCAGGAAGCTGATCGAAATGAAATAGACGAGGAGTCTGGTTTTTACTTTCGACCCTAGTTGCCGTTCGATTCTTTCGCGCCGGAGTTTGAGCAGGTTGCGAACAAAGATAAACGAGAAGACTACAAAGGCGACGAAATTAAGGGTTGAAAGGGCATAGAGCGCGAGTGCATCGGAGGTTGTGTCAGGTCGAACTACAGTCCAGAGCCAAAGCTGTTGGGACGCAATAATGGACAGTAAGAAGGCTACGGTCGCGCCGAGAAGCCACAGGAGTAGGCGCCGGCGTCTCCGAGTTCGGCGCAGTTTTTCCGGGGACAACTTTTCGGGACTTTCACTCATGCATTAATTGGGTCGAGTTTACCATAGTGAAAGCCGGGAGCTCCCAGGATGTCGCAGTCGTGAAGGGCAGAGTGGCCCAGTTATCAACTTTCTAGAATCCTGCTGCTGGGGGAGGGTGGGTATCATTTTCCATATATCATTTTCCATTTCTCATTTTCCATTTCTCATTTTCCATTTC
>Ga0163162_10007398_pt1 | contig 10678 bp, 8 predicted proteins | sample S55metaG_FD_115310 | JGI IMG/M metagenome (GOLD analysis project Ga0163162, IMG submission 115310) | Switchgrass rhizosphere microbial communities from Kellogg Biological Station, Michigan, USA - S5-5 metaG | ecosystem: Host-associated > Plants > Roots > Rhizosphere > Soil | place: USA: Michigan...
ATCGCCGGCCGTACGGCCCATGAGGGTCACGCTGCCAACCTGATGCGTCGCCAGAGCTGCTGCGATGGCGGCGCCGATGCCTCGCCCGCCGCCGGTGACGACCGCGTGGCCGGCTGCCGGCTCTATCTTTGGAGCGCTCATCGATTCGCCGCCTTTTTCTGCCACTCGCGCTCGAGCTGCTTCTTGCCCGTCAGATACTGCGGCGGCCAGCGCTGATCCCAGTAGCCGAGTTGGGCTGCGGCGTGCAGCGTCCAGAAGGGATCGACCAGGTGCGGGCGCGCCAGCGCACACAAGTCCGCCCGGCCGGCCGCGATGATGCCGTTCACTTGATCCGCCTCCGTGATGTTGCCGACGGCAATCGTCGGCACGCGAGCCTCGTTGCGAATCTGATCGCTGTACGGCGCCTGGAACATGCGTCCGTAGATCGGTTTGGCGGTCGTAGACGTCTGGCCGGTAGACACATGGATGATGTCGGCCCCCGCATCGACGAATGCCCGCGCAATGACGACCGCGTCCTCGCCCGTGACGCCGCCCTCCACCCAGTCGGTTGCCGAGATGCGCACGGACATGGGCCGGTCGGCCGGCCAGGCGGCGCGCATGGCCGTGAACACTTCGATCGGGAAGCGCAGGCGATGTTCGAGCGAACCGCCATAGGCGTCGGTCCGGTGGTTACTCAACGGCGTGAGGAAGCTCGACAGCAGGTAGCCGTGCGCGCAGTGGAGTTCGACCATGTCGAAACCGGTGTCGATCGCCATCCGTGTGGACGCGACGAACTGATCGCGGACGCGGTCCATGTCCTCGCGGGTCATGGCGCGCGGCAGTTGAAGGCCGGCCGCGTACCGAATCGCCGACGGGGCGACGACCTCCCAGTTGTCCGTCTCGAGCAGTTCGTCGGTCCCTTCCCACGGCAGTTTCGTGGATCCTTTGCGTCCGGAGTGACCGAGCTGCAGGCAGATCTTCGCTGCGCTCTGCTCGTGCACAAACGTGACGATGCGCCGCCACGCCGCCGCATGCGCATCGGTGTACAGGCCGGTGCACCCGAGCGAGATTCGCGCCTCGGGTGAGACGCAAGTCATTTCCGTGATGACGAGCCCGGCGCCGCCGAGGGCGCGCGTGCCCAGGTGGGTGAGATGAAAGTCCGTCGGCGTGCCATCGACGGCGGAGTACATGTCCATCGGCGCGACCACCACGCGGTTGATGACGGTCATGTCCCGCAGACGAAACGGCGTGAACATCGGCGGCGGCGGGGGCGTGGTACCGGGGCGGGCTAAAGCCCGCCCGTCCGCCCGCCCATCCGACACCGACCCGTCCGACGCCGGATCCTCATTGCGACCCGCGAACCAACGCTCCACGCCGTGCAGATACGCGCGGTCGCGCAGGCGCAGGTTCTCGTGGCTGACGCGCTGGCTGCGGGTAAGCAGCGAATAGGTGAACTGCTCGGGCTCGAGCGTGATGTAGCGCTTGACGTGCTCGAACCACTCCATCGAGTTGCGAGCCGCGTTTTGCAGGCGCAGCGCTTCCGTCATGCGCTCGTCCTGGTAGGCCGTGAGCGCTTCGGGCAGTGGACGGCCCTCGGCGAGCACCCGCGCCAGGGAGATGGCGTCCTCCATCGCGAGCTTCGTGCCGGATCCAATCGAGAAGTGGGCCGAGTGCGCGGCGTCGCCGATGAGCACGACGTTCCCGAAGAACCAATGCTCGTTGCGAACGCGGACGAAACTCGACCACGGCGCCGACAGATGTCTGGCGTTCGACATCAGGCGGTGCCCCTGCAGCCATTTGCCGAACAGCCGCTCGCAAGCCGCGATCGTCCCATCGGTGTCTAGCCGATCGAAACCCGCGCTCCGCCACGAGTCTTCGTCGCACTCGACGATGAACGTCGAGGTGTGCGCATCGAAGCGGTAGCAGTGCGCCTGGAATACGCCGTGCTCGTTCTCGACGAAGTAGAAGGTGAACGCCTCGAACGGAAACGTGGTGCCGAGCCAGATGAACTTGGCCTTTCCCGAGTGCAGCTGGGGCTGAAAGTGCGAGGCATGGCTGGCGCGCACCGTGCTGTTGATGCCATCGGCGGCCACGATGACGTCGGGCTTGCCCTTCACCAGCCTCGCCAAATCCCCGTCGTCGCCGGCCTCGGCCTGGAAGCGCAGGGTCACGCCGAGTCCGCCGGCGCGCTCTTGCAGGATGTTTAGGAGCTGCTTGCGGGCGATGCCCGAGAAGCCGTGACCGCTCGACGTGATGACGCGGTCGCGGACATGAACGTCGATGTCGTCCCAGTGGGCGAAGCTGGAGGCGATGGCGTCGCAGGTTTCAGCGTCGGCGGCCCGGAAGTTCTCGAGTGTCTGGTCCGAGAAGACGACGCCCCAGCCGAAGGTGTCCTCGGGCCGGTTGCGCTCGAGGACGGTGATGTCGGACTCCGGCCGGGCTTTTTTCAGCAGCAGGGAGAAATAGAGGCCCGCGGGGCCACCGCCAATGACCGCGACCTTCACCGGGGCTCCTTCGATGTCCGCACGGACTTCAGAATACGCGAGAACCTCCCTTCTCACGCGGAGGCGCGGAGAACGCGGAGAAAGCTGTTCACCTTACGAATCTCAAATCTCTTGTCTTCCGCTCGCCGTCCGCGAGCGACTCGCGCACGCCCGTCTTGGCCAATTCCGACAGCAACGCCGGGTCGTACGGTCCGCTGGCGCCGAGGGCGAGGACCGCCGCCAGGATGTAGTCGCCGGCCGGCAAACCCCGGAGCGTGTACCGACCGGCCGTGTCCGGACGCGTCGTCTGCACGCGGCGAGATCCCTTCCACCAGTAACGGGGATCCGCCGCAAGGGCGATCAGGGTGACGTCCGTCCGTGCGTGGCCATCGCCATCCGTCAGCGAGCCCGAGAGTTCAGAGACCCGGTCGCTCAGCGTCAGCTCCACGTTGGTCAGTTGGCTGTCCGCTGAGAGATCGAATGGAAGATCCAGGATGTCTCGGCCTCCCAGTGTGGCCGCTGACAACGTCCAGCCCGGAGGGGCGTTGACGGGCTCGACCGCTCCAAGCGCGTACCGCCCGGGCCGCACGCCCGCCAGCGCAAAATCCACGGGACCCGCCGCTGGCGCGAGATATGTCTTTGCCGGGCTGCCACCCTGCGAGCCCACCGGAATGAGTTGCACATTCATGCTCGATGGCGGAAGGGCGGTGCCTATCCACCGAGCCCGCCCCTTGAGGGAGGCGCCCGGGCCGAGGACGAGCGGAATATCGACGGGGTTGATGCCGTCAATGATCACTTCGGCGGTCGCCCATAGAGCGACGCCGTCTTCTCCAGTACCCGACGCCGCGAGGCGGTATCGGCCGGAACCGAGATGGTCGAGCAGCACCGACGATCCGTTGGTCTTGCTGATCCGTGTGACCGAAAACCTTTCGTCAGCGTTTCGAATCTCGATCGTCGCGGTGCGGAGCGGGCGGTCGGCCGCTGACAACCAAACTGTGAGCGACGTGATCGGCACCAGCGAGGACGTCATATCGATGCCGCCAGATTCGCGGTCCTCGCTGACGGCGACAGGCGTGGCGGCCGTGCTCGTGGTCACCCCGGGGTAGAACCTGCTGACGTGTCCCAGCGTGAGATTGCGTCCGGCGCCGTCCGGGCCTCTGAGATCGAGCAACGGATCATAGGAGGCGACGACAGCAACCAGGTAGTCACCCGGCGCAAGATTCGCGACCCGATACCGGCCACGGGTGTCGGACGCTGTTCCAGCCTGCGGAGCCGGGCGGTCGTCGTCCAGGGCGCGGTACGGCATGACGACGACCTGGGCCGAGATCGGATCGCCGTTCTCGTCACGAATGGTGCCGCTGATGATGCCGCCTTTTCGCAGCCTGATCGTCAAGTCTTCAATGCGCTGGCCCGCCGCCAGTGTGACCGGAACCCCCGGTTGGTCCGCCTCGACTGCACCGAGTTCGGTCGTGACGTATCCCGAGCGCATCGTCGTCAGCGTGAATCCTCCGGGCGGGACGTCCACGAGTCTAAAGCGCCCGTTGTCGTCTGTGACGGTGATCCAGGCGACCCTTCTGGCGGCGTCCTTCAGCGTGAGCGTCACCGTCACCTTCGATAGCGTGCGCCCGCCCGTGTCGGTGACGGTGCCGGCGACGACGCCTGTCGATGCGGTCTGCGACAGCACCGGCCGGTAAGCCAGGATCGCCAGCAACAACACGACGGTCAGCCCGATGCTCTGGCGCATGTCAGCGATCCCTCATGACCAGATTGCGAATGACGGCGTCGGCGCGCGCCAATCGCAGGCGTTCGGCTCCGGCGGCGAGTGTCGACAGCAAGGCGCGCTGCGGCCAACTCTCGAGCAGCGCGTCATCAACCGCGGCGATGAGATAGTCGCCTGCCGGCAAACCCGAGATCACATAGTCGCCGTTTTTCGGCCGAACCCGCTGGAAGTGAATGGGCTTCGACGGTATGGCGGTGACCCATCGGCTCGCGTCCGATGGAAAAATAACGACCGCCGCGCCATGCGCGGTTGACCCGTTGCTGAGTTGCACCTTGCCGGACACTCGGGCCGGCTGATTGGTGGCCTGAATCACCAGCCCGTCCAGATCGCCGTCGACATCGAACAACGTGTCACTCACGTCTCGACCTGCAAGATCAACGGATTCTGCCGTCCAATCCATGTCGGGTGCCAGTCGCGCGATGTACCGTCCCGGTGCGACATTCGCGAACGTGAAGCGGCCATCGACGGCTTTTGCCGTGACGCTTTTAGCGCCGGCTGGCGCGGTCAACTGAACCACCAGGCCCGAGGGAGGCCGGCCGGAAGCTTGTAAGAGTCCAGACACCGTCGCGTCACGTGCCACCGTGACCGGAAGATTCGAGAGATCCAGATCGCCGACGACCACCGTTCCCGCGGCCCGTGTGGTCAGGCTACTCGAGACATCGATGGAGTATCGTCCAGCCGGTACGGCGCCAAGCGAGAAGGCGCCATCGGTCGCAATCGGCGCAACCAGACGAACGATGTCGTTCCAGAGGACCAGGAGCCCCGGATTCGTGACCGTCGTCGAGGCGCTGCTCACCTGGCCCGACACGCGGACGCTGGAACGCAACGGGAGTCTCAGGTCCACCTCGGCGTGTTCCTCACCAGAAGACAGCGTAATCACCGATGCGGTCGACGTCGATTCGGCCTCCGGGTAGAGTCCGCCCGTGTAGACGTGGCGCCTGCCGCCGACCATGACGAACGGCGGCACCAGCGCGCCGGTGACCGTCACCTGACCTGGTCCGGCCAGGCCAGGGAGCGCAACGTCCTGAGCGAACACGTAGAACAGAGTTGTGCCGACGACGTAGGTGCCGGGCTTCAGCTTGCCGATGGCGTAGCGACCGGTGGCATCGGTGACGGCGAACGGATTACTGCCCAGGTTCCAATCGCCATCGCGCGGCATGGCGATCACGCGCACGCCGGCGACGGGATCACCGGATTCGTCGGTCACCGTCCCCGAGATCATGGCTTCGGCCCACATCATGATTTCGATGTTGTTGATGCTCGCGCCGTCCGCAAGCTCAATCGTCTCGTCTTCGGTGCCGATACGCCGGCGTCCGAAGGCCCCTTCGAAATAGCCGCTCTTGGTTGCCGTCAGGCGCGAGACTGCGGCGGGCAATCCGGTGAGCAGAAAGCCACCCTCGGGACCGCTGACCGTCCCGATCCGCTTGCCCATATACAAAAGAGACACGACGGCGCCGCGCACGGGCCGGTGTGTGGCCCCGTCGATGACTCGTCCGCTGATGGTGGCGGTGGACCCGGCAGCCCCTGCTGATAGAAGCGCCAGGGCGATTGCCGCGACGGCGACGGCCCGCATGGGGTCATTAGACACCGGAAGCTGTTAACCGTCCCCGGCCGCCTGCGTATCCCCTTATGAAGGAGCACGCTTCATGAATCGACGCACCGTTCGACCGTCCCTCATTCTTTGCCTCTCCGTTCTCGTGGCTGCTGGCCCTGTGAGCCGGGCCGCCGCGCAGAACCCCGGCGCCGCCGTCAGTGGGCCTGGGGCGAAGGCGACGATTCTCGCGCAGAACCCGAGCCAGCCCCTGGTCGTCGGCGACCCGGACGCGGAACGGACGCGCAAGGAGTTCATGAGCCTGCTCCAGCGATATCCGCCGGCCCTGGGCCGCGTGCTCAAGCTTGATCCTGCGCTCTTGTCGAACCAGGGCTACCTGGCCCCGTATCCGAATCTGGTGTCTTTCCTGTCGCAGCATCCGGACATCGCGCGCAACCCGACGTATTTTCTGGAGGATGTCGCGGCAAGCTACGGGTACCGGGAACCGCAGACCACATCGGGCGAGCGCATGTGGGAGCGCCTGCTCGACGCGATGGGATTTGTGATCATCTTCGGGGGCCTCGTGTCCTTGTTCGCCTGGCTCGTCCGGTCGCTCATGGATTACCGGCGTTGGGGACGACTGGCGAAGGTGCAAGCCGAGGCGCACACGAAACTGCTGGACCGATTCACGGCGAACGACGAGTTGATCGCCTACGTGCAATCGCCCGCCGGCAGCCAATTCCTGCAGTCGGCGCCCATCGCGCTCGATCCCGGAGCTCGACGAATGGGCGCACCAGTTACGCGCATCCTCTGGTCGGTGCAGGCCGGACTCGTGCTGGGCATGGCCGGAGTGGGGCTGCGCTACATCAGCGGCAGCCTGACCGACGATGGCGCTCGTGAGCCGATGTACGTGCTGGGTGTGCTGGGTATGGCGCTGGGCGTTGGATTTCTTCTGTCCGCACTCGTGTCATACGTGCTCGCGCAGCGACTGGGACTGTTCCAGACGAGTCCGGAGAGTCCTGAGAGTCCTGAGAGTCCAAGGAGTCCGAGGAGTCCGCAGAGTCCGAGGAGTTCGCAGAGTCCGACTTCGCGCGGCGAGTCCGGCGCATAATGAGCGGCGAGATGGTGGCTGACCGTGTGGCGTGACGTGACGGTTTCCGATATCGAGCGGATCGAGGCTCAGGCCGGGCGCGCCGAGGTCACGCTGCGCATGGACGAGGAGGCGTTTCGCGGGTTCTACGACCGCACGGCTCGAGCGCTGTGGCTCTACCTGCGTCGCGTGTCGGGCGACGCCCACGCCGCCGACGATCTTCTGCAGGAGACGTACTATCGCTTTCTGCGTGCCGGCGCCGCCCATGAGACTGAAGCGCATCGCCGCAACGCGCTGTTTCACATCGCGACCAATCTGCTCCGCGATGCGAATCGGCGCCGCATCGCGCGCTCGCCGCAAGGCGCGTCCGGCTCCGGCGGATCGCACGACGTGTCGGACGTGCCAGAGCCGCGCGACAGAGCGGGGCAGACAGAGCAGCGAACGGATGTGAACCGCGCCTTATCGCGCCTGAAGCCGCGGGAGCGCGCGCTCCTGTGGCTGGCCTACGGGCACGGATCTTCGCACCAGGAAATCGCAGCCGCGCTTGGTGTCGGCACGCTCAGCGTGAAACCACTGCTGTTCCGCGCTCGCCGGAAACTCGCGGCGTTGCTTTCGCCGCTCGGGGATCGACGATGAAGGCAATCGACTGCGCGTTCGAATCGGACGTGGTGCTCGCGGTGCAGACTGGCCGATGGCCCGATCGAGTAGACGAGGATCTGCGCCGGCATGCGGGCGATTGTCTGGTGTGCGGCGATGCCATCATCGTCACTCGAGCGATGGCCGAAGCCGAAATGATGGACGACGAGGTCCTGGCGACAGGACCGCAGCTGCCGAGCGCCGGCGCCGTGTGGTTGCGGGCCGAGGTGCGGGCGCGGGCCGAGGCGGCGCGCGCGGCCACCCGTCCGATCACGGTGGTTCAAGTGGCGGCGTGCGTCTGTTTCGCCGCCGTGGGGGGCGCGCTCTTTGGCGCGACGTCGAGCTGGTTTCAGAGCTGGATCAGCCGAATGTGGTCGGCGGTGACCGGGATCGACTTCAGCACCGCGCCGATGCCGATGCCACTCGCCGCGTCCGCCGGCGAGCACATCGTGCTCATCGGCATCCTCGCCCCGTTCCTGCTGCTGACGCCCGTGGCGATACATCTCGCGGCACGGGACGAGTAGAAGAGTCCGGAGAGTCCGGAGAGTCCGGAGAGTCCGAAGAGTCCGAGGAGTCCGAAGAGAGAGCGTTAGCCGCCTGACGCGGCGAGATACGTGTCCAGTTTCTTCTGCAGGTCGGCAATCCTGGCGGCCGGCACACCTTTCTTCGTCGCCTCTGCGAGAGCCTGGCGGGCCATCGCGATCGCGCCGCGCACGTCCTTCGCGCGGAATCGCAGCTCCGCGATTTTCGAGTGCGCGTCCGACGCGTCAACGCCCCAGGGATATGCCGCGAGCGCGTCCTCGTAGCATTGCGCCGCGAAGGTCAGCAACGTCACGGGCAACTCGCGGCCCGTGGACCACAGCACCGTATCGCCGATGTCTGTATACGGTTTCTGATCCTGATCGCGGTTGGCCGCGATCCAGGCCTGGCCGAAGGCCAGGGCTCTGGCCGGGTCGGTCGCGACGAGTGAGTAGAACGTGAAGTGCCCAACCTTCGGGTAATACTCGAGCTCAGGCCTCTCGGCGATGACCTTCGCCACTTCGACCAGGGCCCCAGGATAATCGCGCTTGCTCATGAACGGATTCAGCCGCATGACGGCGTCGTTGCCGTCAACGAACATCAGCTCCTGAGCCTTCTTTGTCGCGGCGGCTTCCGCCTGAAGGTCCCAGTGGCCGCCGAGGATCTGCGGGACGACCGCGTCCAGACGCGACGGGTATCCGAACCACGCGAGCCGGCCGTTCTGATCGACGACGAACGTCGCCGGCACGGCGGTTTGTCCGGCCGCCGCGAGCCAGCTGTTCCACACGTCCTGGGCATCCGAGTCCGCGGCGACTGTGTACGCCATCGTGTCGCCCTTGTCGGCGACGAAATTCTCCACCTTCTCGAGTGAATTCTTCGCTTCCTTCACGCTCACGCCGACGACCACCACTTTGCCCTTGTAGCGTCCGGCGAAATCGCTGAGGTGGGGCATCGCGGCAATGCAGGGGCCACACCAGGTGCCCCAGAAGTCCACAACGTAAACAGTGCCGTGCTCGAAGGTGGAGATCGGCGCGCCCTTGATCCACTTCGCGGCGCGGATGGGCGGCGCCGGATCGCCGATGTGAAGCGTGGGCTCAGGCCGCTTCGCTTGCGCATGCCCCTCGATGGCAAAACCCGGCAGGATCATGGCCATGACACCCAGCGTGGCTGCTCGCGGAATTCGCACGCAGGGATGCTACCATCGCCCGCGGCGAACGCCCATGCCGGCAGCGATCGATACACAGGGTCTCAGCAAGCACTACGGCTCGGTCCGTGGTCTCGCCGATCTCTCGCTTCGCGTGGAGACCGGCGAGGTCTTCGGCTTTCTCGGTCCGAACGGCGCCGGCAAGACCACCACGATTCGTTTGCTGCTCGGCCTCATCGCTCCGAGTTCGGGATCCGCGGCGGTGCTCGGACGCGACGTGCGAGGTCCGGACGTATCGTGGCGGGGCGAGGTCGGCTACCTGCCCGGCGAACTGTCCCTCTGGCCGGCGCTTTCGGGTGAGCGGACGCTCGAGTTCCTTGGCGAACTCACCGGGCGGTCCGCCGCCTGGCGCGCCGAGATCCTCGAACGGCTGCAGCTCTCAGCTGCCGATCTCAAGCGCCGCGTCGGCACCTACTCCGACGGCATGAAGCAGAAACTCGGCATCGTCCAGGCGCTGCAGTGCGCGCCGAGACTCGTGCTGCTCGATGAGCCCACGAAAGGGCTCGATCCGCTCGTGCAACAGGCGTTCTATGAGTTGCTCGCGGATCTCGGCGGGCGCGGAACCACGGTGTTTTTTTCCTCGCACGTGCTGCCTGAAGTGGAGCGCGTGTGCTCGCGTGTGGCGATGCTGCGGGCCGGCCGCCTGACGAGCGTCGGCACCGTCGACCAGATGCGAGGCGCGCTGCCTCGCCGCGTCGTCGCGGTGTTCAGCGCCGACGTCGAGGCCGCCAGCTTCGCGGCGTTCGGCGTCGTGACGACGGCGTCACCCAGGCGAATCGAGTTGCTCGTGGAGGCCGCGCAAGTGCCGGCGCTCGTCGGGCGCCTCGCGGCCATGCCCCTCGCGGATCTGCTGGTTGAAGCGCAAAGCCTCGAAGAAGCGTTCCTGGAGCGATACCGATGAACGCGCGGGCGATCGGGACGTTGCTCGGCCATCACGCGAGGCGCCATCTCGTGCCGCTTCTGCCGATGGCGGCCGGCCTCGCGCTGTTCGAGTTCCTGCTCACGCGGATTGCGCCCGCGCCGGACGAAACCGGTTGGATCGCCGGCTTGCTCGCTGCCGCGCCACCGGAGTTGCTCGCCGTCATAGGCGACGACGTTTCGGCCGGTTCGCCCAGCGGGTTTCTGGCCATCGGCTACGGCCATCCATTCTTCTTTCTCATCCTGAGCGCCTGGATCGTGCGCGTCTCTTGCGGCGCCCTCGCAGGTGAGATCGGCCGCGGCACGATGGACCTGCTGGCCGCGCGCCCGATTGCACGATGGGTGCACGTCGTGGCCGGCGCCTTGGCGGTGGCGTCCGGCTTGGGCGTACTGACGGCCGCGGCGCTGACCGGCACTGCGGTGGGGCTTGCCGTGCGGCCGCTCGGCCTCAGCGCCTGGCACTTTCTGCCTGTTTCCGCCATGGCGTGGCTGCTCTTCGTGACGTTCGGCGCGGCCGGCCTGCTCGTGAGCGCGACAC
>Ga0163162_10007402_pt1 | contig 10676 bp, 8 predicted proteins | sample S55metaG_FD_115310 | JGI IMG/M metagenome (GOLD analysis project Ga0163162, IMG submission 115310) | Switchgrass rhizosphere microbial communities from Kellogg Biological Station, Michigan, USA - S5-5 metaG | ecosystem: Host-associated > Plants > Roots > Rhizosphere > Soil | place: USA: Michigan...
AAGCACGAGGAGCGGTCCACGATACCCGGCATCACACGATTACCTACGGACCTACACCCAGGACATCCACCGCTGCTGGTTGTGGACACACATGAAGCCCTTGTAGCCGTTGCTCAGATGAATATGGTCGAGGCCCATAGCTGGAACGCTGCGCAGCGCGACCTCGAGCATCCGGACCGCTTCATTCTCGACCTCGATCCTGATCCGACGTTATCTTGGCAGATGATGACGGACGCAGCGATGTTGGCGAAGGTGCTGCTAGACGAAATAGGCCTCGAAAGCTTCGTCAAAACTAGCGGCGGCAAGGGCTATCACATCGTTGTGCCGCTCACGCGCCGACAAGGGTGGGCGGAGGTGAAGACGTTTTCGCAGGCGGTCGCTCGCCACATGGCGAAGCTAATGCCCGAACGCTTCGCATCGGTGCTGGGCCCCAAGAATCGCGTGGGGAAGATCTTCATCGACTATCTGCGCAACAGCAAGGGCGCGAGCACGGTGGCGGCGTACTCGGCACGCGCGCGTTCTGGCATGGGTGTATCGATGCCGATCGCGTGGGAGGAACTCAACGACGTACGTGCGGCCGACCAATGGACAATCAAGAATGCTGCGCAACGCATGGACTCGCTGCGATCGAACCCTTGGGAAGGCTACCACCGGGCGCGACAGGGAATCACCGCCGCCATGCGCCGCGCCGTTGGATTGAAGTGAACATCTGCAAGGCTCTCCATAACGGCGACAATCGGCCATGAACCGACGTTCGTCCGACGCGCCGCTCGGACGCTCAGAAGTCGCTTCCGCCCCGTAAGCGGCCGCGCGATTGACGGGGTTGCTTCATGGCCATAGCGGTCATCCAACGAGCCGTAAAGCGCCTCGGTTGTGGGTGGCTGGCTTTGTGACGGACGTCGCTACCGATTTTTTTCACATCCGCGATGAGAAATCGCGCGCATGGCAATTTACGCCAAATCGGCTTCGCCGCTTCGTTCTACAAACGCGATATAAGCCGCGCGTGGTACGTGGCGCAGGCGTGCGAATACGGCATGTATGTATCAATACCGGCCGTAATCTCTTACGGCCTCCCGGAAGAGAGCGTGGAACGACGCATGGTGCGTGTTGAATCAAAAATCCGTTCGGTCCAATGTCATGACACCGGCAAGCCGTTGCGCCTGCGCAGTTCCCGAATCAGTGCGCTGTGGTCCAGCTCCCCGTCGCCATGTTCGACCATGTCGGTGAAGAGGCCATCGACGAGCCCCAGTACCGGCAACTCCAGCCCCACGCTCTGCGCAAAACCGAGCGCGGTCTTCGTATCCTTGATCTGATACTTGGCTGGGCCGCCCGGCACAAAGTCTTGCGCGATCATGCGTGCCGCGTGCTGGCGGAGGATCGTCGAGTCGGCGAATCCGCCGAGCAGCGCCGCGCGGACTTGCGCGGGATCGGCGCCGCCGCGTTCCGCGAGTAGCATCGCTTCGGCGACGGTGGCGATCGTGCTCGCTACCATCATCTGGTTGACGAGCTTCGCGAGCTGGCCCGTGCCCGCCGGGCCGATGCGCGTCGGACGGCCCATCGTCTGCAGGACCGCGCGCACGCGTTCGAACACCTCCACCTCGCCGCCGGCCATGATCGCGAGCGTGCCGTCCTGCGCGCCTTTCTGCCCGCCTGAAACGGGCGCGTCGAGATAGCCGATTTCGCGTGCCGCCGCGGCCCCGGCGTGGCGTTGCGCCGTCTCAACAGGAATCGAACTCATCACGATCAGCACGCTGCCCGTACGCATCTTGGCGATGACCCCGTCGTCGCCCAGCAGGAGATCGTCGCATGCGGGGCCCGAGCTTAGCATGCAGATGACGACATCTGCGTCCCGCGCGGCTTCGCTTGCATGACCGACCACCTCGATTCCCGCCGAGACGAGCGGCACCGCCTTGTCCCGGGTGCGGTTCCACGCCGCGACCTGGTAGCCGGCGCCTGCCACGCGCCGGGCCATCGGCAAGCCCATGATGCCGGTGCCGATAAAGCCCACAGCAAGACTCGCGCGCATCATGCAGGCTCGCGACGGCCGAAGCGCACCGGGCGCTCCGCCACGATCAGCGCCGGAAAGCCGGCTCGAAAACGATCGAGGTGCGGCGTCTGCAAGTGCGCGTCGAACGCGGCTCGATCGTCGTACACCTCGTAGAACATGACGCGCGCCGGCAGTTCGTCGAGCTGGACGATATCGAACTGCCGGCAGCCGGGCTCGTCGGCCAATGAGTGCCGCGCGTCGTCGCGCGCGAGCGCGAGGAAGTCACCAACACACTCGGCCCTCACTTCGAACTCGGCGACGACCACGAACGCTTCGGTTCCGCTATCCATGCTGGACTCTCCACTCTCTCGAACCGATGCCACGATGTGCGCGCCTCACGCTGCCTTCGCCGGCTTACCGAGCGCGCCCTGCTCCATCTCGCGACGCAGCGCGACGACATCGAGATCGCGTTCGAGTTCGACGTCCTCGAAGCGCACGATCGTGTCCTTGGCGACCGGGCGCTTCAACCTGACGTTGTGCGCAAGCCCGATCGGCAGACCGCCGATAGCAAGGCTCTTCGATGCCGGGATCGCATTGGCCCAGACCGCGTATCCACCTTCGCCGTCGAGCATCTCGCCCGGTTTGAGGTCGCGCTTGGCAGTCGCCACGGCGTCGCCACGGAACTCCTTCGACGAGCCCGTCGCCTCGCCGCGCAGCACGGCAGACAGCACGCTCACGCTGGTTTCGAGGCCGATCATGTGGAACGGGCGCCACATCGAGCCGTACCAGCCGGTCGGATCGACGAGCAGGCCGTATTGCTTGAAGCACGCACGCGCGTATTCGTTCGGTGCCTTGAACGTGACAAAGACGCCATAGCGGATGTTGTTGAACACTTCGCGGCCGTCCGGTTCCTGGCTGGCAGCGATGTCCACGAGACCGCTGCGCGAAAGGCGACCGCCGTCTTCCGCTGGCCGGAAGACGCGCGCGAGATCGTGCAGGCCCGCAGGCGGAAAGGCGAGGCCGTTGTCCGGGCAATCGAGGCCCGTGCCGTTCGCGACCGCAGCCATTTCGATCGCGGCCTTGGTGCCGTCGGTGAACGAGTTGTACATCTTCGGGTTGAAATCGCCCTTGGCGACTTCTTCGTCGGTCCAGCCGAAGAAGCTCCACACGGTGTCCGGGGTCGAGTAGCGGTAGCGCGGCTCGAAGTTCATGCCCTTGCCAGCCGATGTCAGTTCGAAGCCGCAGGAGCGCACCCAGTCCACGAGCTCACAGATGATCGCGGGCTGGTCGCCGTACGCCATGCTGTAGACGAGACCACGCTCGCGAGCACGCGCGGCGAGCAGCGGGCCGCACATCGCGTCGGCCTCGACGTTGACCATAACCACATGCTTGTTGGCTTCGATTGCGGCCAGCGCGTGACGCACGCCCGCGATCGGGTGGCCCGTCGCTTCGATGATGCATTCGATCTCGCCGCAGGCGGCGAGTGCCGCGGCATCGTCGAGCACGCAGGTAGCGCCGGTCTTCACAGCGTCGGCGAGCGTGCGTGCGCCGTATTGCTCGGCCGGCCAGCCAACTCGTTCAAGCGATGCGCGCGCCTTGCCGACGTCGAGGTCGGCGACGCCCACGACGTGCAGTCCTTCGATATGGCGGGCCTGCGACAGCACCATCGAGCCGAACTTGCCGGCACCGATCAGGCCGACGCGAACGGGACGTCCAGAAGCGTTGCGTGCCTGGAGCAGACTGGAGAGATTCATTTGCAATCCTTTATGGTCGAGACTATGGATCGTGGCCGCGAGCGCGGCGCGCGGTGAGTGGCCGGGGTGGCGTGATCGAAGGCAGAACAGCGGTGCGCCTTACTTGCGAGCAAGTGTAGTCAGGGCCTTGCGCCAGAACAATTAACATTTCCGAGTCGATTTGTTAGCCAGGCTTCAACATCATCGGGCGGCGGGAAGTTGGGAAGCGGATTGCCAGGCGCTGCGCTCGGCGCGCAGCCATTCGAGGAACAGGGTCACTTTCTTCTTATGCAGGTGCTCGAACGGGCAGACGATCCACTGCGTCGTCAGGCGGATGGCGGGCGGCTCGCGCACAGGACAGATCAGCGTGCCGTCGCGCAGCTCCCGCCACATCATGAGCGTGCTTTCCAGCGCGATGCCCATGCCGTCGACGGCGGCATCGATTGCCATGTGACTGCGGTCGAACAGGACGCGTTGTCCCGGATCGAGCGGCGCCGCGCGCGCCACCGAGAACCAGTGCGGCCACTGGACTTGCGACTTGATCGAGTAGATGAGGCGATGCCGCTGCAGATCGGCGGCGTCGAGACTCGCCGGCGCGCAGTAGGCGGGCGAGCAGACCGGCAGGAACGACTCCTCGGTCAGCGCCTCCACATAGACACCCGGCCATTGCCCGGTACCGTGACGGATCTCGATATCGACTGCTTCTTGCGCGAAGTCGGTCATTTCATTGGTGCCGTTTAGCCGCACTTCGAGATCGGGATGGCCGTCGAGGAACGAGCGCAGGCGTGGCAGAAGAAACTTAGTGGAGAGCGTTGGCGTGGCGCGCACGGTCAAGAGCGTGACGGAGCGCAAGCCGCATATACGCTGAGTCGCGTCCGCGATGCGGTCGATCTCCTCTGAAATCATCGCGAAGTAGCGCTCGCCCGCTTCGGTCAATGCGACGCCTCGTCCGACCTTGGTCATCAACGCCGTGCCCAAATGCGTTTCAAGCGACTGGATTTGCTGGCTGACGGCCGATGGCGTGACGTTTAATTCCGCTGCTGCCCGAGAGATGCTTCCCGAACTCGCCGCAGCATGAAAAACACTGATGGCCCGCAGTGGCAGATACATGATCACCCTTTAGATTGGCTACACCTTTCCGCAAAATAATTGAATTGTCCTTCACCAACAAGCCTCTTATATTTTGCACACGCAGGACCGGCGGTGCCTAGACAAACAGTCAACTAAGTACCGCAACGTGCCTCGACGCCATACCGACAAAGTGGCGCGCCACGGTAAGTTCATATAAATGGAGACAGCATCATGAGCACGTCGAACTCGCCGCGCCGCATTTCGCGACGCGCGGTGTTGAAGGCTGCGGCCGCCCTTCCGCTGGTAACGATATGGACCCGGCCTGCACGCGCCGCCGAGTTCACCTACAAGCTCGCTACCGGGCAATCCCTTAATCAACCGATCAATGCGCGGCTCAAGGAAGCCATCGACCGCATTCGCGAGGCGAGCAGCGGCAGGCTTGAGATCCGCTTCTTCCCCGCATCGCAACTGGGCTCGGACACCGACCTGCTGTCGCAGACGCGCTCCGGCGCCGTCGAGTTCCTCAACATATCAGGCTCGGTGCTCTCGACCGTGATTCCGCTCGCGGCTATCACCAATCTCGGCTTCGCCTTCTCCGACTACGACCAGGTCTGGCGCGGCGTGGATGGCGACCTCGGCAAGATCATCCGCGCGCAGATCGACAAGACCGGGTACGTGTCGGTGTCAAAGGCAGCGGACAACGGCTTTCGGCAGATCACGTCCGCAACGAAACCGATCAAGGCGCCCGAGGACTTGCGCGGCTACCGGATTCGCGTGCCGGTCTCGCCGATGTTCACGTCGCTCTTCCAGACGCTAGGTGCGAACCCTACGTCGATCAACTTCAACGAGCTCTACACCGCGTTGCAAACCCATCTCGTGGACGGCCAGGAAAACGGCCTCGTCGCGATCGAAGCGGGCAAGCTCTATGAAGTGCAGAAGTACCTGGCCGAGACCAATCACATCTGGGACCCGTTCTGGCTGCTGGGCAACCCGCGCGCGTTCAACGCGCTGCCCGACGATCTCAAGACGATCGTGAGGCGCGAATTCGACCGGGCGAGCGTCGAGCAGCGCGCGGACGTCGCGCGTTTGAACACCTCGCTGAAGTCGCAGCTATCCGGCAAGGGACTGACGTTCGTTCCCGCGAACAGGGAGGCGTTTCGCGCTGCGCTATCGAAAGCCGGCTTCTATACGCAATGGCGGGACAAGTTCGGTGCCGGTCCGTGGAGCGCCCTCGAAGCGGTGACGGGGAAAATATCATGAGCGCCGCACACAATCTGGAGGTGCCGGGGCCGACATTCGTACGCAACGCGCATGGCGAGAGCGGCACCGAACGCTGGTTGCGCCGTGGGATCGAGGTGCTTGCGGCGGCGGCGGTCGTGGGGGAGGTGGCGCTGCTATTCGTCGGCATCGTGGCGCGTGCGGTGTTCCATCAACCGCTGATTTGGTCGGACGAACTTGCGTCCATCCTGTTCCTCTGGCTTGCGATGCTGGGCAGCGCGCTCGCGGTGCAACGTTCGTGTCACATGCGGCTGACGTTCTTTGTATCGCACATGACACCGCGCGCGCAGGCCTGGGCTGAAACCCTCTCGGTCGCAGCCGCCGCTGCGTTCTTCGCACTGGTGATGCATCCCGCATACGACTATGTGCAAGACCAGGCCTTCGTGGAAACGCCGGCACTCGGCTGGTCGGGCTCGGTCAGGGCACTGGCGATTCCGTTCGGCTGCGTGGCTGCGCTCGTGAGTTGCGGCCTGCGCCTCGCGCGGCATGACCGGCGGCATATCGTCGGTGCGGTTGCGCTCATGTTGCTGATTGCGCTGGGCTGCTATCTTGCCAAGGCGCCCTTGATGCACATGGGGCAGGGCGCGCTGCTGGTGTTCTTCGTCGGCCTCCTCGGTGCGGGGGTGATGGCGGGTGTGCCGATCGCCTTCGCGTTCTCGCTCGCGACGAGCGCCTATCTGCTGACGACTACCTCGACACCGCTCAGCGTGGTGGTCGGACGCATGGACGAAGGCATGAGCACGCTGATCCTGCTAGCCGTGCCGATGTTCGTGCTGCTCGGGCAGCTCGTACATGTGACGGGCGTGGCGCGCGTGATGGTAGCGTTTCTCGCGTCCCTGCTTGGGCACGTTCGGGGCGGCATGTCGTATGTGCTGCTCGGCGCCATGCTGCTGATTTCGGGAATCTCGGGCTCCAAGACGGCCGATATGGCGGCGGTTGCGCCCGTGCTTTTCCCCGAGATGCGCAAGCGCGGGATGAAAGACGGCGAGCTGGTATCGCTGCTCGCGGCGTCCGGAGCAATGAGCGAAACGATTCCGCCGTCGCTGGTGCTGATCGCGATCGCGTCGGTGACCGGCATATCGATCGCGGCGTTGTTTACCGCGGGCATTCTACCGGCCATCGTGCTTGCTTTCGTGCTGGGCGTCGTCGCGTGGTGGCGTGCAGGGCGTGAGGAGGAAACGGACGAGAGCCGCGCGGGAGCGGTGAGGGCGCCCTGGTCGCACGTGCGCCGCACCTTTGTGATCGCGTTGCCGGCGCTGCTGCTTCCATTCCTGATCCGCAGCGCGGTGGTGGAAGGGATCGCGACCGCGACGGAGGTGTCGACGATCGGCATCGCCTATTCGCTGGTGATCGGCCTGTTGATCTATCGTGGCGGCCTGAAGTGGAAAGCCATCATGCCGATGCTGCTGCAGACGGCGGCATTGTCCGGTGCGATTCTGTTCATCGTCGGGGCGGCGAGTGCGATGGGCTGGGCGTTGACGCAGTCGGGCTTCTCGCACGACCTCGCCAACATGATGACGAGAGTCCCGGGCGGTGCTGCCGGCTTCCTGCTGGTATCGATCGTTGCCTTCATCGTGCTTGGCAGCGTGCTGGAAGGCATTCCGGCCATCGTGCTGTTTGGTCCGCTGTTGTTTCCGGTTGCACATCAGCTCGGGATACACGAAGTGCACTATGCGATGGTCGTCGTGCTCGCAATGGGACTCGGGGTCTTCGCGCCGCCGTTCGGCTTGTGTTATTACGCGGCGTGCATCATCGGTGAGGTATCGCCTGAAGCGGGACTCAAGCGCATCTGGATCTATCTGGGCATGCTGCTTCTCGGGCTAATCGCGATAGCCTTCGTTCCTTGGATCTCGATCGGCTTTCTTTGAACATATCGAGTAGATGTGGTGTTTGGGGCTGACCGCACTTGCCGGTTCCGGCGGTGTGGTTTCGCCCTTATGCGAGTAGCGATCTGTGTCGCCTCAAGCAATTGTTGGCGGCATATAGCGCGGTAAGTTAGGCCGCTTCGACGCCGCTCAGATAACCGGCATCCCATCTTTCGGAGTGAACGCCATGGTTCGGATGCAGCGATCCATGTACACGAGCCGGCGCGCATCGGACAAGGCTCGTCTACTAACGAAATTCATCGCTGCCCGAAGCGCCACATCGTCCGGCACCCTGAGCGCCTTCGGCAGTTAGTCTGCTTGTACAAAAGGGCGAACACCTATCGGCAAGCTTTGTTGGCGAATGACTGCTGTCCTTTCGAAACGCGACATCACGCGAGTGACGCCGCGAGCGGCAGCAAGGGGTCGGGTTCTGCCTACCGCCTCGGACAGCAGTCGGCCATCAACAGTCGTTCGTCGCAACTGATATGCGGACGTTGGAACGTCGGCTAGGTGATGCGGCAGCGGTCATTCGCTTGGACGTTTAGTCGAGGCAGTGAGCGGCTACTGACTCGCAGTCGATACGGCACCGCCGTCCCTCGTTCCAACGGGGGTGTAGCATCACGACGTGATCCCGAAGCGGAATCCGTGCGGCTCTCACAACTTCGCCTTCGAAGGACGTTGGGCCCGGCTTGCGAGATAGTCAACCATGCGCTGCGCGGCTGGCTGCAACGCATCGAAACTCTTGAAGCACACGACGAACCGGCGCTGTACCCAGGCATCGGTGAGAGGAACGATCTTGATTCCAAGCACCGGCCGATACGTCTCAGCAACCTCCACCGGCACGACGCTGATCCCGAGTCCGGCCGCGACCACACGAAACGCCGCATCAAAGCTCGAAACGATCACCCGATAGGACACGGTTTTGCCCGCGCTCGCAGCCGCACGCCGCAGCATTGTATGGACGGCCGTTGCCGGCAGCAAGCCTACATGCTCGTGTTCTAGCGTCTGATCGAATCGCAGCGATGCCTCGCCCGCGAGCGGATGATCGCGATGTACGGCGAGCGCGAGCCGGTCCTGGCGGTACGGCCGGTGCTCAAGTCCTTGTAGGTCGACGTTATCCCAGCACACGCCGACGCTCGCCGCACCTTCGCGTAGCTGCCGCACGAGATCGAACGACAGCCTTTCTTCGACATCTACTCTGATGTTTTGATACTCCGGCTCACGCATGAATGAAGCGATGTCGTCGAGCAGCGCTTCCGCGATCGCCGAGGCCGATGCGCATACGCTCACCCGCCCTTTGAGCCCACCACCGAACGCGGCGACGTCGCTTGCAATGCGCTCCATCGTGAAGAGCACGTTGCGGGCGTGCTCGAGCAGAGCGATGCCCGCCGCCGTGGGCTGAACACCGCGCCTCGAACGTGAAAGCAAAGGCACGCCGAGTTCGCTCTCCAGTTGCGCGATGCGCTTGCTGATCGCCGACGGCTCGATGTGTGCCTCCTCCGCCGCCCGCGCAATATTGCGGTGGTCGCACACAGCGACGAACAAGCGCAGCGTTTTGAGGTCGATGTCGCGCATTACAGCCTCCAAGTTGTCGCTCGTCCAGACATTCCTTGTTGGAACGACAGTCGTTCCAAAATACCGCTTTAAGGTTTGGCTGGAATGTCTAAAGTTAGCACAACGCCGGCACCTTGACGACCGGTAGACAGGAGACAAGACACATGCCCTCGTTCCCCGCGAAGGTTGCCATCCGCGAAGTCGGTTTGCGCGACGGCCTGCAAAGCATCCCGAGCATTCTTCCGACCGAACGCAAGATCGACTGGATCGGCGATGCGTACGCCGCCGGCCAGCGCGAAATCGAAGTCGGCTCGTTCGTTCCGGCGCGGCTTCTGCCGCAACTCGCGGACACCGCCGAACTCGTCGCCTACGCGAAGACGCTGCCGGGCCTCGTCGTCTCGGTGCTCGTCCCGAATCTCAAGGGCGCCGAGCGCGCCATCGAAACCCGGGCCGACTTGCTGCTCTTGCCGCTCTCCGCGAGCCGCGAACACAGCCTCGCGAACCTGCGCAAGACGCCCGATGAAGTCGTCGCGGAAGTGGCCCGCATCCGTGCGGCGCGCGATGCCGCCGGCTCGAAGACGCTGATCGAAGGCGGCATCGGCACGGCGTTCGGCTGCACGATCCAGGGCCGCGTCGAACAGAGCGAAGTGCTGCGCTGCATGCAGGCGCTGCTCGATGCAGGCGCGGATCGCGTCAGCATCGCGGATACAGTCGGGTACGCCGGTCCCGCCGCCGTGCGCGAACTGTTCGAGAAGGCACGCGAGATCGCGGGCGAGCGCTTCTGGTGCGGCCACTTCCACGACACGCGCGGCCTCGCGCTCGCCAACGTCTACGCGGCGCTCGAAACCGGCGTCGCGCGTTTCGACGCGACACTCGCGGGCATCGGCGGCTGTCCGCATGCGCCGGGCGCGAGCGGCAACGCGTCAAGCGAAGACCTGGCGTTCATGCTCGCCGACATGGGTATCGAAACCGGTATCGACCTTCCCGCCTTGCTGGCGCTACGCGCGAAAGTCGCGGGCTGGCTCGAAGGCGAATCGCTGCACGGCGCGCTGTGGCTCGCGGGTCTCCCCAAAACCTTCGCTGCTCCGGCCGCGCTCGACGCTTGAGGTCATCATCATGAACACCCCCGCAAGACTTCCGCTCGACGGCGTGCGCGTCATCGAATTCACGCACATGGTCATGGGTCCG
>Ga0163162_10007403_pt1 | contig 10676 bp, 10 predicted proteins | sample S55metaG_FD_115310 | JGI IMG/M metagenome (GOLD analysis project Ga0163162, IMG submission 115310) | Switchgrass rhizosphere microbial communities from Kellogg Biological Station, Michigan, USA - S5-5 metaG | ecosystem: Host-associated > Plants > Roots > Rhizosphere > Soil | place: USA...
AGAAGCCAAGCAGTTGCCCTAACGCTCACATCCTCTCAACTATGAAGCTGTTTCGATTTGGCGGCCCTGGCCAAGAAAGACTGGGTGTAGTTCGTTCCGATGGGAGCCTGGGCGATGCAAGCAGAACAGGTTTCGATTTAGACGCCGAGTTGATCGGGAAAGGCCCAGACGCGCTGCTAGCAGGCTTGTCTGGGATTGCCATCCCTGAGCTCGATCCACACGTGCGAATCGGCTGTTGCATTGCAAACCCCTCAAAAATTGTGTGCGTGGGATTGAACTACAAGCGCCACGTTTTGGAGAGCGGGAATCAAATGCCCATCGAGCCTGCCCTTTTCTTGAAGGCTCCATCTTCTTTGTCGGGACCGAATGACGATGTGATCATTCCCAAAAACTCGACGAAAACGGATTACGAAGTCGAATTTTGTGTGGTCATTGGTCGGCGAGCTAAGTACATCGATCAAGAGTCGGCAATGGATTACGTGTTCGGGTACTGTCTGCACAACGATTATAGTGAGCGCGAGTTTCAACTTGAGCGAGGCGGCCAATGGGTGAAAGGGAAGAGTTGCGATACTTTTGCCCCGCTGGGGCCATTTCTGGTTACGAAAGACGAAGTTCCTGACCCTCATGCGTTGCAGTTGACGCTAAAGGTTAATGGCGAAACCCGTCAAGATGCGAGCACATCTGACCTGATCTTCAATATCCCATTTCTGGTGAGTTATGTAAGCCAGTTTATGACGTTGATGCCTGGCGATGTGATTTCCACCGGTACGCCGTCGGGTGTGGGTCTTGGATTCAAGCCACCTAAATATCTTAGGCCCGGGGATGTTGTGGAAGTTGGAATTTCCGGATTGGGCAAGCAAACTCAGCGACTCGTTGCTTATGAGGCAATGGCAGCCCATTCTTGATTCCTGGGGGTGGAGCGGTATGACAGAAACGCCTTTCCTCGGACTCTGGCTACGGTAACGTTTTCCTAGCCTTTGCACGGCACGAGTGGCGATGCTTGGCGAAGTAGGTTGATTTATTGTGAGTACTAATCGACAACCCACGATATTCACGGTAGCCGAACACGCAGGTGTCGCTGTGAGCACAGTATCCCGGTGTTTGAACGGACGTTATGTAAGTCACTCTACAAAGCAACGCATACTGAAGGCCATCAACGCTCTTAGGTACACGCGTTCCCCAATCGCCCGAAATCTCAGCCTCGGTAGGAAGGGACGCATAGGAGTCATTGTGGACTCCAGCCTCGATCCGTGGTTTGTCCAGTTGCTGGCCGGGGTCGAAGAAGAGCTGTCGAACCACGATACGAGCATGATGCTGGCCAGCCTGCAATTGGCTGCCGCCTATGACCCGGATCTGGTTCGCCGCTGGATTAGAGAAAAGCGAGTAGACGGTCTGAGCATGGCGAAGCCGAAATCGCGCGAAAAGATTTTGGTTGAAGCCGCGCTCGAAACAAGCATACCCATCGTCATGATCGCTCCCGATGAAGCAGTCGGCCAGATGGGAAGTGTGCGTGCGATTCGTTGCAACAACGTCGCCGCTGGAAAGAGCGTGGCGGATCTACTCCTGGATTTAGGTCACGTAAGAATCGGTTTTGCCGGGGGTCCAAAGCATTCCGATTCCGAAGATCGACTAAGGGGATTAAAGAATCGACTCTTAGAGTTAGGTGTACCACTCGATCCCGGAAATATCTTCACGTGTGAGAGTTGGGAGGCTTCCGCGGGAATCGAGTTGGGGCGCATAATCTTCTCCAAACCACTAGCTGTCACGGCTCTCGTGGCGGCAAATGACGCGTTGGCGCTGGGGTTGATGCGGGTGGCACAACAGCGAAAGATCCAAATTCCCCAGATGCTCTCCGTGGTGGGCTTTGATAATGTACCGGAAGGCGCGCTGATTTGGCCCGGCCTCACAACCGTGGCCCAGCCGATGCGGGAGATGGGCATTACCGCCCGCCGGAAGCTATTCGAATTGATATCCGGTGTGCCGAGCCCAGAAGAAAGTGCGTACCCAATGAAGCTTATTGTGCGGGAAAGCACGGGGCCAGTGCCAATCTAGAGCTTCGCGCGAATCGTTTCTGGATAAGCAATTGGATGGATGAATGGCTGAATATGATTGATAACGAAGTATCGCCAACGGGGCAACAAAGAGACGGAATAGTGACTCGGCGTTCGGCCTCAAGTAAACGTCTTGTAGGCATGACCGCCTTAGTCACGGGCGGGGGCAGTGGCGTTGGCAGAGGAATCGCCTTACGCCTCGCCGACTCCGGATGCGAAGTCGCTATCGCTGATATAGCGGATCCGGAAATCTCAGAAGTCACCGTGGAAGAAATCAAGGCGTCTGGGGGATCGGCGTTTGCGGTGCAAGCGGATGTCTCGTCTTCGAAAGGCGTAAAAGCGATATTCGATGAAGTGCTGGCCAAGTTTCCGAAACTGGACCTTCTCGTTAACAACGCTGGCGTACAAACTTGGAAAAGTTTATTAGATACGACCGAAGAAGAATGGGATTGGGTGCTCGATACGAATCTCAAAGGTGCATTTTTAACGATACAAAAAGCCGCCTTGCAGATGAGAACTCAGGGGCGCGGTTCCATCGTGAATATCGGATCGGGCTGCAACAAAGTCCCATTTCCAAATCTTTCCTCCTATACGGCTAGTAAAGGTGGAATTGAAATGTTGACGAAGGTGGCGGCGGTCGAACTGGGTCCGCTCGGGATCAGGGTGAACTGTGTCGCTCCCGGCGCGATCGAAATAGAACGAACAAAACGTGAGACTCCAAATTACGCCGAGACGTGGGGGGCGATCACGCCCTTGCGGCGGATTGGGACACCCACGGATGTCGCAAGCGTGGTCGTCTTCTTGGCAAGCGAAGACTCCGCTTTTATCAACGGTCAAACAATCTGTGTTGATGGTGGATTGTTCTGTCAACCAGTGTGGCCATATGCAGATTGCAAATGAGATCAGGTCTACTGAGGCCAAATAAAAATATTTCGGGTGGTATGTAAATGTCAAAAATCAAATCGCGTTTCAACTTCATGGCCGTGGTGCTAAATTGTGCCTTCGGCGCCGGCGTACTCACTGCACAAATACAGATGGTGACGATGCCGGCAGATCCTGTCGATCCCCACGATCTCTCCGGCTATTGGGAACTTGGCCCAGACGGGCGAAGCATCCCGAACGCAGCGCTCGTCGCAAGCATTACCCCCGCCGCTTTGAAGGCAGTCGAAGACGGCGACAAAATATCGATGCGATGGTGCCGGCCACTCGGCATGCCCGCACAAATGGATTCGGGTCGCCCCATTGCGATAACTCAGGGACGTTGGGAAATGATGATGACATTTGAGGCAAACACATCTCATCGTCATATGTATTTCCGCGAGAAGCACGTCGATCCAGCCATCTGGGATCCGACTTCTGTCGGCGATTCGATCGCTCACTGGGAAGGTGACACTCTCGTCGTCGACACGGTCGGTTTCCATGCGAAAAATGGTCGGTTGATGATACCCGGTGGAGGATATCGCACCGAAAATTCGCACTTGGTGGAACGGTTCAAACTGATCAAGAACGGCCAGGTGCTATCTGTCACGAGCACTTGGTCAGACGCGTCGGTATTTAAGTCGCCCCACTCGTATGAATATCGGTATACGCGTATTCCGGGCAGATACGAACCTCGTCCTGCGCCCGGCTGTAACCCTTGGGACGATGAGCGCACCGAATATATCGAACAAACATTTTCCCCTGTACTCAAAGCAGCGGCGGAAGCAGCAGGCGTGAAACCGGGTACAGAGGTTCCGGTGAAGTGATCGGCAAAGGAGCAAATCATGAATAAGTCTTATAACTTTGCGCTTACGAAGGCGGTTGTGACTGTAATCGTTGGAGCGCCATGTCTCTTCTCACAACCGAAGCCCGAAGTCATTCTGCCACCCACCGTCGAGGGTAATTGGGTGCGAACCGACGAAAACCACTCTGGAAGTTTTGACGGCCTCACCGACACGTACAAGCAAGCAGAGTTGACGGAAGAGGGCAAAACTCTCTTTGCTCGATTCGGGGGAAGGAGGCCGCAGGAGCCGTCAGCCAACGATCCAACACACAAGCCCGGCCAGCCTTACGTGACCAATCCCCGTCCGTGCGGCTTTAATCAGGGCCAAATCGGCCTCGAGTACGATTCAGAAGGTTTTCACGCCGTGATGAACAAGGAGCACATTACTTTCGTGCAAGCGCGCGGATGGCAGCGCCTGGTTTATCTGGATGGACGCAAAGCGCCAGACCCATCAAACCGCACACCGACCAATTCCGGGTACTCAATAGGCCACATGGAACCAAACGGAACACTTGTGATTGAGACAACGGACATGGTGCCGAGCCGAGTCACCGCTGGTGGCGTGCGTTCGGCGGAAACTATCGTGAAGCAGGAATACATTCCTGACCCTGACGGCAAGCGTCTCAAGCAGGTCTTCACGTATATAGATCCGAAACTGTACGTAAAACCCCACGTTTACGAATATACGTTCGAGCGGATGGAGCCCGGCGCTTATGCACTCGAAACGTTCTGCGATGCGACAGATCCGCTGTGGGGCCAAACCGTAGTTCCGCCCCCGCAGTAGAGGATTTGTTTTCGGCCGTTCGAAGGAAGCGATGAGGGTCGAAGTCGTCATTGACGTAAAGACGCACCACGGCGAAGGACCATTATGGGACGTGGAGGATCAGCGTCTTTATTGGATAGACAGTTCGGGAAGAAACATATTCCGCGCAACCTGCGATGGCCGTGAAGTCCGTGCCTGGGACGTTCCTCAGAACATCGGATCGCTTGCGTTAAGGAAGAGTGGCGGCGCGGTCGTCAGTCTTCAGCGCGGCTTCCATTTCCTGGACTTCAAGACGGGCGATGTGGAGCTTATCCACGATCCGGAACCGGATAAACCGGCGAATCGGCTCAATGATGGAAAAGTAGACCGTCGAGGCAGGTTCATTGTCGGATCGATGGACACCACCGAGTCCGGTAAATACGCTGCACTCTATCGTCTCGATCCGAATTTATCAGTCCACAAGATTGATGATCAGATCATCTGTTCCAACGGGCCGTGCTGGAGTCCTGACAACAAGGTTTTTTATTTCACCGATTCCTGGTCGGGCGAAATCTGGGCCTACGACTACGACATTGAAACCGGAGCGGCGTCAAATCGGCGGGTGTTTACCAAAGTCGATACCTCGAGCGGCGGGGCGGCGGATGGCTCCACGGTTGATTCCGAGGGGTTTGTTTGGAATGCCCAGGTTTATGACGGGAAGATCATTCGTTACACCCCGGACGGATCAGTTGACAGAGTTATTGTCATGCCCGTCAAGAAGGTGACGAGCGTGATGTTTGGCGGGCCTAACTTGGACGTGCTTTTCGTCACTTCAATGGCGCGAAAGCCTCTTCCGCAATTCCCGGGAGACGGAGTACTGCGGGGAAGTTTATTCGCGATTCATGATCTTGGAGTAAAAGGCATTCCCGAGCCGCGGTTCGGTGGTTAGCTAAGTTTCCAACGGTTTGGTTCATTTGAGGGAACACGATGCTTGCGGTCACAAAGCTCAGTAACAATGCGGGTGAGATGGAGCTCCGAGACGTGCCGGTCCCCAAGCCGAGCCAGCGAAATGTACTTGTCGCCGTTCGAGCAACAGGCATATGCGGAACCGACCTTCACATCATGAAGGGCGAATATCAGGTCGTGCCGCCGCTCGTGCTTGGCCACGAGATTTGCGGCACGGTCGCAGAAGTTGGCCCGGGTGTGGACACCGCATGGATTGGCAAGCGCGTGGTCATGGAAACTTTCTTTCGGACTTGCGGACAGTGTGCCAACTGCCGAGACGGCCGCCCCAATATGTGCGTCAGCCGCCGCTCCATTGGCACACATGTTAACGGCGGGCTAGCGAATTTCGTGGAGATCCCGGAAATTAACCTGCATGAGGTAGCGGAAGGGATCAGCGATTACGCGGCAGCCCTTGCGGAGCCGCTTGCCTGTGTCTGCAACGCGTTGTTTCCGAATGGTCCTGCGATTTCCGCGGAAGACCGGGTTCTGGTCATTGGACCGGGCGCAATCGGTGGTCTTGCGGCCCAGGTCGCGCGGAGCTGTGGCGCCGAAGTTGTAGTACGTGGAACGCAGGGCGATGCCGTGCGTTTGAATGTACTAGGGAAATTGAATTTCGATTGTTCCATCGTCAACGAAGACGCGATCGAAAACGAATCGTTTGATGTAGTCATCGAGTGTTCGGGAAATGCGTTCGGGCTCGCCGACGGCCTTAATGCAGTGCGGCGGCGCGGACGCTTGCTGGTCCTCGGCATCTGTGGCCGGCCTATCACGCTCGATTTCGACAGAATCTGTTTCAAAGAGCTGATGGTTACGTCCGGATTTGCCTCCACTCCGGAGTCATGGAGGAGAACGATGGCGCTCTTGAACGGGAAGCATTTGAGCCTTGAGCCATTAATCAGCGATGTGCTTCCGTTACGAGACTGGAGCCAGGCGTTCCATAACTCGCTTTCACTAAACGGGTTCAAGTATCTGATTGATCCGCGACTAAGCTAGGAGCGCTTTGCCCTAGTTCACACCTGGAATTCTGGGCAGGAGCAACGAGCCCTTCAATTCTGTCGAGCAGGTCCGGTGCTCTCTCGAATAATGAGTTCCATCGGATGTTCGACAACTGCAGGAGTTTCGAGCATTTCGACCTTCTGAAACAGCTTCCTGTAAGCTTCGCGACCCATGTCCCGCATTGGTTGAGCAACCGTAGTAAGCCCGGGCCAAACGAGTGCACTCTCTGGGATATCATCGAAGCCGATCACGGAGAGAGTTTGTGGGATACGAACATTTCGCTGTTGTGCGACGCGCATAAACCCTAGAGCAAGAGCGTCATTGGCGGCAACCAAAGCGGTGATCGATAAAGGCTTCGAAAAAAGTGTTCGCCCGAACTCAATACCAGCTTCTGCCTCCCAGCTATGGCAGGAAAAAATCAGCTTTGGATCCAGGGACGCACCCAAATGCTCTAAACGGCTCTTTAGACCCCGAAGACGGTCTTTGGAGTCGATGGAATAGTCCGGGCCGCCAGCAAATGCGATACGGCGGTGTCCCAAATCCACTAACAGATCGGCGACAGCCGCCCCGCCGGCTACGTTGTTGGAGCGTACAACTTGGGAATGTTCAACGCCTTCGGGCGAGACAGCGACTGTCGGGATCTTTGCATCAGCTGCTGCCTGGAGCAACGGACGCTCTCTTTTCTGTGACTTTACAAAAATCAGTCCATCCACCCGCTTTTCACGAATCCACTTCATTACGATACTGGCATCGTAATGCCCTCGAAGCTCCAAACTGGCGAGCATCAGGCTTGTGTCATGGGTGGTCAGTTCTTCTTCGATTCCCCCCAGCAGCTGAACGAACCATGGATCAATGGTTGAATCGACAACTACTCCCAAGCACCCAGTCCGCCGGAGGCTCAAATTTCGGGCCGTTGCCGATCGAGTGTACCCAAGTTTGTCGATCACCTTCGCGATTCGTTGCTTCGCGGACTGACTTACGTAATGTCCATTGAGGTATCGTGAGACGGTGCTCACGGCTACTCCGGCGTGCTCTGCAACTGTGGCGATTGTCGGCTGACGGCGCATCGATACTCGAAATGGGGGTGAATCCAACTCCAGTCTATCGTATACGCGTTGTGATCCGCAAAATTCTGCCGAAATGCGAGGAATTCCTTTCACCGTATGGTGTGAATTGTGCGTTCATTGACTACGATGTGGCGTCATCCAAATGCGCGGCGGTCCAAGCCACCATCGGTATGGCAGAGGGCAATTGTACGTCCTCGTTCTTTAAGGGCGACGCCAATATCGTGCCCACTCCTGGCCAACACCGCTGTATCAGCCAATCGGCATTGGTGTATTTCACCACGCACGACATCAACGCTAACAGTGCGTTGTTGGAATCGATGCGACAGGGCACGCGTATCATTGTCAACGTCACGTCATACATGATGCGGGATCTGCGGCACATTCACTTTGTTGCCGCGCAACTCAGCTCCTTGTCGCCATGCGGCGAGTTCGACACGAGCTTTGTTGGATCTGCTGGCTATCTCCAGCATGAAGTGCATTCTCGAAATCATCAGATTGTGCTGCAGGAACCCGAGCTTCATGTGCTGTCCTGGAACGACCGCGCCGGCGTAGTCGGCGTCGGCATTCATCCGAAGCTCATCTTCCATCTGCGAATGGATCTCGCTTAGGCGTCCGTGCTCAACCAGTAGTTCTAAATTCTTGCGTCGGTGGAGGCGGCGAAGTTGGCACCGCGACGGAGCGCCGATCTGGCGCTGGTCTATGAAAACGAGAAGCAGAACGGGAATGCGAATCGCGCGACGCGGGCGGCGGCACGCAAGATTGTGGCGTACTTGCTAGCCGTAGACCGCGCCGAACGCGATTTCGTGGCCTTAGAAAAGGACAAACACACAGCCGCCTGAACGGCTGTGGTGTAGAGAAAAATAGCAGGATGCTTCAGTACGCAGCCTGCCAGGTCTCGCCGTTTGCCGACTGAGCGAAGGAGCAGATGCTCCCGAGGCTCCCTTCGTAATGTTTTCGAGACTGGCAGGGAACACAAACTCAATCTTCCGTGAAGGCCGCGAGGCCGGAGACAGCACATGGATGTCTGGTTCTGCCAAAGGCAGGAACCTCGCCGGGAGGCACGAATGCGGGCTGCTAATTCTGCTTTGCTTCGTTTAACGCGCTCCTCCGTAGCGCGTGTCAGGAGAATCGTTTTTTCTCTTGACAAGGACTTATCATGGAAGTCGGCAAACCACCGCAGTGAAATAGGCCCAGCGCAGCGTCGCGGGCAGTCCAAAGACAGCCGACGTGCGGCTCGACGGCCCGTCACAATTCTCACTCAATTGTTTCGCTAGGCGCCGTTCACGGCGGGGCTGGCACGTTTTAGGATCTTTTTAGGATCGAGCTTCTTGTCCATGATGATCGCGAACCAGGGTTGCATCATCTCCTCCCAATTTTGGTTGCCGTAGTAGACGGTGCGATTGGGATCAGGATTGTATTTGTTGTTGGCCGAGTTGTCGTAGTGCGCCCGGCCGATCAGCTTCGTTCCCTTGAGGATTTTGATGGGCTGTACTTCGTATCCAAGCTGCCAATTAAAATCATAGTGCGAAACGCTCAGAATTGTCTGTTTGCGGCCGTCCGGGAATTCGAGCGTGTAGCTCATATCCTTGCCCCGCAAATGCATGTGCGGTTGCATCCAGACAAGCTCGCAATCTTCCTGAAACGTGGCTTCCGCCGTTGGACTTTCCCAATTTGGATTATTGGGAGGGATGGCGAAGGAATCGGCATCGGTGGGCGACGAGATCGCGAATGTCATGTAGCGTCGCTCCGGCTCCTTTTTCGCGATCGTGAAGCCCAACTTGCTGTGATCGATCACTTCAGTTCCGTTTGGCGTGTAATGCATACTGAAAACGATATCCGTTCCCGCTGGAATTAACTTACCGGCACCGTGAACCCGGTAATCGAATGCTGATATGCCGGGAACGTAGCTTGCTTCGATGGTGATGGTTCCCGCGCGAAGGTTTGGATTACCGGTAGGATTGGCCTTTTCTCCTTTTTTCTTGGGAAACGCACTGCCACTGTCATCCCGGGGAATCATCGCCCATTCGGGTTTGTAATATTGAACATCCGGAGTGTGAGGCCGAAAGAGCACGCCGATATGATGAATCACATCCGGATGATCGGGCAATATCTCCATCGAGGTGATCCATGTGTCTTCCTTAAACGGACCGGGAACAATTATGTCGGTCCATTCCACAATGCCCTTCGCCGGGACTTTGAACTCCGGCATATCAACGATGATGTCAGGCTTGATCTGCCAACCCTTTTCGGGCCAGACAACCGAAGCGTGTGCATCTTTGGGGTCACCTTCAGGAGCCCCTTCGTCTGCCCATTTCGAGATGACTTCTATATCTTCTTGCGCCAAGGTGCGGTCGTTGGTGAAATGTCCCACGCCGGGATCGGCGAACCAGGGAGGCATTTTGCGGGCAGCAACGGCCGCCTTCATTGCTTTCGCCCAGGGCCGGGCTGATTTGTAATCCAGTAGAGACATCGGTGCGATTTGACCGGGACGATGACAAGATTGGCAATTCTTCTCAAGAATCGGGGCCACATCCTTGTTGAAGGTGACGCTGGAAGATTGTCCAACACTAAGAGTCGAAGAGATCACACCGCTGAGGATGATTAAACGCATTTTCATGCGAACACTCCTTAAAATATCGCCTTGCCCACTGGCTTTCTTTATCAAACACTCCAATGAAGGGACGCATTCGATTGGTCCCTTACGGTTCCACTGATCTGAGAAACAGCTTGCGCCTGGACATAGACACACGCCAGAAGTGCGGCCCCAAGCATGACCACGATTTGTTTCGACACGATTCCTCGCTCATTCCTATTCGTTTACGTTCCTTACGCTCGGGGAACGCCTTCGGCATCTCGCAAAAAATTTAGCGACGCAAGCCTAAGCTCGCACCGTTAGTCGCCAAGGGTATGTTACCCGGGGTGTGCGTGGGAGTCAAATTGCTTTAAGCTATCGCTACATCGGGAACGCCTATGGGCTTGCCTCGTCCTCCTTCGTAGCGTCAACGGGTGCTCAACACCGGAATGCTGAAAATGGGAGTTGGCGAAGGATGGAT
>Ga0163162_10007405_pt1 | contig 10675 bp, 6 predicted proteins | sample S55metaG_FD_115310 | JGI IMG/M metagenome (GOLD analysis project Ga0163162, IMG submission 115310) | Switchgrass rhizosphere microbial communities from Kellogg Biological Station, Michigan, USA - S5-5 metaG | ecosystem: Host-associated > Plants > Roots > Rhizosphere > Soil | place: USA: Michigan...
CAACTTACTACTCTCGTTTCACTGGACCCATTGTCTGATCTAGGAATCCATTCATCGTCCGCACCAAAAGTTCCAATGGTGCGACGTGACCGCCGTCGTATGTAACCATCTGTTTTGGTTCAGGCAAGATCTTGTACAAAGGCTCAGCTTCTCGCTTCAACGACAGATTCTCATCATACTTTCCGTGGATCAGCATAATTGGACCACGAATATGTGAAGCGAAGTTGATTGTATTCGCCTCAGCGATAAAATTTGAGTAGGCCTGTCGTAAACCAGAACCGACAAGAACTACCGCCGCATATCTTCTTTCAACTGCAGCCTGAATTAATCCCACGCGGGCACCGGAACTTACGCCGCAGAACGCGATCTTCCTGGCGTCAATATCGTTTCGGGTTTCCAGGTAATCAAGCCCACGGCGCAGATCCGTAATTCGGTTGACGACCTTGTCCCGATACTCTGCTGTGGTTGGATCAGGTTCAACATATCCTTCAGGGTTCAGGCGTTCAATGTAGCCCTTAATGATCACTACAAACACAGCGCGACCAGATTTGATCTGCGAACCAAGTGAATCTTCAGTTGCTTGTGTTGCGGAACGTTGGCCGTTCTCAACATCGCCCGGTGGAACAAAGTGAATCACTTGAAGAGGTTTGGGGAAGTTCTTTGGTATATAGAGATAAGCGATGGCACGTTCACCATCCGCACCGTCATAAGTGATTCGCTCACGTGTCCACTCAGGTGTCTCTTGCTTTTCGACTTGTGGATTCAGCGGAGTCTTTTCGTAATCGTAGAACCGAGTCCACTTCGCGAAGTCTTGATCGCTCGTCCGCGTGTAGACTGGGACTTGTTCGTTAATTTTGATCGTGGCATTACCCTGATCACCACCGGTGGTTAAGGCGCACCTGAAACCGCGTTTGTCTGAACTATAGAAGCCAGGGAAAGCGCCATAGTTCGCAAACGTATAAACGGGCTCACCCCAACCTCCACCAGTTGCCAAAAACCCCTCCGATGTCTCATTCAAACACCACTCGGAGACGTTGCCGGCCATGTTGTAGGCGCCGAAAGGACTCATGCCAAATTCACCACTATCAACCGGCCACGCTCCCTCGTTACGGAAATTGGCGCGCTGGTCCAAAGTGTCGCCAGGATAGAAGACTCCCCACGGCATATAATTACTTAGCGAGCCAACCTTTCCATTTCGTCCTGCCTTTTCCCATTGAAAAATGTTCGGCAGTTGCTTGCCACGAAAAGCAGCATAAGCCTCAGCTTCGTACCATGAAACATCAGTTACCGGATAGTTATTCCGTCCTTCGGGGAAAGTTTGACTTGACCAACTTCGTGGACCAGGTAGTCCGGTGCGGTCTTTGAACTCCTGCATCGCTTCTTCCCAGGTCAGCGTCTTGCCATCTTTGACAAACGGATAGCGCCAATACTGCTTCTTTAGATAACCTCCGGCGTTGATGAACTCTTTGTATTCCTGATTACTGACCTCGTACTTGTCGATAAAAAAGTCATCCAGATGTACGCGTTCATCAGTCGGTCGAGCCCAGGCCACCAGACGATAGTCTCCGCCGCTAACCGCGGTCATTCCCGGCGGTACCTTGTCTGCCGCGATCAGTTTTTGATCCAGCTTTAATGGTGGCGGTATGACAATGGAGCCACCTGCGTGAAGGAGTGCGCCAGAGATCGTTCGCGTTGAAGAGGCATAACCTTCCTTCTCAATATAGAGAATGTACTGGCCGCGCGCGATCCGCAGATTATTGATCGGAGTTTGACCAATCAATTGACGGCTAGCGTTTGCGATTGCGCGTTTTAGATAAACCTGAGCCGCAGCCGGTGTAGTACTGACGGAGAGACTATCTGAGATCGTCGGCATCAATTGTGTGATGGTGGGATCGTCGGGTAGGTACTTCTCAGTTTCCATTGCAAGGTCGAAGGCTTCAAAGTATCGGCCTGATTTGCTCAGCGACTCTATCTGCGGCACCTGGTTTCTGGCCCACTTAACGTTCATGTTGTGACGAACGAACCAGGCAATGAAACCAACAACAGCAACGGCACTCAACAGCATTGCCGGCAAACGTAATGAGTTCCGTCTCGATGTTCGACTTTGTTGCTGTTGTTCTGGAAGAGTGATTCGCGAGTGTGTGATGACAGTCTGCGCTCGATCATTTTCTGTTAAGGCGTCCGTATGAATCGCAACGGATCTGCTCGCCTTCAAAACTCCAGAACCGGCGGATCCAGAACGTTCGAGTCGGTGTTGAAACTGAAGCTCGTCACGGAGGTTTCGTAGGTCGATCAATAAGTCTTTAGCAGTTTGGTATCTGTCGTCGGGGTTCTTCTTCAGCGTCTTGGCAACAATGCGTTCGAGTTCAGGTGGCGTCTCTGTAGAGAAGCGTGCCAATGGTAAAGGCTCGCGAGTGAGAATTGCAGACGCCGTTGCTGCGGAGCTCTTGTCGATAAATGGCTGATGCCCGCTCAACATTTCATAGAGGACAACGCCAAAACTGAAAATGTCGCTGCGGCCATCAAGCGATTCACCGCGAACTTGTTCGGGCGACATGTAAGGCAGTGTGCCGATCACGGTTCCGGGTGTGCTGATCATCGCTTCCGTTGCAGCCTCACTACCTATCAACTCGGCTGGTTGGATCAGTTTTGCCAAACCAAAGTCCATCACTTTTACACTGCCTTTTGCAGTAATCATGATGTTCGATGGTTTGAGATCGCGATGAATTGTCTCGTGAGCGTGGGCCTCCGTCATCGCATCAGCTATTTGTGTGGCAATAGAAAGTGCTTCGATTAAGTCGAGCGTCTTTCGCTTCAATAAAGAGTCAAGAGTTTCACCCTCAATGTATTGCATGCAGATGAAACTGCGGCCTGCATCTTCCGCGATCTCGTGAATTGCACAGATGTTTGGATGATCGAGGTTTGCGGCGGTTCTCGCCTCACGAATCAGTCGCTGATGCGCATGCTTGTCAGCTGCCAACGATTCGGCAAGGAGTTTTATTGCTACGCGGCGGTTAAGTTTTGTGTCCTCTGCGAGGTAGACATTGCCCATGCCACCGCTGCCGAGTTTCGAGAGGATACGGTAGTGGGCGAGGTTCGTATCCGGTGTAGAATCGTTTTCGCTGGCCATTCGCTAGAATAATGTTCGTCACGGAACTTTCATTGTAGCAGCGGCATCATAAGGCATTAGTGCCAGGCAATCCATCACTAGGCAAGGGTGTGATGTTTACTTTGACGACGCTAATCGTACTTGAACATATCAGCCCTTAGCTCCGGTTCTCAATTCGCTTCTCCATTTCCGCGCGCGCGGAAGTGTTGACTGAATTCGAAGCGGGAAATGGAAAGAACAATGACAGTCACCCAAATGAGATTAAGACGACTTCAGATCTTTTTTGTCACGAAGATCCAAGCTAGCGCCACCAGCCAACATCGAAGTACTACTAGCTAGACTCCAAGACTAAAAATTCGAATGAGTATCTCTCGCATCATTGAACTAATCGCAGGTCTCGCAACCACATTAATAGCTGTCTTTCTAAATAGCGGTAGCCGAGTCGATTCCTTATTCCTATTAGCGATACCAGGAATCCTGGTGGGTCTGGGGGCGGCGGCTCATTCCCTCAGGTATTCGCTGTTGGGTTTTGCCCTTCTGATCTTAAGTACAATCGTTAATTGCGTGATTATTATTATTTTGGCTGTCCCTTTGGTCTGGGCTTATGGTGAGTGGGGAGGGCTAATCATCCTGGAGTTTTGCTTCCCACTAATCGCGCTGGTGGCGGCGTTCATCAGTCGCCGCAATCCAACAAGCGTTTGAATGACTCGCCATGAACGCTTCTTGTCTAAGTTGCGTGGGAGCCGCTTTGCCTCAAGAGTCAGTTTCCGCGCCGGGGGAGGTCAGTACCACCGCGCGGTAGCGGGTGGGCCCCTGGAATGACTTCGGCCCTTTTCTTCGAGCTACGTGTCTGGCCCACCGGCTACCGCCAGGTGGTACCGACTTTCTCCAACCGGCTTCGCGACTTTTGAGGCAAAGCCAGTGTGAGCCGCTCAATCGCAACGTTGGACGTTTTCGCTTGGCGAGGGTTTGCAGAAGATGGGCCATGGGAGAAGTTGTTAGTAACGTTGGACCAGGGGTGCGTGGGTTTGCGCTCGCCGCTGAAGCGCAGCATTCGGTGGCTGAATCACGTGAAGGTATTTCGGAAAGCGTTGCTCGGCGTCATCATCACGGTCTTAATAATCATCGTGGTGTTGTGGTGGTATGTGCTAAGTGGGCTCTGCGCGTCGCCGTCAAACCCTAACGTAGCTACGCAAAATACGATCGCATTTAATTGTCATGGTTCAATCGTGTATATCACTCCGCTTGAACAGGCATTACTTCATTGGCTTATTCCGGGTGGGTTCTTAGTGATACTAGCTGGCCACCTTGTACGGAGATGGCAGCCCCGCGCTTAGGATATTCCAGAATGGACCACCAGTAGGCTTGAGCCCCAGGCTCTACGCTTACCCCTGCGTTCGCAGGCTAAGAGACTTTTGTGCAAAGCAAATTCCTGTGTGAAAACATTTCTCTCCACCTGCGTGATTTTCATCACGTTCCCCTTCTATTTCAATGGCCAGCAGCCTCACCAAAGACAAGCGTCCCGCTAAGCTCTCATTCGAATACGAGTAACGGCTGCCGCGCGGCCTCGCAGGCTTTCGCAGGCACAGTGGTGTTCATATCCTCAAACATTTGAAGATTGTGTGTGACTGTCATAGCTTCCCAGTAGTTTCTTCTCCACTCTTCTGTTGACATCCCACAGGAAGATCTGCGAGACTCCTGTGTGAAACCCACAGGAGAACAAACATGGCCGAAATAAGATCCGAAATTATGCAGGGGACGCTCGACTTGATGGTCTTGCAAACGCTCGATGCGATGGGACCGCTGCACGGATACGGCATTGCACGTCGTATCGAACAGCTCAGCGAAAACGCCCTCGTCGTAAACCAGGGAACAATTTATCTCTGTTTGATTCGCTTACTGCAAAAGAAATGGATCAAAGCTACGTGGGGAACTTCAGAGAACAATCGGAAAGCAAAATTCTATTCCATTTCAAAATCCGGCCAGAAACAGTTGAAGGCGGAAACGGAAGACTGGAAGCGAATTTCCGGTGTGATTGGAAGACTGCTGGAGCTGACACCGGGGAGATAAGAGCATGAGTCGTCTGAACCTTTTAGTCGCCCGCATCGTCGCTTTTTTCAAGCGAAGCGACCTCGACCGTGACCTCGATAACGAACTTGAGGCTCATCTCTGTTTGCTCGTCGAAGAAAACATTGCTCGCGGACTTTCACCCGAGGAAGCTCACCGAACCGCCCATTTGAAACTGGGAAACCTCGTTAGTCTGAAAGAAGCGCATCGTGAGACCAGAGGGTTGCCTGTAATAGATACCTTACTGCAGGACCTACGATTCACCTTTCGAATTCTACGACGCGATCTGGGGTTCACCTTTTTTGCAATTCTCATCGTGGGTCTGGGAATCGGCGCCAGCGCACTCATCTTTAGCATCGTCAATACTCTGTTACTTCGGCCACTGCCGTTCAAAGATGCCGACAGCTTGGTCTGGATGGCGAACAAGCAGAGTGTGCCTGAACAAACCACACAGGTGGGATATCTTTTGGATGCGCGTGAGGCAAATAGATCCTTTGAAGAGCTGGGTGCCTATTTCGCCTATTACAATGTGGGTGACATTAAGCTGACTGGAGATGGCGAACCGGAGCGATTAACAGGTATTCCCGTTTCACAGAACTTCTTTCATGTACTCGGAGTCGAGCCACAAATCGGTCGACTGTTTACTGAGGAAGAATGCAGGATCAACGGTCCAGCTGTAGTGCTGTTGACGGACGGCTTGTGGAGAAGACGGTTTGGTTCTAACCCTGAGATTGTGGGCAAACCGCTGCGGTTAAATGAACAGTCGGTCATCGTGGTTGGAGTGATGCCGGCATCATTTGATTTTGCTTCCATCTTCGCACCCGGTAGCCACGTCGATCTATACCGTCCGTTTCCACTCACTCCGGAAACCGACCGAATGGGTAATACGTCTGCAATAGTGGGACGTCTAAAGCCAGGAGTTTCCTTAGAAGCTGCAAGGTCAGATTTCAACATACTTGGGCCACAACTTCGTACACACCATCCAGAGCGCAACGAGTTTGAGCCGTTACTAAGTTCATTGAAAGAACACGTCACGGGACATCTGCGTCCGGCGTTGTTGGTATTAGCATGCGCAGTTGGTGTGGTAATGCTGATCGTCTGCGCGAATCTTTCGAATCTCCTTCTGGCGCGAAACGCAACCCGTCAAAAGGAGATGGCAATTCGCGTTGCGCTTGGCGCCGGACGACGTCGTCTGGTTCGCCAGATGCTAACGGAGAGTATTGTTTTGTCTGGTGCGGGAGCGATTGTTGGTGTGCTTGTGGCATTGGTTGGAGCACAAGTACTGACGCATCTCGACGCGATTAGTATTCCACTTCTGTCAAACGTACAAATTGATTTTGGTGTGCTGGCTTTTACACTCGTAATAGCAATTCTAACTGGCGTGGTGTTTGGCCTGGTTCCAGCTCTTCAAGTTCCTGTCATCGGGGTGAATGAATCACTGAAAGAGAATAATCGGGGCTCGACCGGGTCCAGGAAGCATGCCTGGCTTAGGAGCTCGCTGGTGGTTGCCGAAATTGCGTTCGCTTGTTTACTACTCGTGGGCACAGGACTTCTCGTCAGAAGCTTTCTCAAAGTTCTCGATGTCAATCTTGGTTTCCAGCCTGAACGCGTTGTCGCGATCCGTATCGATCCTGGCACTGCCTATCCAACCCAGACTAGACGCAATGCTTACTTTGATGAAGCGCTGCGCCTTGTGCAGAACACAAATGGAATAGAAGCATGTGGGTTAACCGATGTTTTGCCGTTGGAGGGTGATCGCAGCTGGGGCGTGGCGGGTAAGGGCCAGGTGTATCAGAGAGAGGACTATCCCGAAGCCTTTGTGCGCATCGTGAGCGACGGATATTTGGAAGCGATGGGCATCCCGTTGTTAGCGGGGCGTGATTTTACCGCACATGATACGACGGACAGCGAACAGGTGATCATTATCAATAAAACTCTGGCAGAAAAACTTTGGCCTGGTCAGGACCCTGTCGGACAAATGGTCACCCAGGATGGCGGACGTCGTGTGATTGGGGTGGTAGGAGGTGTACGTCACGTAACGGTCGAACAAGATTCCGGTTCTGAAATGTACCTGCCTATGCGTCAGACCAACGATTATTCTGCGGTCCAACTAGTGGTTCGTACTATGTTGCCACAGGCCAGCGTCGCAACTGCACTACGATCGGTACTGAAGCCTCTCGATCCCAACATCGGCGCAAATGAATTTCGCACCGTACAGCAGTTGGTCGACAAAGCAACATCACCGCGTCGATTCGTGGTGATGATGCTGGCCGGGTTTTCCACGTTTGCGTTGATTCTTGCCGCGTTAGGTATTTACGCTGTGATTTCATATTCGGTGCATCAGCGGACACATGAGATTGGCATTCGTATGGCGCTGGGCGAGTCGGCCAGGACACTTCAACTGCGAATAATTCGTCAAACACTGCGTCTTGCTGTGTTGGGATTGATCATAGGTCTTGGCGGTTCGTGGCTCATGACACGAGCATTGGTAGGTTTACTGTTTGGTGTGACGTCGAACGATCCGGCAGCGTTCATCGGGATGGTGGCTATTTTGGTTGTGGTAGCGACGGCCGCTGGTTATTTTCCGGCAAGGCGAGCATCACGTATCGATCCAATCACCGCACTTCGTTCAAACTAAATCAGGGATACATGCCGAGCAGACGCTGCGTCGCGTTACCAGGGAGAAGTGAAAAGTGTCTTACAGCCACATTGATTGTAACCGTTGCTAGCCGATTCTAATTGAAAGCATTGAGACTGAACCCCCATCGAATCCCTCCACCGGGAAACTAACCTGGTCGCCAGCTCTCTGTTGCGTAATTACATAAAGGAGCGGCAAGAAATGTTCGGGCGTTGGAACTGATAAAACGGCGTCGGGCCCTAACTGCTCGTAGGCGATCAGTGATTCGTGGTCGCCGGCGAGTAACAGTTCGCGCGCTTGATTCTCGAACCGTACCGCCCAGTCGAAAGGGTTAATTTGTTTACGGCCCCAGCTGTAAGCATGAAGGTTATGCACAAGATTTCCACTCCCTACGATGAGCACTCCTTCGTCGCGCAACCTATTGAGTCGCTTTGCGACTTCGTAGTGAAATGATGCTGGTTGCGTTTCGTCGATGCTGAGTTGGATAACAGGCACATCGCTTTTAGGAAAGACGTGACAGAGTACCGACCAGGTCCCGTGGTCCAAACCCCACTCTTCGTCCAAATTAACTGTGACCGGGGAGAGTAGGCTCCGGACTCGGTGCGCCAGTTCAGGATCACCAGGCGCCGGATACTTGACCTCATGCAGTTTGGGCGGAAACCCGCCGAAGTCGTGAATGGTCCGCGGCGTCGGCATCACGGTTACCAGAGTGGCCGGAAGGTACCAGTGGGCGGAGACGCAGAGCACGGCACGCGGACGACCAATGTCTTTGCCGATCTTGGCCCAGGCATCCGTCCACGCATTATGCTCCAGCGCGTTCATCGGGTTGCCATGTCCGAAGAAAATGGCAGGCATAGACTTAGCCATGTTCAACTCTCCCGGTAACGGAACAATCTCCGAGCTCAAACCAATAACCAATTAGATTATCAACGTTTGTGTTCTTCTCTTCAGCACATGCGCGAGCGACTGGTAGTTGCGGTGCAATGATTTGCCAGTGCCCCCTAATACAGAGTTCGACCGTCTTCTGGCGTGTGCAACAGGATCCTCAACGGAGGGGACGACCAATCAAACGGTTTCCGTCGGCAAGATATATTTGTCCCAGCACCTCATCGGTGATGAAGCGCTCATCAAGTTCGCCGACTTTTATTTCGCGCTCGGTTTGTCCATTGTTGATGTTCACACCTGCGAGCCCATGGCCTTCCTGGCTCTTTAAGTCTGTATAGAAGTACATCCATTGGCCGCGCAATGCGGCGAGACGATCCTTATGCCAGAGATAACGCGAGAGTCGATCAAGTTGGTTTGAAGGATCAATACGATCGAGTAGTCGATCCTCGACATTCACCGAACGCTTGCGAGTAAGACTCCCAACATTAACTCCACCGCCAGTGTTTCCCCGTGCCTTCGCCAAGATCCCGAATTGTCTGAACCGTGAGGTCCCAGAGCTGCGCGCTGACGTCATTGCCAGAGACTGAAGATTTGCAAAAGAGGAACGTGCCGCCAGTCCAGACCAACTCAAACTCGTAACCGCGCGAGCGATTTGAACACCACGAAATGCTATCGTTGCGGTTCCTCCATAACGAAAATAGAGCGACGCTGCTCTGGCTGCTATAGCTGTAATAGTTTTGAACAGACCTCGTCCCGGTGGAGTATGACGAGCGCGCCACAACTCACGACCTGTTGCCGGATCGAATGCAGCGATCTCGGATTGACCGCCAATAACTACATCTCCCCGCTCAGTCAATAAGCCAAACGATGCCCTATCGATGCGATGACTTACTTTGAAAGTACGCTTGCCGGTCTGAGTGTCTAGCATGATCAGGTCGTCGCGATCAGCCACAGCAATTCTGTTTCTGTTAGGTAAGAGCAGATTAGTAATTCCTTTGTCAGCGCCCTTGTAGCGCCATAAGACTTTGCCATTACGCGAATCAACAGCGCTCACACCATATGAGCCGCGTTCAACTGTCTCCCCGTTCTTCAACTGCGTAAAGATGCCGCCAGTCCGGACATAAATGATGTTATCTACGAACAGCATCTCAGGCGTTAGCCCCAGATCTTTAGCTTCCCAAATAGTGTCGCCAGTTTGTCGAGAGATCGCGCGGACATGACCGCGACCTGAGACGTAGATCGAAGAATCTGAAAATATCGGTTCGGCTTCGGTCAGAGCGAGCCCGTCTTCGTTCACTTTGTATTTTTCACGAAGCCGTTCTTTGCCGCCTCGTCCGTCAAACGATGTCACGCCCTCATAGAAAAGATAGAGTCGTCCATCGACAAAAACGGGAGGGTAGTAATTGTCGAGGGTATATTCCACCTCTTTCCCGTCATCCTCAGGCCAACGAGTAGGCATCATCTCCACCTCACTCGCTTCATATTTCCAGAGCTCATCGCCAGTCGACAAGTCGAGCACATGTACTAACGGATGGCGTTTGAAGCCATTGCGCGCTTTGTCCTTTGGATCTTTCACCAGGACCACTGCGAAAAGATTGGACTCAGGATCTGTCGCGAGCTGCATTAGCCCACCTTTGATCTTTTCACTACGCCAGATCGAATCACCGGTAAGGATGTCTACTGCTTCAACTCTGGTGTTGTCACCCTTTTCGAAACTTAGCAATAGCAAGTCAGTGCCTGGAACAGGTGCGACATCAGTTTCGTCCAACGTCACATCCTTACGTCGCCACATTGTGTCGCCAGTCGCTGCATCAATGACGTAAAGAGACTTTGACGTTCCCGCGACTACGACCCCTAGCTCTGTCGTCTGGTAAAAGCGTACTTGACCATCGAGTTTGGCATTCCAGGATTGAGCGTTGACCGGGATTACGATGACTAACAGAAAGAGAAACATAGTCGTAATGCTTGGCGACTTC
>Ga0163162_10007406_pt1 | contig 10674 bp, 7 predicted proteins | sample S55metaG_FD_115310 | JGI IMG/M metagenome (GOLD analysis project Ga0163162, IMG submission 115310) | Switchgrass rhizosphere microbial communities from Kellogg Biological Station, Michigan, USA - S5-5 metaG | ecosystem: Host-associated > Plants > Roots > Rhizosphere > Soil | place: USA: Michigan...
AGGTGGGATCTCACGTCTTCCGTCGGACATCTTCAGACAATCGAGCGGTAGACTTCGAGCCACTGCCGGCGCACGTTCTCCCATAAATATTTCTGAGACTTTTCGTGCGCGTTGCGCGCGAGGCGCGACGCCAGGTCAGGATCGCGGAGCAACCGGATCACATTTTTCGCCAGCATGTCTGGATCTCCAACCGGCGATAGCAGGCCCGTTCTCTCGTGCCTGACGAGGTATGGCATACATTCCGGTGAGGTCGTGACGACTGGAGTTCCCGCCGCAAAGGCCTCCATGACGGAAACGGGCATGTTATCGAGGCGCGACGCGTTGATAAAAATGTCAGCGTTATCGTAGACCGCGCCAATTTTCTCGCGAGACGCGACACCGGCAAAATTGACGCCCGGCACGTTGAGTTCTTTTACGACCGCACGAATTTCGGCTTCGGACGGCCCTTTTCCAACCAGATCAAGCCGGGCACCGGGAAATTCGCCTACTACTTGCGCAAAGGCGCGAACGACGACATCGACACAGTAGTAAGGATGAAATCCCCTTGTGCAAACGAGGTGAGGTCGCAGCGGGTTGCGCTCACGAAACCGGATCTGGCCGAGATCTACGACGTTGGGTACGGCGTCGGCGTACAGGCCAAACTCACGAAACACGTCGACCAGATAGCCGGAGGGAACGACCACGCGGTCGACCTTCGCCAGAGCAGCCCGTGCAGTCCAGAATTTTTGCAGATGGTCACGGGCCTCTCCGGTGTGATAGTGAATGACACATTTCGCACCACGAGCTCGCGCCACGAGCCAAGCCGGCGCGGGCGCAATCAAGAATGACCAGTAGCCCGCCGAAAAAATGTGCGCGACGTCGACCCCCTCCAACCCACGCCAAAGGTTCAACAGGTAGAGAGGCTCGCGGATCAGCGTGCGGAGGCCGGGAATTTTCTCAACCCATGCCAGTGGCTTCGGAAGGACCGGATCGATCTCTATCAGTTTCGAAGCTATTTCGGGATCGTCCGCCCAGTTTCGGAGGAGCAGATCGGCCTGCACCGACTGGCCACCGACGTAACGCAGCGACGCAGCGACCAGTGCGACCCGAAGTTGTATTGTCGAGGCTGAGGAACGGCGCGGGATGCTGGTGCCAGCGCCTGGCCGCCATTGCTTGCGCTCGAGGAGTTCCTCATAAAGCTGTTCGTGGCTCCGTCGCATGTGATCGAGCGTGAAGTTGGCGCTGGCAAATGCTTTGGCATTCTCGCCGCAGCGGGAGCGCAATTGGAAATCCACCAGAAGTTTTCCCAGCGCGGCCGCGAGAGCGGAATCATCGTCTGGCGGGACTAGTTCGCCTCTCTCAGCCGTAACAAGCTCTGGGTTACCGCCTACCTTGGTCGCGACGACCGGTACGCCCGCCGCCATCGACTCAAGAATCGAATTCGAAAGACTCTCAGATTGCGAGGGCAACACCGAAACGTCGAGTGAGGCGAGCACCGCGGGAATGTCTCGGCGATCTCCCAGAAAATTGACGCGTCCGCCGAGTCCAAGGCGTTCCGCTTCCTGTTCCAACTGGGAGCGCAGAGGGCCATCACCGGCGAGTACGAATTCCAGCTTCTCGAATTTCTCGCGCAGGCGCGCGGCCGCTCGCAGAAAGACGATGTGTTTCTTCGCATATGAGTTCATGCGGGCAATCATTCCCACCCGCAGAGTGCCCGGCCGGCGCGGCAGCACGGGCTCTGCGGCCGCAAAGAGTTCGGGCGCCAGGCCATTTCCAATCACAACCAGGCGTTGCTCGCGTACACCGGCATCCGCCAGCCGAGCCGCCGCTGCCTTCGAGTTGCAGACCACCGCATCGCAGTAGCGGAACACGTTGGCCTGCACGCGGAACTGGGTGGGCGTGAGCAGATCCCCCAGCTGGCGCTGGCTTCCAATTACAACCGGGATCCCGGCCAGCCACGCGGCCGGAGCGAGCGTCAGGTTAGTGTAGAAGTCGAACGCATGCGCAATCGCGATATGATTGCGTTTTATGTGGCGAGCAAGAGCGGCCCGGGTGGCGAGCGAACGCAATCCATAGAGACTGCCTCCCAAGCGAAATTCAGGAATGGCCCCCAGTTGATCGGCGAGCGGTCCCTTCCGCATGATGCAGCCGAGCGACCGCCTGAAGCGATGTGGATCAAGGGTTTGCGCAAGAGCCACGAACTGGCGTTCACTTCCGCCCGTCTCGAGGCTGTTGGTCATCAGAAAGACGCCGGGCAACGCTTGGACGTCTGGAAGATTTACGCTGGCTTCGCCAGCCTGTTCTCCCATCATCGCTGGGCCTCGCTGACAGCGTACGTGCCAGCGGATGGCCTACCAGCTTGCACCTGTTCCAGATAATTACGGTGCCACAGCTCGAACATGAGCAATCGCCAGATGCGCCCCGAGTGAACGCGCCGTCCCTGCAGGTGTTCATCGACGAGTTTGCGGACGGCGGCTTGATTGAAATATCCGCGCTGAGTTGTCCTCGGTTCGTAAAGCACATTGAGAAGCAGGTCTTTCAGCTCATTCTTGAGCCAGTGAACCAGGGGCAACGCAAATCCTTGCTTTGGTCTGTGCAGAACTTCTGCCGGAACGCCGACACGCTCGGCGAGCTTGCGGAAAATATATTTCTGTTCTGTTCCCCGCATTTTCCATTTTGGTGGCAAGGCAGTGACCCATTCCACAAATTCGTGATCGAGAAGCGGAACGCGTGCTTCGAGCGAGGTCAGCATGCTCATGCGATCAACTTTGGTCAGGATGTCTCCGGGCAAGTAGGTCTTGGTGTCCAAATACAAAACGCGACTCAACGGATCCCGGGCGGGAGCGCGGTCCAGATAACCGCGCATGATATTCAGCGGGTCGGCGCCATTCGCCCGCTCCCGGAATTCCGGCGACAGCAAACCCATGTCGCGCTCGAAAGCCTGCAACGAGATACTTTCGATGTAACGCTCCTGCCATGGCAGCGCGACGCTATAGGCAAGCTTTCGCGCGGGCATGCTGTAGGGTAACCGCGGATGGACCGTCTTCCGGTAGAAGCGGCCCGCCCAGCCCGGAATCCAGTCGAAGGATCGGTTCTCGAGGTGAATCCTGTAGCGGTCGTATCCGGCAAAGACTTCGTCGCCTCCATCGCCGGAAAGAGCAACGGTCACATGCTGTCTCGCCAATTTGGAAATGTAATAAGTCGGCAGCATCGAGGAATCGCCAAACGGCTCTTCGAGCGACCGCGACAGAGTATCGACGGTCTCGACCACATCGGGATCGAGAATCAGTTCATGATGGTCGGTATGGAAGTGCTCTGCCACTTTCCTTGCATAGGCAGCTTCGTTGAAATCCGCGTGCTGAAAACCAATCGAAAAAGTTTTGACTGGGCCTGCGCTCACTCGAGACATGAGCGCAACCACCGTTGAGGAGTCCGTGCCGCCGCTCAGCATTGCTCCAAGCGGCACATCGGCAATCAACCGGATGCGCACGGCTTCGGTTAGTCGATGTTCCAACTCTTCCAGGCACTCTTCTTCGCTCTTGGGTTCGTGGGTGCTGTATTCGGGCAAGTCCCAATACTGGCGAATCTTGAGCTCGCCTTTTTCAAACTCCAATAAGTGGCCTGGAGGCAACTTGTGAATCTGGCGAAAGGCGGTTTGCGGATCGGGAATGTATCCGAAATACATGTACTGCATCAGGGCTTCGTGGTAGGTCTCCGCCAACTCCGGCGCAACCGCCAGGATCGATTTGATCTCGGAAGCGAAATATAGATTTCCATCCACCAATGCGTAGTGGAGGGGTTTCTTGCCGAGCCTGTCCCGCGCGATCAGCAGCGCATGCTTCTTCTCGTCGTAGATGGCGAATGCGAACATTCCGCGCAGCTTCTGCACGCACTCTGAACCATATTCCTCATAGAGGTGGATGATGGTCTCGGTATCGGAATGCGTGCGAAACCGATGTCCGCGGGCTTCCAGATCCGGACGCAGGTCTCGGAAGTTGTAGACCTCGCCGTTGAACACGATCCAAGCAGACTTGTCTTCGTTGAAAAGAGGCTGGTGCCCACCGGCCAGATCGATAATGCTGAGCCGCCGCATGCCGAGCCCGGCGCCATCTTTCACCAGCAGGCCTTCATCATCCGGGCCGCGATGAATGATCATGTCGCACATGCGGTGGATGGTCGCCTCGTCTACCCGGCGACCGTTCGCGCTCGCGACCATGCCTGCAATTCCACACATAAGCTAGCTCTTGACCTCTTCCTGAATGTGTCGCTCGTTCATGGCAAGCTGCGGGCGCCCGCGCGTCAAGCGGTAATCGCGATACTCGCCGGGATTCCCTATCTTCCCGTCGCAGGCGGCGAGAATTATGTTGGTCATTTCGCGCGCAGTCACAAAATGCAGAATGTCGTTGCGCTCGCGCGCTCCTTCTACCAGTTCCCGCAAGAACTTCTTCATAGGATCGCCCAGCATGGCTGGTCTTTGAGTCGGGTCCATTCCGTGACAATGCAACTTGATGAAGAGCCAATCCGGGCGACCCTCGACTGTGATACCAGCTCGCTTCCAAAGTTGCAGTCGGCGAATGGAGGGAGGATTGGGCGTGGTAAGCGCGCCATTCTCAATGCCAACAATGTGTTGCTGTACCGGATTGAAATCCCATAAGAGCGGGCCCTGGATCATCAGGGGAAAGACTTCAGGCACCTGCCCCACTCTGAGATCTGGACCTGAGCGGTGCGACTCGCGCCGGTCGAGGGGCGGCGTGCATTGATAGAGGGAATTAATTTTTGCGGTTTGCGACCGGTGGAACGGGCCGGTCGGAAAAGTCATGTCCGCATAGCAACCGGTCTCGGCCAGAACTTGCATCTCCGAATCCACGCCGCACGCAACTCCGCCATTCGAGTTAGCCAGCGCAAAGCTTCCATGGATGAAGGCGTAGCACGGCGATCCGCGGCCATCCAGAAAAGAGAGAGCATGGTGGCGGTCTGCGAGAAGGTCGCGAAATTCAAGCAGCTGACGGCGGGCATTCTCCGGCGTGTCCGGCGTGCCGACCCCATGATGAAGATGAATTTCAATTTCTCCCCAACCATCCGCGCAATGATCGGCGAGTCGATGGAGCAAATCTTTTTGATACTGTTCCCCGGGATAGAAGTACGACCGCGCAAATGGACGACCGTCGTGGTCTCGGTACGGCTCAACGAGCTTCGGATATTCGCGGCACCAATCTTCCAGCCGCTGTTCCTGTTCCTCAAGCGGAGCGCTGGCACGAGGCTCTTGGGGTACGTATCCGGGCTCAAAGTGATCGCCCAGCATGATGATCAGGTGAACGGGACCGCGAGGCACACTACGGCTCATGCTCTGCCACAGATAAGAGGGCAGCCATCGAACACTGTAAGAAAGGCGCTTACGGATGTTATTCACGCACCCTCGCTGCAGCGCGATTCACAAACCTAATTTGGAGAACTCTGACCATGGCTCCCGTTCGGAAGTAAGACTGTTGTGAGCGCAGACGTACGGAACTTTCAACCAGTCTGCTATTAAGTACGGAGGAGAACATCCTCTTTCTTACCTGTCTGCTTTTTGCGGCGCTGCGCCCCTAACCAACCCGAGTGCTCCAACACCGGCGCCGGTTCCGCCGTCTCACCAGATTGCTCGCTCTCGACGATGATGCGCAAAAGCGCAGCCGTAAATGCTACCGCGAAATAAGGAAAGAACTGGTATGCCTCCGGCGAAAACAATGCGCCGACGACGAAACCTACGAGCGAGGCAGTAAGCGCCCCGTTGAACAGAACGATTTCAGGATCAAGATTGCGGCGACGACGGATCTTCCTCAAATTACCGAATCCTCGTGCGAAAAACAGCAGATACAAAACCAGGGCCGGAACGCCGACTTCGACTCCGATCTGGGGGTAAGTCATATGCACTTCTCGCCAGATGCCCGAATAGGTGGGGAAGGTGCGCACTCCAATGCCGAGGATTGGGTAGTGAATAATCCCTTCCGCGGCTCTTTTCATGAGGAACTGGCGCTCCTCGAATGAGCCATAGGCTTTATTCTCCATCGAGGTATCCATGCCTTCGCCCGTGACCGCCATGAATCGGTCTTTGAGCTTACCTCCCGCCGTTAACAGGAGCACGAACCCCACGACCGCAGTCGCGGCGATCAGGTAGAAACGGCGTCCCTTCACCCCGAAGTACCACAAGCACACGATGCCGGTAACCACCAGGCTGATAAACCCCCCGCGCGAGGCGGTCATCATCAGAGCAAGCAGCATTACCAACACGGCGGCAACCCAAGCCAACTTTCGGAATACACCTTTTGAGGTCATGACAAACGCCAGGCAGAAGGGCAGCGACAACACAATCGCAAAGGCAAGGTCGTTCGGATTGGAATAAATGCCGCCCAACACTCCCAGCAATCGTTCGTGGCCGCGGCCCTTAATTACAGAAACAACCGCGATCAGCGCTACTGAAACCGCCTGAATGAAAATGATCCGGCGCAGCTTCTCAAAGTCTGTAACCACAAGAAACGTCAGCACCCAGGCTACGAATATTTTCGAGAAGTCTGTGGTGTGCGAAAATGCGCCGCCTCTCCATACCGGAGAAAGCACGGCGGAGAAGTACATGAGGCCGATAATCGCAAGCAGGTAAAATCCTTCGCGAGGAAGATCGCGAATGCTGCGCTTCGCCTTGCCAGCGCTAGCCAATAGCGCCACAAACGCGCAGATGCCGGTAATTTTTGCGAGAGGAATAATGCCCAGCCCGGGAATCCAATCCTCCGGACGGGCGCAATAGACGAAGTAAAACGCAGCGAGCCAAAAAAAGGCGACTCGCATGGGATTGCGAGCCTCTTTTGTGCGAACCGCGACGGTCGGGCGCGTAAAAGTGGTGGCCATCAGGAATCACCTCGATCAAGCGCTGGAACTGCTTCCGGCATTGTGTAGGGCACTTTCGCGCTCGCTGTTTTCGCCAGCACGTCGCTGAATCTCTCCCCGATGGCGGGCCAGTCGTACCGAGCGGCTTTCGCGGCAGCAGCGGCCTCGTAACGTCTCCGGAAATCAGCGTCCTGCAACAGCGTCACGACCTCCTCGGCAAATTTGGACGGCTCGTCCGCCAGCACAATGTCTTCGCCATGCTGAACATCCAGCCCTTCGGCTCCCACCGTGGTGGAAACGACCGCACGTCCAGTGGCCATCGCTTCGTAAATCTTCAACCGCGTTCCCCCTCCGATTCGCAACGGCACGATCACCACCGCCGCCTCCTTCAGGTGATCAAGGACTGAAGGAACACGTCCGGTGACTTCCACCGCACCGGATGCCCATTGTTCGACGCGCTTGTCCGGATTTCGTCCCACGATCCGGAAGCGTGCACCGGGTATTTGCTTAGTGATCGCAGGCCAGATCTGCGTGCAGAAATACTCGACACCGTCGATGTTGGGCTCCCAGTCCATGGCGCCAACAAAGACCACCAGCGGCGCGACCGCATCGCGAGTTGCGCCCGGCGCGTAGTGTTGCAAGTCCACGCCAGTCGGAACGACCGTGATTCGCGAACCATCGACCCATTGCTTCATCAGTTGCCGATCATTTTCTGAAACCGCGATCACATGCTGAAACTTGCGAACCATGACTTGCTCGTAGCGCAGCATTTTCTGAAACTCGGCTTTATACATCAGGCGTTTCAGCGGATGCGATTCGGTGAGCGCGTGACGCCGCCAGATCTCGCATTCAACGTTGTGTTGAAACAGGACGCTTGGGATGCCGAGCTTGCCCGGAAAATTCACGGCTGCATCGAGAAAGTCGCACACCGCGACGTCGAACCGCCTCTCGCGGAACCAGGCGCGCAGCCTGTCCTGTACATCATACGAAGCGAAGCGACTGACAGCGTACGGCGCACGATTGGGAAACCGGAAAAGATAATCAAGGCCACGCGCCGCGCCGTGCAATTCGCGCTTGCCTGTGTACGCGGCGACCGCGCCTGGCAAACGCTCTTGCAATTCCCGTTCGTAAGCTTCGTCTCGCGCGCCATCGTAGTAGGAAAAAAACGTCAGCTCATGATGGGCGGAGAGATGCCGCATGATGTGATACGAGCGGATATTTCCCCCGCTGTGCACCGGCAACAGCTTATCGGCTTTGACCCAGAGAATTCGCATCTTCTCGCTGGCGCGTCACCGCGCCCACACCACCTTGCGTCCTGTAACAAATTTGGCGAACGCTACCAGCGCCGCCGTATTCAGCAAAACAAAAGTGAGCGCCGCGTCGGCTGCCCGATTCACCGGACCCAACTTCAGGTGGGTCATTCCCACCATGCTCAGCCCGTAAAAAGCCAGCTGGGCAACCAACATGACTCTGTAAAAGAATCCGGTCAGGAACGCGGAAGAAATCAGTAGAGCGCCCAGCGCAAACGGCACGAAGAGCCGCAGCAGCTTGTGGCTGATGAACTCGAATCGGATCGGATTTGCGCTTGTCAGCAACCACGGCGCCAGTTGCACGAGCTGATAGTTGCCGCCCAGCGTTCGCACTTTTCGCGCGAACTCCCTGCCCGACCCCAAGTCTGGAGCATCCCAAGCTCGCGCCTGCGGATCGAAGATCACGCGCTTTCCCTGCTTCACGACATGCATGGGCGTGTACACGTCATCGAGAATCGCATCCGGAGGTACGGGCACCAGCAGTTCGCGGCGGACGGCATAGAACGCGCCGGTCGCACCCACGACGGATGCGGATATTGCTTCCCATTCGCGAATCTTCTTCTCGATGAGCCAATAGAGACCCATTCCCCTTCCGCTCTCGGCGCTCGCCGGATCTCCCAGCATCAGTTCGCCGCTTGCGCAGCCAACTTCTGGATCCGCGAAATTCGAGAGCAGGGTCCGCATCGCCCCGCGTTCGATCACCTGGCGCGCATCGGTAAACACGACCACTTCGCCTTGCGCGACTTCAATGCCATCGTTTAGGCCAGACGCCTTGCCGCGAGACAACTGGTTCAACACGACGCGTATCCGCGGATCACTAGCTCTTTCATGCAGCAGGCGGTCTGTGCCGTCGGTGGAGCCGTCTGAAACAACCACGACTTCGAGTCGGTCTTCCGGATAGTCGAGCCCCAACAGATTCTCAAGCTTCTTGGGAAGTACATGCTCTTCGTTCCGCACCACCATCAGCACGGAAGCGAACGGTTCGAAAACGCCACGCATGGCAGGTCTCGGAAACAGGCGGCTGCGCAGCCAGAGCCAGGCGGGATATCCGAGGTAGGCGTAAACAACCAGTGCGGCTGAAATCCAGAACACCCACTTCATTGCGCCCCCCGCCCGAGGAGCACGATCTTCACGGTCTGGAACATGATGAGCACGTCGAGGCCGAGCGAAGCATTCTTGATGTAGAACAGATCGTACTGCAGCTTTTCCTTCGCGTCTTCAATCGTGTTGCCGTACTTATAGCGGACCTGTGCCCATCCGGTGATGCCGGGGCGAACGATGTGTCGCACCCCGTAATACGGAATTTCTTTGCTCAGCCACTCGACGAATTCAGGACGCTCCGGCCGCGGCCCGACAAAGGCCATGTCGCCTTTCAGCACGCACCAAAGTTGAGGGATCTCATCGAGCCGCGATGAACGCAGAAACTTTCCGATCTTCGTGATGCGCGGATCGTTATCGTCCGCCCACGTGGCGCCCGTGTCGGCTTCTGCGTCCTGACGCATGGTGCGAAACTTGTGGCAGAAAAAAACTGAGTTGCCCAGCCCCACTCGCTTTTGGCTGTAGAAGACAGGCCCAGGCGAATTGAGTTTGATGGCAAGTGCGATAAACGGGATCAGAGGCAGCGCCAGCAGCAAACCCACTAGCGAAACCAGCAGCGATAGCAGCCGTCGCATCACCAGGAAAACTGTGCTGAAGCGGAAACCTTCGGCGAAAATCAGCCAGCTGGGGTGCAACTGTTCCACTTCAATCCGTCCTGACATTTTCTCGAGCCACGAAGTCGCCTCTTCAATCTTCACTCCCTTAAGGCGCAGTTGAAGTATTTCCTGCATGGGGATGGTTCCGCGCCGGTCCGAAACAGCGACAATCACGCGATGCAGGTTGTGCTGATGAAAACTTTCGAGCAGATCTTCCGCCATGTTTTCGCGCGTGGGCGCTCCCGCAATCGCGCCACTCCAACCAACCACGCGAATACCAAGGTCTGGACTGATCCGCAAGCCCTGTACTAGTCGCTGCGCGCGTTCGCCGGATCCCAAAACGTAAACGCGTTCCTGAAGATAGGGCTGCTGTAGCAACCACGAGTACGCAGTCCTCCACCCAAGTAGCGCGATCGTCAGAATGATCAGGCCCGTCAGTGCCGATCCATTGCCGATCAGAAAGCGTGGGAAGAAGTATCCGATCAAGGACAACAGCAACGCGAGTAGTCCGGGAACCAGCAGGAGCCGGAAGTAAAGTTCTCCCCGCGCGTTGAAGTGCGCTGGATCGTACAGGTCGAACCAGTGCGAGCAGATCAGCACCAGCGCTGTAACAATCAGGATCTTTAAGTACCCACCCTCATAGTTCAGAACGACATAAAAGTTCTCTGGGAACTGCAGGATGGTTCCCAGCAGAAATGACGTCCAAACAATGAACGCTTCGCCGATCAGCAGGATCAGCGAGCGCACCGGGTAGTAAACATTGAAGAGACGGATCACGAGAGGCTCTCTGGTCGATCCTTACGCTTCTTTGCTTTCAGCCGTACCGTAAT
>Ga0163162_10007408_pt1 | contig 10674 bp, 8 predicted proteins | sample S55metaG_FD_115310 | JGI IMG/M metagenome (GOLD analysis project Ga0163162, IMG submission 115310) | Switchgrass rhizosphere microbial communities from Kellogg Biological Station, Michigan, USA - S5-5 metaG | ecosystem: Host-associated > Plants > Roots > Rhizosphere > Soil | place: USA: Michigan...
GCGATTGGAGATGACTTCGTTCGCGTTCGTGTTTGTGCTCGTACCCGAACCCGTCTGGAAAATATCGAGCGGAAAATGTTCGTCGAGCTTGCCCTCGGCCACTTCCTCCGCCGCCTGCACGATCAGTGCGCTGCGTTCCGCGTCGAGCAGCCCAAGGTCGTGATTGGCCTGAGCGGCGGCCCATTTCAATAAACCGAGGGCGCGAATGAAGGGCCGCGAAAAACGCCAGCCGCTCACCGGAAAATTCAGGACCGCGCGCTGAGTCGAGGCGCCGTAGAGGGCCGATTCCGGGACGGACATCTCGCCCATGGAATCCCGCTCCATGCGAGTCTTGCGGACGCTCATGCCGTGCCTTGGACGGAAATTCTGGCGGTGGCCGGTGCGACGCGGGCACGGCCGTTGCGGGTTTGCGCTTTCTGAAAAACGGTGACGAACATGGGCGGAATATTTTGCAGACAGTACTCTGATTCGGCGCGATCGAAAAAGGTAGCGTGCTGCCGCAGCTCGTTGGTCACCTGGTAAATGATGAAAGCGCCGCCGCCTCGGAGCGCGTCGTACGTATCCTGGAGAAGTGCGCGCTTTTTCTTGATCTCGAGGATGCTGAAGGGAATGCCGGAAAGAATGTAATCACATTGCCCGATGCTGCGGCGGCGAAACTCTTCCGCCAGACTGGCCGCGTCGCGATTAATGACGTGAACGCGCGGATCATCGGCGAACTGGCGCTCGAGATCGCGAGAGAAAGCGGGATCGAGTTCGAAAAGAAAAAGCTGAGAATTGGCGCACATGCGCGCCGCCAGCTCGCGCGAGTGAACTCCTTCCCCCGGTCCATACTCGGCGATCGTGCGGGGCTGGCTGAAATCCATTTTGCTCGCCACTCGCTCCACGAGCGCCTTGGAGCTGGGGATGATGGAGGCGATTTGAAACGGCTTTTGCAAAAACCGCTTAAAAAACAATGCGCTCATAAAGTTGCGAATAGTGAACCCCGGGTCACTCGTTGTCCAGCAACGATCTCGACCAGGGCACGCCGGTCCGGCATCAAGATTTCGTCGCCGCCAGCGCGACGGGATGCCTTTTTCCAGAGAGCAATTTGCTTTCGCCGCTGCCACCAAAAATTGGCTGCGATGATTTGCTCGGGATGAAAAATTAGGGGGTTGACACCTTTTATTAAATTTATAATGCTCCCTTTTTCGGATTAAGTGTTGCCACGGCCGCGAAAAATTGGTGACCTCCAGCCATGCACAATTTATTGACAGTCAAGGAGACTGCGAAATACCTCCGAATTCCGCTGCCGACTGTCTATTATCTGGTTCAGCGTGGTCAGCTTCCGGCCATTCAGATCGGCGGGCGGTGGAGGATCAAAAAAGATTCTCTCGACAAGGATGTCCTGAAAGAAGATCGCGCCGGCCAGCCGACGGTGTTGGTCGTGGACGATGACGAGAGTCTACAAAACCTTTTCAAGGTTTTTCTAAAGAAGATTGGGTTCAGCCGCGTCGTCGTCGGGACCGTGAAAGAGGCCATTGCTGCGCTCGAGAAGCAGCGCTTCGATTTGCTCTTCCTCGACCTCAAGTTGCCGGACGGGCCGGCCGATGATGTCTACGACGCCGCGAAAGAAATCGACCCGGAATTGCCGATTGTCGTGATCACCGGGTATCCGGACAGCAAGATGCTGGATCGAATTTTGGCGAAAGGCCCAATCACGGTCCTGAAGAAGCCGCTCAAAGTCGATCAGCTCAAGCAGACAGTCCGCATCCTCGGGCACAAAGAGGCCAGCAAACTCGCGGCCTGACGCTGCCGATCGCGCAGTTGGGAGATCGCGGGAATCGCGCCGCGCGCGGTCGCAATCTTTCTACGCTCCTCTCTTGACGGATCATTTATCGCTATTCACTTATCACTTCGGCTCCGGGCGCGGTTAGCTCAGTGGTAGAGCACTACCTTGACACGGTAGGGGTCACAGGTTCGAACCCTGTATCGCGCACCATTTTCGATTCGCACTCGGATTTGCAAATCCACCACCAAACTCGCCGTCCCAGCGATTCCCCTCGATGGGGCGGTCGAATTCTCTTTACAAATCGATCTTAAGATTACACTATCAGCCAACCACTAGACGGAGTGTATTACCTGTAATCGGGTAGATTTGCGCTTAGGAATTAGCATGCTCATCAACTTGGTCAGTGGTTCGTAAAGTGCTCCCGGAATGAACACCGGGCAACGAGCGGAAAGACTCGTAGAACTCGCTTAATTAATGAAAACTGATGTCGTGATTATAGGAGGTGGCCCCGGCGGCGCGGCCATGGCCATGTTTCTGCTCAAAGAGGGAATTATACCTGTCATTGTCGAGCAGGAGGAATTTCCTCGCTTCCACATTGGCGAATCGATGACCGGCGAAGCGGGGGCGCTCCTCCGCCGCTTGGGAATGGGAGACGCCATGGTGCAGGCGGAATTTCCGGTAAAACACGGTGTGCGAGTCTTTGGCACGAGCAGCTGGTTCATTCCAGTGGCGCGGCGGGATGAAAACTGGCAGATCCACCCGGCCTCGACCTGGCAGGTCCGGCGCAGCGAATTCGACACTCTGATGCTTGACGAAGCGAAGAAGCGGGGCGCGAAGATGGTTCGGGGAACCGCCGTCAAAGCCTTGCGAACAGAGGACGGCGCCGTTTGCGGAATCACGATTCGCCCGCCAGACGGCGAGGAGGAAAATATCGAGGCGAAGCTGGTAGTCGATTGCTCCGGCATGGCCACTTTTCTTGCGAACCAGAAAGTGACCGGGCCGAAATATGTCGGCAGCTATGACAAGCAGATAGCCTTCTTCGCACACATCAAAGGCGGAATCCGCGACAGCGACGCCTCCGGTGAGATGGCGAAAGATAACACGCTCATTTTTTACCTGAAGAAGTATCACTGGGCATGGTTCATCCCGGTAGATAAGGAGGTCGTAAGTGTGGGTCTCGTGGTGCCGACCGCGGAATTCGTGGCCCACAAGCAAACGCCCGATGAGTTTTTCCGCGCCTATATGCCTACGATCAATCCCGAGCTCGCGCGACGCGTGCAGAACATTGAGTATGTCGAAAAGGTGCACGTGATTCCCAATTACTCCTACCAAGTGCGCGGCTTCTGCGGAAAAGGGTTTATTTGCATCGGCGATGCGCATCGATTCATCGACCCGATCTTCTCCTTTGGCATCTCGGCTACCCTGCGCGAAGCGGAATTCGCCCTCCCGCATGTGCTCTCTTACCTCAAGGGCGAGCGACAGGACGAGGCGAATCCCTTTGATGCTTACCAGCGCTTCATCGAGAAAGGGACCGACAATCTGGAAGACATGGTCGACATGTTCTGGGAACAGCCGTTTGCCTTCGGCTTTTTTGTTCATGATCGTTATCGCGATCAGCTCACGGATGCGTTCGCGGGCCGCATCTACGAAACGGAACACCAACCTTCAAACGCAATCTTGACCTTCCGAAAACTTCTCAAGCGAGAACGAGATTACGACCATCCCGACGACTATTCGATACCGATCGGGTCCCGCTATCATCCGGAGCGCGCCCCGCTCTGGGAACCGGATTCTCCGGTTGGGACAACTGAGGACTGGCTCAGCGCGGCTGCTTCCTCAAGGGAGGGAATTGCCAACGCCAAATAATTGGACCAGATAACTACACATGGAAATACCACAGAAACTCAAGGATTATATCAATGAAAGCCGGGCGCCCCTTCCCCCCGTCGCAGATCCGGATGAGCCGCTCCAAATCGACTCCCTCGGTCTTATTCGGCTGGTCGCTTTCATGGAAAGTGACTGCGGCATCCGCGTTGAAGACGAAGAACTGGTGGCAGAGCATTTCGCGAGTTTGCGTAGCCTGGGCGAGCTCATCGAACGGAAGGCTCAGAAGGCCGGGACTTCCTCCTAGAAGTTAGCCTGGCACCCTCACGCTGTTTCGAGCAGCTTCGGGACAACCGACTCGGCCAGTTTGATGAAGGCCGCGACGGCACTTTTTTCCAGAGTCGACTAGCGGCCTATTTTCAAATCAAGGTCGCTGCCCTCGAGGCGAATCGCTTTGAGACCCAGACCTGCGGCCTCGCAGAGCGAGAATCTCGGCATGAGCGCGACCGCCTGCAATGGGCCGAGAGAACGAAGGAGCGTCTCGTTCGAATTGATCTTCGCCACCGTGCGGGGACGAATGCGGTGGTCGCCAAACATCTCATTCGGCGCATCTCGTAATTGTCAGGGAGTTGGAGGAGAGGGCTGTGCAACTCCGAAAGATTGATCATGCGGCGTTGCCCATGTGTGGCCTCCCGCAACCACGACTGTGGATTGATCGTCGCAAAGATGTTCGTAACGCAAATTGGACGTTCTCGACGAAAGGCCCGAGCAATCTCGGCGTCAGCGCGAGGTCGAGGCGCGGAACGACACCGACCCCGGGGTGCCGTGAAGTTCGCCTGATTCGCGGCTGATTTCCTGCAATGATTTGTCGACCTAGCGCAGGATATCGCCCGGGAATTTCTTAAAAAAGAAGCCCGGCGGGTGTGAGCAACGTGTGCTTTTGCCCGACCTTGCAGAAGGAGGGCGCGAAGTCCCCTTTCAGATCGCGCATTTGTTGGGACATCGCGGCCTGCGACCGCCGAGGCGCCTATCCGCGCGGCGGAAGATTGTCACCCTCGGCCACCTGCGAGAAATATCGTTACTGGATAATCTCGAACGAGTTGTGCATTGAAAGAGCGCTTTGGCAGCATTCCTGCTGCGACAGGGCAGCCTAAACCCTTGACGAACGGTGACAAAATAATTACAAAATTTGCTTCTATAAGTCCAACTTATTGTCCTATTCTAAAAATCAATATTCAGAAAAAGATGAGTTCTGTTAAAATATCCGCCGGGAGGACGCTGCGCGTTCCTCGTAACTTGCCGTCTCACTTTCTCGCCGCGTCAAGAACGCAGCGCGCCATTCGCGGAGTAGCAAATGCGCTCTTGGCCGCGCTTCTCCTCACCTTCGGCGGCACAATCTCGGCCGGGGTAGCCGACGTCTCTTCGCCCAAGACGGTAGTCCCGGAGAAGAAACCGGACGCCAACCCGCTTTGTTTCGCAGACGGAACAATCTGCATCGACATCCAGGAACGCATCCGGTTCGAGGCGCGCGAAAACACCTTTGATTTCAACGAAGATGTCACCGCGCTGAACGATGACATTTTTGTCCTGAACCGCTTCCGCGTCGGCCTCGCCTTCAAGCCGGTTGATTGGCTGAAATTCTACGCCCAGGGGCAGGATGCGCATGAATGGTTTTCCGATCGACCGAACATTCCCGGGGTGCTCGGCGCCGAGGGCGACGACAATTTTGATTTGCGCCAGGCCTATGTCCAGGTTGGCCGCAAAGACCTGAATTTCACCGCCGGTCGGCAGGTCCTTCAATATGGAGATGAGCGGCTCATTGGACCGGCCGAATGGACCAATTTCAGCAAAACCTTTGACGCTGGCAAGTTCCACTACGAGCAGCCGAAGTTTTCGATCGACCTGTTCGCATCCACGCCGGTCTACATCTTCCGCGATTCCTTCGATCAGTCGGACCTGTTCAACGGTGCCGAAACCCATCGCAACTCGGTCTTTACCGGCGCATACGCGAGCACCACGGCGATCCAGCCTATGACGCTGGATTTCTATGCTCTGTATCTGCACGAGGATAACACAGTCCCCCTTCCGACGACGCTTACGGCAGTCACTTATCCGGGAACGACGCTTTCGATTCCCGGGACGAGCACTGACTTTGTCACTTTGGGTACGCGGGTGAAAAGCGATCCGAAAAAGCTCCACGGTTGGGAGTATGACGGCGAGTTTGCTTTTCAGGCCGGGCAGGTAAGCAATCTGGATCTGTTGGCTTGTGCGCTGCACGCGGGGGGCGGTTATACCTTTCAGAACTGCCCGTGGAAACCGCGGCTTTACCTTGAGTACAACTATGCCACGGGGGACGGCGACCCGACGGACGGCGACATCGGAACTTTTCAAAATCTCTTTCCGTCCAATCACAACAAGTATGGTGTGATGGATCTCTTTGCTTGGGAGAACCTGAGCAGTCCGGATGTGCGTTTCAAGGTCCAACCATTCAAACAATTGAGCCTGGAGACGGCCTTTTATAGCTACTGGCTGGCCGACACGAACGACTCCTGGTATCGAGCTAACGGGACCACCAGGGTGCGCCCGCTTACTCCCGCCGCGCGTGCTGCAAGTAGTTATGCCGGTTCCGAAATCGACCTGCTCGTGACTTATCAGCCGGTGAAGTTCCTGAATATTTGGGCCGGTTACAGTCACTTCTTTGCCGGCGATTATCTCAATGCCACCGGGGCCAGCGACGATGCCGATTTCGGCTACGTTCAGCTTACGTTTAATTTCTAGATCTCGGAAAGTAAGAAACGAACGGAAACAGCATACCCCTGATTTAATAACTGCAGGAGCGCTTGGCAGTCTTCGTCTACCGCGGAATCAAGCGACGGCAGTCGACCAGAACACATATGTTGTCGTGGGCGAAATTGGCCCAACTCGCGAAGCCTATATCTTGGCCGCGATGGAGAATGGCTCTTTCGAGGTGGAAGGTGTAGCCGACGAATGGCTCGAGAGGACCGAAGTGCAGAGCAGGCCAACAAGGTTGGAATCGGATCCATCGGCCTTATCCGCGAGGCCTCGAGTTCTGTCTCATGCTGTGCCACGCATCAGCATTTAAACATGCCGCTGCGGTTCGGCACGCCGGCGCGCGCCCGCCTTTGTTGTTCAAGAGCGGCACGATCAGGAAAAGAACGCCGACAAAGGCCGGCGCGACGTTCATGAAGTAGCCTTCCACACTCTCGGGAATGAGGGAGAGGAGCGCGAAGGACCAGAGCAGATACCGATCCGGATTGGGTAAGCCTGGATGACGCTGGGATCGGGGGGCCCTCGATCGGCGGTGGGCGCCACCGATCTCCAACGCCGTCATCACACGAGGGTGAGGAACGCCCCGAAAACGCACTTCAGTGCCCAAAAATCGGTTTGACGCTGTCGAGGGCAACAAGGATAGCAAGAACGTGGCATCGCAGGATACCCCGGCAAGCGTCATCGCGGAGGTGTGTGAAACCCGCATCGCCATGGCCTTTTTCGGCGGCGTCTCGCTCGCGGTTTATGAAAGCGGAGTCGCCGTCGAGTTTTTTCGCCTAGTGGCAGGTGACGGCGTTTATCAAAAGTTACGCGAGCAAATTGGACCGGTCATGGTTGATATCATCTCCGGGACGTCCGCCGGTGGCTTAAGCGCGGCCTTCCTCGCCACGGCTCTAATTAACGGCAGCCGGGACCTTGATCCGCTGATGAAGCTTTGGCTGGATAAGGCGGGTTTTGATACGCTTCTAACTCCTTCCGATAAGAAAGATCCCAGGTCATTGCTGAATGGCGATCAATTCCTTCAACTAATTAAGGAGGCGTTGCGAGGCATCGCAGGCGGTGGCATCGACCGGCAGCCTCATCAACTCTATCTTGACCTGTTCATGACCGCGACGAGCCTGGAAGGAGATCTAAAGCCCTTTGATCTTCACGGCCAGCATGTCAAGGCCCGTTCTCACCAACGGGTGTTCCATTTTCGTTATCGCGACGAGAATCCCCGTCAGCGAAATATTGGTGAGCGTGCTTGCAATGACTTTCATCCGGACAAACAGGAACTGATTGCCATCGCGGCTCGAACCAGCGCGTCCTTCCCCGTCGCATTTGAACCAGTCAAGATTGAGCGCGAAAAGTTCCGACTGGTTAGCCCGGGTTTGGAGAAGGACTCCCTTCACGTGGATGGAGGGATTTTGGACAACAAGCCGATACGACTTGCCCTGGATGCGATCTTTCATCGGCGCGCGGACAGGCAGGTTGATCGCCGCCTCTTCTATGTCGAACCAATGCCCGAGGAACTTAGCCAGACGGACCGTCCGTGGAGCCCTCTGCGGGTGTTGTACGCCGCGGTCAAGGACTTACCTTCCTATCAAAGCATCACAAGCGCTCTGGATGAGATCAAACAGCGTAATAAGGAAATCGACGAAGTTCGGCAGACTCTTAAGTATTACGAAGCGCTGGCTGCAAAGACGCAAGCCTTGCCGGTTGGTTTGGAAGACCTGACGCCGGCCGAATCGTCCGCACCTCAACCTGCCAGCCGCCCGGAAATCCGAACGCCGCAGTATATCCCGGCCGGGGAAGACATGGCGACGCAGCTTTTTCGTGCACAAGAAGACGGTTACCTGGACCTTCGGCTAAGCAGAGAGTTTGCGGATCTGGCCCGGCCCTGCCTGACGATTGGCGATTTACTGGCGCAGCAACGCCCTGAGTCTGATCGGTTGACGACGGCTGAGCTGCAAAAAGTTTTTTATAAAATCAAGAACTGCATCTTGTGGGCGTGCGACTTCAGTTATCATCGGCGTCAATATCAATACCTGCACCAGGTGGTGCGTCAGCTCTTCGCGCAATTGAATGAGGGGGAGCTCTTTCGCAACCAGGACGATCGTCGGGACATTTTTCGTTTGCTGAACGACTTGCGCACTCTTTTTAACGATCAGGAAGCAAAGATCGCTATCGAACAGGAGCAAACCGCACACGAGCAAGAGCAGACCGTCAGGATCCTTGAAAACTGGCTGAGTAACCTGGCCACAGCACTCAACACAGGAAAGGCAGAAACCGACCTCAAGGGTTTGTTTGTATCGACAGAACGCGATATTTCCGAGCTAGTCGCAATAAAGACACAGTGCGGATTCTTTCTTCGTTTGCGCGAAGAGGCAATACATCAACTGGACGCGATGCGGCGAAGGCTCGAGGCAATGCGACAGGGGCCTGTGGTTGGCGATCCGGCCACTCGTAACAGTTCAGAAGCGAGTGCGGCGATCGAAAGAGGGCATAACTCGCTGCGCGTCGCGCTGGATCATTTTCATGAGCGCGACATGATCACTTATCCCATGAGTCATGGGAATAACGTTGCCGCTTCCGAGCTCCAGCGGGTGCTTGTGGCACGGATCGGGCCGCTCGATGGCAGCAACTATGTTAATCTAACTGATCCGAGGTTTAAGCTGGCCGGGGAAGAAGCATTTCATTTCGGCGGCTTTATGGACACCGCCTGGCGAGGAAACGATCTAATCTGGGGACGACTCGACGCGGTGGAAAACATTTTCCGGCAGCTCCTGCCGGGAGGAGAGGCGCACCCGCTTTTCCGGGAATGTGTGCGGGACGAGCAAAAGCGAATTGTAGTCGAAATGCGACGGAAGTTCGGAAAGGGAATTGTTCATCCTCTGGAGAAACAGGATGCGGAAGGGGAACCTCCCAATGAGGACTTGTTGATTGGTAAGCAAAACATCCGCAACATCGCGGCCGCGAAAAAGGTGCGTTGGCTGAAAGAAGGGATGGCGACGACATTTCGAATGATCTCCCTGCCGGGATTGCGGGCCCCCAGATGGTGTCAGCAAGGTCTGTCAAAGTTCTTTGTCCAGCTGCTGATTCATCCACGCAGGGCTCTTTTGTGGGCGGCATTATTCTTCGTTGTCACGACATTAGTCATCGCGGCAGTAATTGTCAGACTGGTCAAAGTGCCCGTCTTAGGACCTTCCCCAACCGCAACCGGCGAAATGCTAATCGTTCTCTGGCTGGTCTTGCTGGCGGCAGTTTGTTTGTTGATTGGAAGGCTTGCCCATTCGATAAGAACAAGATTCCTGCACGATGAGTCTGTGGAATCGAAGAAGTTTGAGTAAGGTGCTTTGCTGACTCCGAGCGCACGCTTGCTAGAAGAGCGTGTTTGCCGGCAAACAAAACATCGAGCGTTTCGCCGCCGTCGGCTCCCTTCAGCTCGATCGCACCCCTACTCCGTTTCCGCGAATGCGCTCATGCCGCCGGTAACGTTCTCGACCGCCCCGTAGCCGCGCGCCTGGAGCAGACTGGTGGCGATCGAACTGCGGTAACCGCTCCCACAAATGATCGCAATCTTGAGATCGTTAGGCAAGTCGGGCAGTTGTTTGGCGAAGGAGGCCAACGGTAGATGGCGCGCGCCCTCGATGTGGCCACACTTCCATTCCGTCGGGGTGCGGACGTCGAGCACTAGCGGTCCGTTGTTTTGCAGGTTGGCCTTCAGTTGCTCGACGCTCATCTGCGGCAGTGTTTGCTTCTCGCTCAGCGCGCTCGCCCTGATGTAGCCGAGCAGATTATCGAAACCGATCCGGGCCAGCTCGAGTCGCCCTTTCTTCGCATCCTCGGGCGAAGCCACGACAAGCGCGATCGCCTTCTCGCCCGGCACGATGAATCCGGTCCAGGTGGAAAACGAGGGGCTGCCGAGACCGATGTTGAGGCTGCCGGGGAAGTGTCCTTCGCCGAACTGGCCCGGCGAGCGAACGTCGATCACAACCGCGTCGTCTTTGACCGCGTGCTTCAGTTCCTCCTCGCTCATCTCGTCGAGCGGCGGGAGAGCACTGTAGGGCTCAGCGCCTTCCAGGTTCAGGCCCACGTCGTAGGAAAAATAAGCCGGTCGATCGGGCAGGTTGGCGGTCCTTTGCCTAACGAACTCAGCGCGGTCCGTGATCTGCATCGCCCAGTTCATTTTCCGTTCCTGGCCGACGAGGGAGAAGGGCGCATCAGAAATGGCCCGTCCGCAGAGCGAGCCGGCGCCATGGGCGGGATAAACTTTCACCTCGTCCGGGAGGGTCAGAATCTTCTGGTGGAGC
>Ga0163162_10007410_pt1 | contig 10673 bp, 9 predicted proteins | sample S55metaG_FD_115310 | JGI IMG/M metagenome (GOLD analysis project Ga0163162, IMG submission 115310) | Switchgrass rhizosphere microbial communities from Kellogg Biological Station, Michigan, USA - S5-5 metaG | ecosystem: Host-associated > Plants > Roots > Rhizosphere > Soil | place: USA: Michigan...
CGCTATTCGTGAAACTCAAAGGCGGAAGCTTCTGTTTCTGGGTAATGGATCTCAATCCCGACGAAGCGATCGCCGCCGGATGGCTCGACGAGAAATCGCTGACCAGCCGCGTGTTGCAACGGATGCTGAATTACAGCTTCCACACTGCATCGCGCACAGTCGTGCTCGATCGCTTCATGAAAGAACGTGTGATCGCGAAAGGTGTCGACTCCGCTCGCATCGCAGTTGTGCCGCCGTGGTCGCACGACGATCACGTTCAATTTTCCACGGTGGGAAGGGAAGAGTTTAGGCAGCGGCACGGTCTGGCGGAGAAGTTCGTGGTGATGTACTCAGGTAATCACAGTCCGTGTCATCCCCTCGATACTCTCCTCGACGCTGCGCGCGCACTCCACGATCGACCGGAAATCGTCTTCTGCTTTATCGGTGGCGGCAGTGAGCAGCTCAAGGTGCGTGAACTCGCGGCCCATCTGTCAAATGTGAAGTGTTTACCGTATCAACCACTGAACGAGCTTTCGAGTTCTTTATCAGCGGCAGATCTGCATGTGGTCGTGATGGGCGACGAATTTGTCGGGATCGTTCACCCGTGCAAGGTCTACAACATCATGTCGATCGGTGCGCCGGCACTCTACATTGGTCCAACACCGAGTCACCTGACTGACATTGCTTCGCAGCAGCAGGGCCGGTTCCTCATCACAAATCATGGCGATGTTGATGGCGTGGTCAAAGCCGTCCGCGAAGCAATGCAACAACGCGAGCGACAGCCGGTCATCTCTTTCGCCAAACACACACTCTTGCCGCAACTGATCGACGTCATTGAAACCAGACAGGATTTACAAGATGTTTCAGGATTTACATGTGAATCCTGAAACATCTTGTAAATCCTGTCTAACAAACCTGGGGTAATCACATTGAAAACTTACTTCACCCTCTTCCTGATCGCGACGATGGCTTCACTAGTCACAACTCCTCTCATCCGCCGGCTCTGCCAAAGGTACAAACTGCTCGACGTACCGCTTGACGGCCGGCGCATTCATCGTACCGCCGTTCCTCGACTCGGCGGCATCGCGCTCTATATCTCGTGCCTGTTTGCGCTCTCGCTGCTGTGGTTCTGGGACAACCTGTTGACGCAAAGGCTCAGCGGCATGAAATCCGAGATCCTCACCCTGCTCATTCCCGCAACTCTCGTTCTGCTCCTCGGCGCGTATGACGATTTGCGTGGAGCGAATGCAGTCGTGAAGTTTATCGGACTCGGCCTCATCGCAACGCTGTTCTACGCGATGGGTGGCCGCATCGACGCGCTCTCGATTCCGCTCTTCGGCTCGTGGCATTTGCCCGTGATCGTGTCGTTCATCGTGACGGTGGTGTGGCTCGTCGGCATCGCGAACGCATTCAATCTCATCGACGGACTGGACGGGCTCGCATCCGGCGCGGCGCTGTTTGCTTCACTCGTGATCCTTGGCGTTTCGGTTTCGCAGGACCGGCCGTTGACGATCGTGGTGGCGCTCGTGCTGTGTGGCGCGCTCGCAGGGTTTCTACGTTACAACTTCAATCCCGCATCGATCTTCCTGGGCGATTCCGGATCGCTGTTCACGGGTTTTCTACTCGCCGCGCTCTCGGTTTTAGGGACTCAGAAAGCGACAACAGCGGTGGCGATCGTCGTGCCGATTCTCGCGTTTGGATTTCCCGTTGTCGATACGACGATGACGATGGGCCGGCGGCTGCTGAGTCGCAAGCCTGTGTTTCAGGGCGATACCGAACACATTCATCACATGCTGCTCGCGCGCGGCTGGTCGCAGCGTCGAGCGGCGCTCGTGCTCTACGGTGTCTGTTTGCTGTTTGGTTTGCTGGCGCTGATCTTTCCCGCGACTGGATCGAAGCTGACGGGATTCATGATGTTTGTGATCTCGGTGGCGGTGATCATCGCGGTGGGCCACCTGCGTTATCACGAAGTTGATGAATTAAAGGCTGGCGTCAAAAGGACTGTGGGCGATCGTCGTTTGCGTGTGGCAAACAATATTCGCGTGAGACGTGCAGCGGTGGCGGTGTCGAAGGCGTCCGATCTGGACGAGATGTTCGAAGCAGTGCGGCAGTTGCTGGAGTTCGGGCAGTTCAGTTTTGCAAGCGCGGAGGTTGGACCACCTGGACGCAGGCGTGTTTACTGGTCGTGGCCGGATGAGAATGAGCCTTCCGTAGGGGATTGGAGTATTCGCTTGCCGCTCGTGAAGGACGGCGTGGAATGGGGTTGGTTGAATTTTTACCGCAGCGTTGAGAGTGAGGCGCTGCTGGTGGACATGAATTACCTGGCGGATCGATTCAGGCGTGAGTTTACTGATGCGACAGTGCGGATCTTTGCGATGGACGAAGAACCGTTGGCGATGGCGATGACGGCTGAGAACGCGCGATAGGGGTTTTCCGCAAAGACGCAAAGACGCAAAGGCGCAAAGGCGTTCGAAATTCCTCTTTGCGCCTTTGCGTCTTTGCGTGAGAGTTTTGCTGGCCTTGCTAAACAAACTAGTATTCGGTGCTCTTATCGCGCTGATCGTCATAACTGCGATCCCGTACGGCACGGTCGAGCCGTGGTGGAAGGCGGCTTTCGTCTGCGGTGTCTTTGCGATCTGCACATTGTCGCTTATCGAAAGCCTGATCACCGGCCGCATCGAGATTCGCGGCAAATCCGTTCTACTCCCGATGCTCGCACTCTCAGCGTTTGCGTTTCTGCAAACACTCTCACTCGGCGCGCGCACGGAAGGGAATCTTCAAGTCTGGAACGCCATCAGCGCCGATCCGTATCAAACACGTTTTTTTACGCTTCAGATGCTCGCGCTTACAGCGTTTCTCGCGTTGCTTTATAACTATGCAAGTACGGAGCGGCGCATTCGTGTGCTGGTTTACACGGTGCTCGCAATCGCTGTCGTGAGCGCCGTCTTCGGAATACTCCGCCACAGCACACAACAACAGACCGGATTTCTTTTGCCTTTACTAAAACAGAATCAGGGCTATGGCCAGTTCATTAACAAGAACCACTTTGCTTACTTGATGGAAATGGCCTTCGGTCTCGGACTCGGCATCATTCTCGGCGGCGGTGTCAAAAGAGATCGACTGATGATTTATGTGGCGGTGTTGTTGCCGATCTGGACCGCGCTCGTGCTCGCGAATTCGCGTGGCGGCGTGCTCGCGATGATCGCGCAGATTGTGGTCGCCGTGCTTCTGTTAACGAGCGTTCAGAAGATCACACAGTCGTTCGCGCTTAGAGCAGTGTTACTCGTTACGCTGGTTATCGGCATTGGGTTGGGAACGATTTGGGTCGGCGGCGATCGATTGGCAACGAACTTTGAAAACGCGAGTAGTGAATTAGCGTCCGACACATTGCGTCAGGGAGTCAGTCGCAACGAGATCTGGCGCGCGACGTTGAAGATGTTTGCGGCGCATCCGATCCTCGGCGTGGGTTTGGGTGGTTACTGGATCGGCATTACGGCTTATCATGATGCGTCAGGTTTGATGACGCCGCAGGAAGCGCACAATGATTATCTCGAGTTGCTTTCGAGTGGCGGCGTGATTGGGTTCTTGTTGGGTGTGTGGTTTGTTGTGGCTGTCTTTCGCCAGGCGCGCCAAAATCTTATCGACGATGTTGGTTACATGCGCGCGGTGAGATTCGGGGCGATACTCGGCATCGTCGGCGTTGCAGCTCACAGCCTCGTGGATTTCGGTCTACACATAATCGTTAACGCAGTCGTCCTACTGACATTAATAACCATGGCGACAAACAGTACCGAGCGCGGTAGCGCCGGGTCGACTTCAATATGAGGCGCTCTACAAACATCGGGACCCGGCGCTACCGCGCTCGGTTCTGTTTGTTGCTTATCTACCTGATGATTCCGGCAGTGCGGGCCATCACGCTGCAGGACATCGGTGGCACGCTCGCTTTTCAAGGGCAGGACATCATCGGAGGCGCCGCGATCATCTTCAAGCCTCCGAAGCGCGTCAGAGATCTGGCCGGCAACACCGCAGCGATGCTCGCCAGCGCCAGGCGGCCGCGAGGCTCGAACCGTCCCACCGAAGTCGCTAGAAACAACAACACCGGTGACAAGAACCGTCCCACCCCGCAACCAACACCAACCACAACTGCCTCAACCACCACCGCTGAGAATCGCGCTGAAACGCTGAAGGAGCAGGCAAACGCTCACTACAATCGCGGTGACTTTGTACAAGCTGTCGCGGCCTACCAGGAGGCACTGAAACTCGACGCAAACGACGCTGATGTTTACAACAACCTCGGCGCAAGCTTGTACATGGCCCGACGCTACCAGGAAGCAAGCGAGGCGTTTCAGAATGCGGTGCGGCTCACACCCAACGATGCTGACGCGCTGAACAATCTCGGCGCGGTTTATTACGTGCTCGAACAGTATGACCGCGCGCTCGACAGTTTTCAGAAAGCGACCGCTGCAAAACCTGACTCTGCTGACGCTCACTACAATCTCGCCAACGCTTACTACATGAGCGGCAGAAATCGCGAAGCGCAAACTGCCTATCGCAGAGCAATTGAGTTAAAGCCTGACTACGTCGAAGCGAAGACGAACCTCGGCAGTTTATTGATTTCAACCGATCCTCGCAGCGCAGCCGCCGAATTGCAGGAATCGCTGAGACTCCGTCCGAATAATCCAGTCGCTTACAACAATCTCGGCTATGCGTACGTGAAGATCGCCGAGACTACCGATCGAGCGAATGCAGCTCAGTATCTGCGTCAGGCTGTCGAAGCGTATAAGGAGGCGCTGCGATTGAAGCCGGATTACGTCAAGGCGATGAACAACCTTGGCGCGGCTTACAACAAACTCGGACAGTATCAGGAAGCGGCGGATTTGCTTCTGCGTGCGACGCGTGCGAAGCCCGATTTTCCCGAAGCGCACTACAACCTCGGCACGGCGCTTTACAACCGGGGCGATTTCAAAGGTGCGATAACAGAATTCCAGCAAGCCGTCCGACTCAGGCAGGATTACGCTGAAGCTTACAACAGTCTCGGAACGGCGCTCTACAAAGATCAGCAATTCGACGCCGCCATCGACGCCTACAAGAAAACACTCACGATCAAGCAGTGGAATGCAGAGACAAACAACAACCTCGGCACGGTTTACTTCCGCACGAAGCGTTACCAGGAAGCTGTCGCGAGTTTCAAAGAGGCAATCAGGATGATGCCTGACTACGCGGAAGCGCATTTTAATCTCGCGCTTGCTTATGTCGCTCTGAATGATCGCAAAGCGGCGTTGCAACAGTACAACCGTTTGAAGCAGTTGGATCCAAAGCTGGCGGATCAGTTCTTTCAGAAGTACATTAAGAAATAGTTCGGGAAAATCGTTGACCTAAACCCGTAACAACGTTAGACTTGCGCCAACAAGTGGGCGTGTAGTCTATCGCCGAGTGGTTTCTTCCGAAGAAGGGATGCTTAGATGAACCAAAAACATGTTGTTGGTTCGAGAGTGATTGCGGCGTTACTACTTCTCGCCATTGTGCAGGTTAGTCTTCAAGTCGGACTAGCTGAGCCAAGCAACACGACGAATCCCGTTGTGGTTCCGCAACAGATCGTCGCGAGATTGACGACGCGGAACAACCAACCGGTTACTGTTAATGGTCTGAGCGCTAACACTGGTGCGTCGATACTGACAGGCGCGACGATCGAGACAGGCGCCGATCAATCCGCGACGGTTAATCTTGGATCACTCGGCTCGCTCGACATCGCACCGAACACAAAGCTCGTGCTGACCTACGACGATCAGGGGAACGTCAAAGCAGTTCTGGTTTATGGTTGCGCGGTCCTGACGGCGAAGAAGAAGACGACTGGTGAGATCGCGACTGACCAGGGTACGGCTGCTAAGAATGATCCGGCCGCCGGTGGTGTTCTGAATGTTTGCTTCCCGCAAGGAGCAGCGGCGCCCACGGTTAACACTGGTGTTGCGGCAACGGCTCCAGCGGCTGGTGGCGGCGGTGGTGGCGGACTCTTCGGACTCGGCACCGCAGCGACTATCGCCATCTTCGGCGGCATAGGCGCAGCGGCATTGACCCCGCTCTTTTTCCAGGACAATCCCAGCGGCTCGAATCCGTAAACTGACGTTCGACTACGAATTCTAAAGCGTGATCTTCGATAGAGGATCACGCTTTTCCTTTTGTGCATTTTGTGTCTCTTCGTGGCTTATTAATCCTGGCGATCGGGTTGTGCCTGTTTTTGATTCAGGCATCGGCGCGGTTTGGCGTGTCGCGGATCTTCGTGCGATATGCGCTCGCGACAAATTCGATTGAGGGAGCGGATGAAGCGGTGCAGTTAACTCCGTCAGATCCCGAAGCACATCGCGCGCGTGCGACAATCCTCAATCGTCTGCAAAAGCCTGACGAGGCCGCAAAGTCACTCGAAAGAGCTACGTCACTCCGCTACCGTGACGACTATCTCTGGATCGAGCTTGGCAACACACGCGAAGATCTCGGCGACACAGAGGGTTCTCTTGCCGCAATGGACCAGGCCGTTCACTGGGCGCCTTACTACGCGCACACCCGTTGGCAGCGTGGCAATCTACTGTTGCGCATGGGACGAGCCAACGATGCTTTCGCCGATTTGCGCAGGGCAGCTCTTGCAAATCCGCGTTACGCACCAAACCTGATCGATCTCGCGTGGGGCATCTCAAGAAATGATTTGGAAACTACTAAAGCACTGCTCGATATCAAAAACGACAACGAGCGTCTCGCTTTGATCCGCTACCTCGCAAGAAACGGAAATGGAAGAGAAGTCCGTGACGAGGTCCATTTGTTAACTGATGCTCGCTCCGTTGAAAGCATAAACGAGCTGGCGCGGCTGCTTTTCGATGCAAAAGCTTTCAATGAATCATTCGCTCTATTGCACCCGGGCGAAACATTTCATAAGCGATTCCTCTTAAACGGCGGCTTCGAAGATCCTCTCGTACTCAACGAATCAGGATTCGATTGGATCATCGCTCCACAACAAAAGAATCGCCTTGCAATCGACGTCTCTGAAAAATCGAGCGGCGCAAAAAGTCTCCAGATTAATTTAGAAGGCGCCTGGGCTCCGGGAACTCCGTTGCTCTCTCAAACATTCGTTGTCGATCCACACACGTCTTACCGACTCTCATTCGCCGTCAAAACAAAAGATCTCGTAACCGGCGGTCCACCAGTGATCGTCGTCAACGATGCTACTAACAATCAGTTGTTAGGCAAGTCAGACAACTTCCCAACTGCTACAACTCCCTGGACCAAATTGAGCTTTGACTTCACAACCCTGGCAACCTCGCAAGCCGCAGTCATTCGCCTCCAGAGAAACAATTGCGACTCGTCTCCCTGCCCGATCTTCGGTACTCTTTGGCTGGATGAGTTCTCAATCGAGCAGACTAAACTCGCGTCAAAGAGGTAAGCTCTAGCGCATGGCCGAACAAAGGACAGCCCCCGCTCCCGAGGGGATCAGCATCCTTCGCATGTCTGAACACGATCTGCTCGAAGTGGTCGAGATCGAGGAACAGTCAGGGCTGAGCCGCTGGGGCTGGGCCGCATATTACGCGGAGCTGCAGGGCGCTAATCGAGATCTGATGCTCGTCGCGCGGCCGGCCGACGCGGCAATCGAGTCAGCTCCAATCGCCGGCTATATCGTTGCGCGTGAGACAGCCGGAGAGCTTCACATAAATAATTTCGCCGTTCGTTCCGGCTATCGACGTCTTGGTATCGGCACAGCGTTGCTCGACCGCGTGATTCAGGAAGCGCGTAATCGCAAGGCAAACGCAGCGTTTTTGGAGGTTCGCAGCGCAAATCTGGCCGCCCAGGCGCTCTATGAGAAGAGCGGTTTCCGGGCCATTGCGCGGCGCGCGAATTATTATTCAGACCCGCTTGAAGATGCGGTGGTGATGACTCTGAATCTGGGGTGAATTACCCGCTTGATCTGTCTGACCTATTGGGCTACCATTTTTCCCGTGCTACACATTCCGAAAGGGAGGTTCAAGCCTGACCTCCAAACCAATCCTGCCCACTTTCATTCGTCTGAAAGGAGACATGCACGAACATGGACATCGCAACTACGGATAGTTTGAAAGAAGAGTTGATAAACAGAGATCCTGAATTTCGACAGTTAGCCCAGGAACATCATAAGTACGAAGAACGCCTTGGTGAATTATCAGCTCTTTCCTATCCGAGCGACGAAGAACAGCTGGAGGAGATTACGCTCAAGAAGAAGAAGTTAGCTTTGAAAGATCAGATGTACTCAATGATGCTGCAATACCAGAAAGCGCAGAGTTTGAGTCACTGAAACTGCGCCGCAGTTTTCTCCGAAGTTAAGAATGGAAGGGGACGTTGAACTAAAAGTTTGCGTCCCCTTCGGCACAAAGGGAAGCCGATAAATTAGGGCACAAAACTCGCAAAACTCTTGATGTGCTTTTTGTGACTTTGGGCTAAGAGTGAAAGTGAGAATAGTTAAAGAAAGCATTCCTTATATCGTTGTTCCGTTGCTGGTGGCGGTAGGCGCGGCCGTGTTGGGCTTCTGGTGGGTCGCAGCAATTCTCTTACTGGTGACGCTTTTTATGGCGTTCTTCTTCCGCGATCCGAAACGCGTCCCGCCATCCGATCCCGACGTTGTTGTTTCGCCCGCTGACGGAAAAGTCACGCGCATTAGCTCTGCTGGCGCCGGTTCGACTGTCATCAGCATTTTTCTTTCTCCACTCGACGTCCATATCAATCGCTCACCGATTCCCGGCAAGATTGTTGATGTGCTTTATTCGCCCGGTAAGTTTTTGATGGCGACGAACGAGAAGGCGAGTCTTGTAAACGAGCAGAACGCGCTGACTATTCAGGGTGAGAAGATCACAGTCGTCTGCAAACAGATTGCAGGAATACTTGCGCGTCGCATAGTCTGTTGGAAGGCAGAGGGCGACAGTCTCGGCCTCGGCGAGCGCTTCGGGATGATCAAGTTCAGCTCGCGCACCGACGTCCTGCTTCCTGCAAACGTTCGCGTCACCGTTAAAGAAGGTGATCGCGTGCGTGGCGGCACGACTGTTATTGGGAGAATCTCATGAGTCATGCAGAAGAATCCGAACGCCCGAATCCCCCGCGTCACGGCGTGAAAAAAGGGCTCTATCTCATACCTTCCGCATTCACAGCGGCCAATATCGGCATGGGGTTCTTCTCGGTGATGGAGTCGCTGCGGGGTTTTCAACTACTTGCTGGCACACCTAATCTCGACGCTGCTACAGCTCACTTCGACAACGCTGCGATTGCGATCGGCTTTGCCCTCTTGTTCGATATGCTTGACGGTCGTATCGCCCGACTCACGAAAACGACGACTGAGATCGGTATTCAACTGGATTCGATCGCTGACGTTGTTACGTTTGGCATCGCGCCTGCGGTGCTGGCTTACGTCTGGGGTTATGGAGCGACGCTTCTTGAGGGAACTAAGCTGCACCGGTTCGCGTGGTTCCTCTCGTTCATGTATCTGATCTGTGGTGCGTTTCGTCTGGCGCGGTTCAATGTGCAGGCATCGCGCCCGCGCATCCTCGCCGAAGGCACACCGAAGGTTGATAAGAAGAGTTTTGTTGGTTTGCCGATTCCTGTTGCCGGCGGGTTGATAGCGGCACTCGTTCACTTCGCGCCGTCGCCGCTCGTCTACTATGGGCCAGAGAAAGCGCAGTTATATTCCGGACTGCTGATGACGCTCGTTGGGTTTTTGAGCGTGATGATGGTCAGCACCTGGCGCTTCTCGAGTTTCAAGACGGTCGGGATGCGTGTCCGGAGTATGCGGATCATTATTCTTGTGCTGTCGGTTGGGATGCTGATCTTCTTATTCTCGCAATACGTGCTCCTCGCGATCGTCGTCGGCTACATCCTGCACGGCTTGCTATCACGTATCTTCTGGAGGCGCGGCGAAGCGAAGGCAGAAGCGAAGTTAGAGGCCAAACCGGTCGGCCGATCTTAGCCACAAAAAGGCACAAAAAGCACAAAAGTTAGTTCCTCATGTCCGTAGTATTTCGGCCGAGACTCACTATCGCGAAGCCCTCGCCGACTGCAACTAGCGATGGTTGGTCCTTGGAGCAGAGTCGGAGGGGCGGGCGAAGGCGAGGAGGCCGTGTTCGGTTGTGACAATCACGGTGTCGCCGACGATGATAGGGGAGGCGGAGCTTGATAATTCTTCGCCGGCAACAAGTGTGTTGACTTGTTTGCCATCCTTCAAGCCGAGGACGACGGCTTCGGAGCTAGAGAGGGGGGTGAAGAGGGCGGTTTGTTCGACGGCGAGGGGTTGGGCGGAGATGCGGCCGGGGAGGAGTTTTTTCCAGAGCATTTTGCCTTTGTGGTTTAGTAAATAGGCGAAGTTGTCGAGAGAGGCGGCGAGTAGGGATTGGCCAGCGAGTACAACGGATTCAACACCGGCGCCCGTGCGCTTCTGCCATTTCATCTTCCCTTTATCTACGCTGAGCGCGTAGACGTAATTGTCGCCCGAGCCGAAGAAGACGGTGTCGTCATTGACAGCCACTGGTCCATGTATCGCACCCTTCGTTCGATAACGCCAGAGCAGACGACCGGTCGCTTCGTCCAAAGCCAACAAAGTCCCGTCTTCGCTGCCGAGGTATACCTTGCCACCTTTGACCACCGGCTGACCGCTAAACACGATCTCGAACGGTATCGACCACAACACGCCACCG
>Ga0163162_10007412_pt1 | contig 10672 bp, 7 predicted proteins | sample S55metaG_FD_115310 | JGI IMG/M metagenome (GOLD analysis project Ga0163162, IMG submission 115310) | Switchgrass rhizosphere microbial communities from Kellogg Biological Station, Michigan, USA - S5-5 metaG | ecosystem: Host-associated > Plants > Roots > Rhizosphere > Soil | place: USA: Michigan...
CGGGGATACGGTACCTTGCTTCGCTACCTGTACTGAACTCGAGATCGCTGAACAGCTGCGACATCAACTCGAGAAACGACTGCTTGCGCCATCCACGACACCTACGCCGTTGTCAGCGCCATCGAGCGATACCCTCGGCACTTCTTATCGGCATAAACACGAGCAGCTATGAGCGAACGCGCTCCACCCCGGCGATCCAACGCTAAAGTGATGACGAGTAATGCGCTGTGACATTTTCAGAGCATCGCCATACTTAACGAGCTCGACAGGGCCGAGCGGCAGGCCACACCGCAGCAATTCGCGTAGGCAGCAAAAGTAGCTGCACGCATGGTTCGTTAGCGCGAAATAGGTCGCGGTAGGCGAATTCGTCGTCCCTCGTACTTCGCACTTTGTGCGGAGTACTGCCACTAAGCGCTAGGACTTCGAGCGTGGTACCGCCGCGCCAACGAGCCTGTTAGACGGAGGGCACAACAGCTGGCGTTGTAGGCGGCGGCTTCGGCGTGGGCGAGTTGTGAAACTGGACGATGAGCCACCTGTCGCCACGTTTTTGCATCACGACGGTGACTCGCGAGGGTCCGGCTGTAACCATCTTTCCGTCTAGAGTGCGCTCTGATTGCCATTTTCCTGAGATTGCCACTACGCTTTCCGAGAGCACCAGCGCTTTGTTCTCGAACGGCCTCGCGCTAACCTCCCCGCGAGTTCCAGACAACGCTCCCGTCAAATACGCGATGACGCCATCTGGAGACGTCACAACTTCGGCAGTACCCGTGCCATAGAACATAGCATCTGGGGCGAAAAGGGCGGCCACCTGGGTTTGGTTCCCCGTCGTGAACGACGTGAAGAATTTGTCGTATGCAGCAAGTGCGTCTTCTCCAGGACCGGCCTGAGCTAATGTGGACCAGGCAAGGGCAATCAAAAATGGAACCGATCGACACGTCATTGCGACCTCCACACCGAATTAAGCTTCAAAGCTTCTTGTTGCATGCGCGATTGCGCGATCTTACACGCGTCGTATCTACAAATCCCGATTTTTGGCGTCGGATCAGTCGACGCAACACTCCGCATTTTGTGCGGAGTCACACACTTCGCACTTTGTGCTCAGTGCTCAGTGCTCAGTGCTCAGTGCTAAGAAAATTTCCGCCATTTTTTTGTGGAACCTTTTCCGGAGGGTCGTCACCACATTTCGATGCACAGACGCGCGATAACGCGCTATCGGCCATGAACTGTGGGATTCACAGACATCGTTTCAACTGAAATATCGCAAGAAGGATACGGCAGCTCCGTGGTGTGAGCTCTAAGGGGAGCGCGATTTGTGTAGGGTCGCCATCGCTTGATCCTTCTTCCAATCGCTATATCGGATTCGCTCCTTCGACTCGTCGTAGGCGGCAACGACAACTTCCGACAATGGCGTGTGCTCGCCGACCTCGGCAATTCTCCCGGCCGGGATCTTGCCAGCCAACCCACCGTGCGAACGTCTGTAGTTGTAGACGAATTGCCACTCTTCGATGCGCTGTTGAATTCCTTCCTCTTTCGGCGCATGCCGCGACCAGAATTCCATCAAATCGGTCAGCTGCGATCGTTCGACCTTGCCGTTCAAGTGCGGTGAACGCGGCGGAATCGGGCGAAACTTGATGAACGCAGCCATCAATCGACGCTGCACACTTTCCGCAAAGAATTCCGTACCGCGATCGGTCTGGATGCGCTGGATGGGGAATGGCATTTCTTCGGTGACACGATCCAGGAAAAGCAATGTGTTGCGCGCGTTTCGTCGAGGGTGGACACCCAGAACTCGAAAGCGAGAGCAATCGTCGACGGCCGTGTACTGATACACGCCTGGCGCGATCTTCATCGTGTCCGTATGCACGCGATCCCCGGGGATAGGGCGGCTGTAGCGGTGCGGTACGCGACTGCGCCAGGGTTTCACTAATGGTTTGACGTTCGCTGCCGTCAAAACCTTGTGGATGGTCGCTAACGCGAATTCCGTTTGCCCAAACAGCCGCAGCTCGGTTTGGATTGGGCGCGCACCGTTGCCTTCGCCGCGGAGCTGCAGAATTGTCGACCGATCTTGATCCGTCAGTTTGCGGTTCGGGCTGCGATGCGGCCGCTTGCTTACAGACACGAGTCCTTGCTCTCCTTGCGTCTCGTATCGCTTGGCCCATTTACGTAGGGTAGGTCGAGACACACCGCATCGCAGGCAAACCAATCCAGCATTACCTGTTTCTTTGAGCATGCGAACCCAACGCAGGCGCCGAGCAATATCGCGATTCATCCGGCCATTCTAGTTGAAACGATGTATACGAATCACACACATGAACAGCCTGTGGGTGTCGCCGCATAATTTTCCGGTGAGCAGACATTGATGAGAGAAGCAGCGCATTGTCACTCCGCGGCACCGCCGGATATGCAGCGAACGAGCCTTAACCGCAGCGCGGTTTATCGCTCGTGACCGTTGCGCAAGGCCTGTCGCTGACTTGGGATCGGCACGAAGCGCACCGGGCGCTATCAAGCGCAGACCAACGGGCAAGCCAAGCGAATGATCCAAACGCTGCCGCGCAAGTGGACGCGCGCCAGTTCCGTGTGTCAGCTCAGCACACGTGACGCGCTAGCGACTCCGTTGCTTCTACAATGAGGGACGACCCCATATTGACCTTCGCCGAGAAGGGCCACTCAACCTAAGCACAGAGTTCGTCGAATAACGGTCGCAGAATCACAATTAGCCGCTTGCCACGCTTCGAGCGTTCAGCTTTGGCTTCCCTTCTTGAGAGGTTTGATACACCGGCGCACTGTTGTTCTTGGGCAGCGGCGCCGACCGGCTAGGAAACACGCGCTCTGCCTCGGCTACTAATTCCGAAATGAGTTCGACAATTGCAACAGTCTTTGGCGTGATCGCCCGTGCGTTTGGGAACACGGCATATACCGGCCTCGCCTTGACACTCCAGTCGCTGAGGATACGCTTCACCAAGCCTGCGTTGAATGCGTACAAAAAAGCGATGCTCGAAAGGCAGGCAATGCCCGCACCACCAACCACGCTTTCTGGAAGTCCGATGTTGTCGAGCGCCACGACGCAGGTCGAGGCCGTTACCGTAATTCGTCTCCCATCCCGGGTAAACTCAAGATGCGGACTGTGGGCTTGCACGTCGTCAATCCGCGCCGGAAACACCCACCGATGATGGGCCAAATCAATCGGATCCGTCGGATCTCCGTTGTCTGCTAGGTACGACGGAGAAGCTACCACGATCTGCTCAAGCCATCCTACCGAGCGCGCCACAAGGTTCGAATCGGACAGTTCTCCGATGCGGATCAGAACATCGAATCCTTCGTCAAACAGTATCGCTGGCGAGTTGGCAATTTTGGTTTCGAGCCTGATGTGCCGGTGCTGCTGCAGAAACGCACCGATGCGGGCAAAAAAAGGAATACGAAACGCTGGATGCAGTGCGACCTTTATTGTTCCAGTCGGCATACGGCGCTGGTGCCGGACTTCGGACTCCGCTGCTTCAATTTCTTGCAAGATTCGTCTACAGTGCCCAAGGTACAAGCCGCCATCGATAGTCAGGCTGATCTTGCGTGTGCTGCGATGGAATAGCGGAAACCCTAGTTCCCGTTCGAGAGAATTGATGACTTTGCTCACTCCCGAAGGAGTGACGTCAAGAAGCCGAGCGGCAGCCACAATGCTCTTCTTCTCTGCCACTTTGACGAAGTAGTCAATGGACCGCAATTTGTCCATACGGGTCCTCGATAATGCCCGAAGGCGTTGCTTGCTAGACGCCTTATAGCCCAGCAAGTATATGCTGGCACGTATGCCACAAAACGCAAGACGCACCCTAGCCGGGCGATCCCGCCCACGGTATTTCCCTATCGCGCAAATGCAAATGCAAAGACCGTCGAGTTCATTAGCTGGCAGGTGCTTGCTTCAATTTGCATTGCCGTACATCATCGCCGTGTTCACGCTGATTGCAATCAGCACACCGTGGCTCGCATTTGCTCAGGCGTTTTTTCCGCATCGGCCGGTCAAGCTGCTGACGGCCGGAGCGCCTGGCAGCGTCCCAGACTCAGTTGCCAGACCGCTTGCCCACGCTATGGCGCAAAGACTCGGGCAAGCCGTCGTCGTTGAAAATCGGCCCGGGGCTGGCGGTATTTTGGCGACCAACCTTCTCGCGAAAGCGGCGCCCGATGGCTACACAATTGGATTGGTCAGCAGGGCGCAGATGGTCTACAACGTTTTCCTGTTCGAAAAGCTAACCTACGATCCTCTGCGGGACCTGGCCCCGGTGATCAACCTGGTGGCCGGTCCAGGTGTCGTAGCCTTCCACACATCGTTTCCCGCCAACTCTTTGGAGGAACTTATCTCGCTCGCAAGAGCGCGACCCGGAAGCATCCACTATGCGATTCCACAATTCGGTTCTCCTCCGCACATCCTTGCTCTAAGGCTTTGTGCTGTGGCGCAGATCGATATGGTGCCTGTCCCCTATCGCGGCAACGCGGAGGCGGTTGCGGCCGTCGTCGCGGGCGAGGTTCCGGTCATCTTTGACGCTCCTTTCATTCTCGCGCCGCAAGTGAAAGCTGGGAAGCTGAAGGCCGTCGCAGTTACGGGTCGGGAGCGATCCCCGTTATTGTCCGATGTTCCTACAACCGCCGAAGTTGGATTCACTGACCTGGGCGGAGAAGCCTGGCTCGGACTGGCTGCACCTATCGGCGTTCCACAGCTGGCCATTACGAAGATAAACGACGCTGCGGCAGCGGCTTTGCGAGATCCCGCGTTGAGGGCACACTTCGAGGGCCTCGGCTGGCGCGTGCTGGGAGGCTCGCCTGATGATTTCGCCTCGACGATCATTGGGGATCACGCGAGTTGGGGTCCGATAATTCGCAACTCGGGCGTGCGGCTGGTTCAGTGATCGTGCGATTATTCGGTCGGGCCTGGAGACCGGGGCCGACCGTCAGCACTTTTGACCCCAACACCGCACACTGTCACATTCGATGCGAATGGATCGTCGCGTATCTTGGGGCTCGCTCCGGGTCTTCGCGCTCTTGACCCGTTCGCCGGAATCCTGAGATAGATTCGCGACCCTGAGCTGCGCGGTATCATTCGTCTACGGCGTCGCGCGACGTGACGTGAATCAAGCGCGCGACGCCACTCTCGCTGAAATCAACGACAGACAAAGCTGGAGGCGTTATGCGGGTCTCCTCCATCATAAAACGGCACGGCAGGGTAGGCGCATAGAGGCCGCGTGAACTGGACGGCGCCGCTCAAGAACTTTGTCGCAACGATGCGTTCGGGCGCAAGGCCTTGCTCGACCCACTTTTCGAGCGCACCCACCGGATCAAAATTGTCCGCGCCGACGCCTCCCGTGCAATGGGCCACGCCCGGATTCATAAAGAGCCGAGCGAAGTCCTGCGTCAATTGCAAACCATCGCCGTTCGGATGTTCCGCCGCGACGACATCGATCATTGCTTTGTAATAGTCAACCGTCCATTGGGGTGGAAGCGTTGCATCGGCCCATCCCTGCCACATCAAAAGCTTACCGCCATGGTCCCGAAAAGGCCGTAGATCGGGATCTTCGGTACTTATAATGCTCGCGAGTTTTGTGCGCTCATGCTGATAGTCGGCATCGAAGTCGAACGTCTTCCAGTTCCAAGCCGGGTCCTCGAATACCGCCCATGTGTACCACGACACCGCGCTTCCCTGCGGCCGAAGCACGGAAACAAACGGGGTCCAGAAAGGTTCCGAGCCGACCGAAAACCCCGGCGATAGATGCGCACCCGTGCGCGGCTTGCGCGCGCCGCCATAGAGCTGATTGAGCGCTTGCAGTTGCGGCGCCTTCAGGCAATTTGCGTTGTCGGCGGTGCTACACAGCAGCACGTTCGGATCGAACATGCACGTCTCAGGGTCCGAGATGATGCCATCGCGCAATCCGTCGTTCGCATCGCACGTAGCCAATGCGGCGTTGTAGATCACCGGCAGCTTTGCAGGAGGAATGGACGCCCCAGCCTGCTTGTACAGGGCGTGCGCAACCCAAAGGTTATATACCCAGGCCGGACTCGACGCCACCGGGGCGCCGGCTACGATTCCATCGAAATCCAGCGGGTAACGCTGGGCGGCCATGAGCCCCTGAACACCGCCCACCGAGCATCCTTCGAAATACGACAGCCTGGGCGCTGAACCGTAGTAGCTCGCGATGATCGACTTGGCGCGCACGGCAACCTCGTGATTGGCGCGATAAGCCCAGTCCACCAACAAACCCGGGTCGAGCATCCAATCTGTGGTGTTGAAAGCGTGACCTTGGTTGGTCGCCGCCGCAGCATAGCCGCGCCGCAGATTCAAAGCCATGCCGTCCCTCGATGTGGCGCCTTGGGTGTAGTTAATGTAACCGCCGAGACCTCCGCTACCGGATTGCGTGAACTTGCCGTTCCACACGGCGGCATCGGGCAACCACAATTCGAACTGAATGCTTGGGGAAATAGTCCCTACCACGCGACAGAAAGCAGGCAGATTGGTAAGCGCCACGCCAGCGACCTGTTGCGCGACGGTCACCATGTTTGGAGGTGTGTAGGAACCCGCTGTGATTGATATTGCCGAATCGATTCTCGTGTTATCGAGATTCAGTGAGACGAGCGCTCCGCATGTAACGGCGCCAGCATGTGGGGTCGCCCAGGTACATATAGCAAAAAGAAGTCCCAGGTAGTGCGACCGAGCCATAACACGGCCGCGGCATGCCGATCGAGGCGGCGATATTGATTTCATAGATTTCCCTTTGGAGTTGAGCCGTCCGTGAGATATCGCGAGCGCATGCAAGAAGACGGTGCAGCCACTGTAGTGATTGCACCGCATGGAACAAGAGGGGCGGCGGAAAAAGCTTCGGTCCAATTCGGACCGAATCATGAGCGCTATAGCGCTTCCGTACAGGCGGTCGAGAGCGGCACGAGCAAGGCCGTCGCATTGAATATTGCCGCGACCTTCGGTGGTGTTGCGCCGTGCGCTGTTCGCCGCCAAACTTCTGGTCCGAGCGCTAGTCCATCACGCACGACAACCTTGCCTATGAACTACCGAGTTGAATGGCCGCTTACTCAGCGTGGCATGTCCGCTTTGCGCATCTAGGACGGCAGCGGGTCGATAGCGCCATGTCGAACATCCGCGGTGACCGGCTGCTTGCTGTCCTGTTCCTGACGTACAGCCAGCTAATCTATGAACGGCGCCTGGCCGATCTGAGGCGATCGGCGCCGGAGTACTGCGCACTCGGCACTTCGCACGCCACGCTGCCTCACAGGACAGTTGCGGGTGCCCCGCGGCCACTCATATAAAGTTCGTAGCAGTCAGAACTGGGTACTCGGGGCTTCATACCGAGGCGAGGTGAAACCCATGCCGGCTTTGACCGGATTGAGACCGAGAGCAGACGCACTCGTCGTTACAACGCATGAACAATCCTCTCCCGCGGTGGAGACTGGCAATCGCGCTCTCGGGACCCAGTGAAGATTTCAAAACCCATCTGGCTCCAATATGCCCTCTAATTGTCAGATACGTCCTACAAGGCATAGGAACGTTCTACGTGGAAGGAGGCTAACTTCCAATTGACGCTCGTATGACGGCGATCGATAATTTATTTCCTACGGACAAAGAAGTCAGTGGCGCACACCAAGTGCTGACTGCGGGTGCTGATCTAGAACACAGAACCGCCGCCGCCTCGAACGCAAAGAGGAGGATCCCATGGATGGAGGTGCGACTCGTTTGCCGCTGGAAGTTTCCTCGAGCATCGTCGAGCGATCTCCTGGCGTGCAGTCCATATATCGCGTTTTTAACGCCGGCGGGGGCGCCGTTTTCGCTGCAACATGGAAGTTCGAGAGCGCACGAGTAACCACGGGGAACCTTACGCACGGCATCCTCGCTTGCCGTACGTCCGGGTCGGCTACTCTTACGCGTCGCAGCAAGGGTTTCTGCATCCACCGACGCCCGACAATTGGCTCCGTCACCTACGTCGCGCCCGATTCGCCGGCGTCTTTCTCTGGCGACGGATCGTGCGAGGTCTGTCATGTCTACCTGCCGCACGACGCCCTGCGGCGCTTTGCCGAGATTGACATGAACGGCTTGCCCATGCCCCGCATAAGGGAACTGTTTGCCGTCGAAGACCCCTGGCTCAAGAGTTTCTTTCAGATGCTCATCAGCGAGTTCGAGCTTTCCGCCGAAAGAGAGCAGCGAGGTGACGCCCTCTTCGTCACGCAGGCCGAGCACCTTCTGATTTATCATCTTTTGCGCCGGCACTCTGACGCGACTGGCAGGGACTCAGCTGCGCTGATCCGCCCGCAGGGTGTGAGTCCACTGCGATCTGTTACGCTCAAGCGGGTTCAGGAATACGTCGCTGCCAATCTCTCCCGCGACATCGCTCTGCCGGATCTGGCCACGATCGCGTGTATGTCGACTGGACATTTCCTCCGGGCATTCCGCGCCGCATCGGGCACCACGCCCCATCGCTATGTGATCGAGCAGCGTTTGCACAGAGCATCGTCACTGTTGCGCACAACGACCTTGCCAGTCTCGTGCATCGCGACGGAGTGTGGCTTCAAGACGCCCTCTCACTTGTCTTCACGATTCCGCGCGCGCATCGGCGCGAGCCCTTCACAGTACCGGGCATCCTCTAAAGACTAGAAACGGTCACGCGACTGCGTGGTCGCACTGATCTGACGGGACTCGGCTCTGCAATAGCTCGCCGACACGCCTAGAGTTTCATCGTTCGGACGCTGTCGGCCACCCATCGCGGCCCCGAGGGAAACAAAAAAACTGCGCTCGCGGTATGGTTTTCGCAAAATCACGATCATTTTCGGGAAATTGCCTTTTTATAGTCGAGCGCGAGATTGCCAGTGATCGCAGGATGTATCTTGGCTCAGCTGTTCGCCCACATGCGCTATGGTTGGCTGATGGTGCTGTGACTCGGGCGCGGGCGAACTCCTTGACGAATGCAGCATGCGGGCATTCGCACCCACGTAAGAAACGATCGATTCACCGCCTAGCGCATCGGCCATGTGCCATAGGAGGAACCATGTCGAATCCAGAAAGATTTCCCGGCTCACGTGAAGAAGACGCGTGGTTAAGCGACGAGCAGCTCGAGTGCTGTGCTCCAGCCGAAACCGAGCCGTTTCAAGGGCCGGTGCCGACGCGTATGATCTCGAACTGCGAGTACATGCCGCATCCGCAAACCGAGAAGCAAAGGCATGTCGAAGAGCGGGTCAAGGAGCTTGCCGACAAGGCGTCGAAAAAGCTCGGGATCAGCCGCCGGCAGTTTCTCGAAAGCGCGGGGGGCCTGGCCGCCTCCTTCCTCGCCATCAACGAAGTATTCGGCCAAAATTTCTTCAAAGTGCAACCGGTCGAGATGTTCGAGCCGGCAGCGGCCGCGGAGAATGGCCCGCCAAAAAACCTTTTCGTATTCGACGATCAGACGCACATCGTGCGCTCGAGCACCAATAGTCCGCAATCATTGCGGGCGCTCGCGCAGGGACCGGGCTCGGTGTCCACCGGGGCAGGTTTCAGCCCCGCCACCACGCCACCCTTCGGCAACCCCTTTAACGGCCGGGGCGGCAATCCCGCCGGTTTCGACGAACTGGGCAGCCCATGGACGCCATGGAATCCGGCACAACTCGGTCCCGATTTCCCCCCGAACCCTGGTCCCCCAACCACCGTCCAGGGTGAGTTTCACCTGGGGCAGTACATCAATCGGCTTTATCTCGAATCGCAGACGAGCGTCTCGATCATTAGCAACGCGAACATCGCACTGTTCTCGGCGCCTGGCGAAGCTGTGCCCCGGCCGCCAAGGCAGATCAGCGAAAGCCTGCAGGCCGAGATCCTGACCGGTTGGCAGACGGGGCAATGCCGAGACTACATCAACGCGCTCGCCGGCTCGACGCGTGCGCTCGCTCACGGCCAGATTTATCCTGGCATCGGAAACCTAGCGGATCCAATGTTCGGCGATTACACGCAGTGGCAAATCGAGAACATGCAGCCCGATTCGTGGAAGGGCTATAACGTCGCTTTCGCGGCAAGCGCGGCTCCCGGCACTTCATTTGCGCGCTGGCGGCTCGATGACGACGTGATCGCGTATCCGACCTACCAGGTGATCGCAAATAACAAGGACCAGCTGAAGAAGCATCCCGGGTTCTTCAATATCTGCATTCACAAAGGCCTCTCGGCCAATGGAACGCAACCAGGGGGCTCGAACAATACCCCGAATTTTGGCAATCCCGACGATATCGTCAAGGCCGCGACGGATTGGCCACAGTTCAATTGGATCATGTACCACTCGTGCATCCGGCCAAGCTTCTGGGATCTTCAGGCATTGATCGACATCGAGAACCGGGCTGGTTCAATGGCGCCGACGGTCCTCGTCGACAGCGACGGGCGTACTTTTCCAAACATCCGGTGGTCAACGCAGTTCGCGCAGATCGCGGGAGGCAAGTACGTGGCAGGTGCCGAGCCGACCTCCACGTCACCATCCAGCTTCAAGCGGCTGCCGAACGTCTATGCTGAGCTGGGAACCACGATGGCGTCGATGATCGTCACGTTTCCCACGGTCTGGGCACACCTTATCGGTCAGTTGCTCTACTACATGGGCCAGAACAACATCCTGTTCGGCTCTGACTCGCTCTGGTACGGCGGCCCGCAGTGGCAGATCGAAGCGTTCTGGCGGTCGCA
>Ga0163162_10007424_pt1 | contig 10660 bp, 7 predicted proteins | sample S55metaG_FD_115310 | JGI IMG/M metagenome (GOLD analysis project Ga0163162, IMG submission 115310) | Switchgrass rhizosphere microbial communities from Kellogg Biological Station, Michigan, USA - S5-5 metaG | ecosystem: Host-associated > Plants > Roots > Rhizosphere > Soil | place: USA: Michigan...
CAATCTTTTTCCCTTCGATCTTTACGTCCTCGGGATCCAATCCGAGATCGGGACGCAGCCAATAGGCTGTCCCTTTCTCCGTTAGTTTGAAATCCATGACTGTTGTCTGGTGAGGAGGTATATCAAGGTCCACACTTTTACTTCTCTCGAAAACCTCTGTCCGCGTAACCGTGTCTGTAAGCTGCCCCTGCTGAGAATCATCCTGTTTTGATTGGGAGATCTGCCATTTCCCAGGATCAATCTCCCACCCGGTCATGTGTGCTTTTACTGGTGTGGAATCGAGATTGTAGGCAATAACTCGGAAATGGTCAGGAGTTGCGTCTGAAACAAGGATGGCGACGCTTTGATCATTTGCGGGTGCATCGAATTTCCAGCTAACGACATGGCCAGGGTAAAACGAATTGCGAACGATCGCGACTCCCCCAAGTCGCGCGCGCTGGAGATCTACAGAGTTGAACTGTACGCGATCGATCCAAATGCTGCCTTCGGTGTTGATATATTGCCGATCCTCAGCAGCCTCAATCTGCGACAAGTACAGCGTTTTCAGATAGTCCAGATTTCTGGAAATCTGCCATGCCGAATGTAGTTCTGCTTCCGCTGAAGGCGATATGGCTGTGGCATTTGCTTTAGGGAGTTTTTGCAAGGCATCAGCTCCCCAACTGTCCTTTACGTTCAACACATCAAGAGCGTTTGAGTTGATGAAGTGGAGCGACTGACTACCCAGATCGTAGAACGGTTGTAGATATTTCTTATCTCCGGTCCAGCGGTACGCTGCCCAGAAGACGTATGCCAACCGGTCGATGCCCGTTGGCTGATCCTCATTCGTCTGAAAATCTATTGTTGAATAGATTGTGTACTTGCCGTCTGGCCCGAGTTTTCGATGCGCAAGCAGCCCGTCGGCAAGATCAAGAATCATCTTGCGAGTCTCTTGCGAGCCGTTGAACTGCACTAACGTCATAGCAGGATGAAGAACGAGGTAGGAGTAAGGCTTCGTCCAACCCCACACTCCTTCCGTCGCCATCTTCTCTCCGTTGTAGTAGGAAGAGCGGAAGATTCGATCGCCTGCCGGATTAACGCCTGTTATCCATTCGAGGCGCTTTGCTGTGACCATAGCCCGTTCGATCTGACGGGGACTCCCAAAGTCCAGCGTCATCGCTTGCCCCAAAACGTTGACACCGTCTTCGTAGCTATGCAGTTCATCGGCCTGAATGGTGATCAAGCCATTCGTGAACATGTGCTGGTCATACATCGCATCCAGTTCTTTTAGGAGTGATCGTTTGATCTTTTCAGGCTCGATGCCCATGAGCGCGGCGCCCGGCCACATATTGGTCAGATCGCCATCGTCGGAAAGTCCACCGCCAAACTCGCCGTTATCTATCTGTCTCTTATCGATGTACCAGTTGAGGATGTATTTCAAGTAACCGAGATCGCGAACTTGAAGGAAGGCCCACGCAGGGACGCCCTCAGGAATTTTTGGTTGCTGGAATGCCGGCTTAACCTGCTCTTTGTTCATGTCGTACCAATATTTGCGGCCCAGATCATTCTGAGGGTCGACTCGAAGCAGGTCCGTCATATCGATATCAAAGCGACGAAACATATTGAGTTTGCGCGTGCTTGTCGACTCTTCGACGAGGTTCGCGTATGCGTCGCGCACCTGCGTGAATCGATCCTGCACATGTTCCTTCTTCGCGTCGTCATACGGCTTGAACACGAGGCGGACTCCCGTGCCGTCCAGGGCGTTTGGACCAAAATCCATGCTGCTCGACGCGAGGGTGAGGTAAAGACTCTTATCGTTGGGAAGGATGCGATCTCTGAGATCGAGCCAAAGTGTGTGACGCTCTTCCGGTTTTACCGAGAACGTAAAATCGAACATATTGCGCATGGGCCACACCGGATCCTTCACCTGAATATTTAGGGAAAGATATTCACCATGTGTTGGTTTCAGATGAAGAGGCGGAAGCTCCAGCGCAATACCGTCAAGCCCTGCATTAATGTTCTCCCAATCCTGAGTAGTTCGCCCCCGCGCACCCTGCGCTTCGCGAAAGTCAGATGGTATCAGGATGTGAACGATTGGGGCCGGGTGCGGGTCGCGGATTCCATTAGCAGAACCGATATTCTCGGCTCGCCTCTGTCGGCCTGAGGCATTGAGTCCGATCAGGCCTGCCGATGGGGCCGGTATCATCGTCTGCCTTTGTCCCTCTGGGTAGCGTCCATGAATGAACGACCGAAGTTCCTGTAGCGATGAGTTGTCATTCGAATTGTCGGTCGAGACGCGATAACTCAACTGAGCGATTCCTGCCGGGACGCTGCCATTGTGAACGTAATAAGCGGAAAATTCGCCGATCGGCGTCTCTTGTTCCACGTTGGTGAAGCGAAGTTTTTGGCCCGTGAATGGAGCGTCAAAGGCATGGATGGTCTTCTCTTGACCTTTGGACCGCTCGAAGAGAACCTTGCCCCCAGAGCTCACGTCCTGCTTCTCAGAGAGCATGGACATGGTGCCGAAGGCTCCTCCGGTGATCTCAAGATGGTTCCATGGTTCGTCGGGCATGCGGAACGTGACTGACTTACCGGAGAGCGAATAGCAGTCCCAGTCAGGCAACTGAAAGTAGTCATTGCGGCCCACAAGCCGGGAGCGATTGTAGACTCCTGGCCAGGTGGTTTCGGGGATACCGTCAGTGGCCTTCCACCACCAGCGGTTAAGGTCATAGGCGTCATGAATCTCAACCTTGCGTACAACTGTGGTCGACGCAATAAGTGGAGTCGGAGGCGAACTCTGACGACTCCAGCCGTAATGAAACCACCATTCCTCTTCAGATAAAGCCGTCTGAACTCCGGCTAGAGGAGGGATTGATTGTGGAATCTCTCCTCCAGCGAGTTGCGCGACGTTCTCATCCGATAGCGCCCGATCATAGATCCGGAACTCGTCCATATCGCCGCCGCGGTCAAGGTTGTAAGAGCTCTCAACGCCGGTTGGCCCAATAATGCGAGAGTTCGGGCCAAACTGATCCAGAGCGGTGTCAAACATGCCAGTTGCTGCCTTCTCCGCGACCATCTTTCCGTTGACGTAAAACTTGATACCCGTTGTTTCATCCCAGCTAAGAGCGAGATGGGTCCATTGATCTGCCTTTGGAAACGTGGGCATAGTGTAGGAGATGCGCGTGCGACCTAGGTTTACATCGGTCACGAAAGCATCAAAACCATGTCCGTTGTAGTCGATACGGAGCCATACCATATCCCAACTGGAGTGGTCTCCATATCCCACGCGAAAGATGGGAAATTGCGTCGGTCCTACGGGCTCACGTGAACGCCAGTCGAAGGCTATCGTTCCTCGCTGGGCATAGACATTCCCTGGGGCCCAATAAGACAGCAGTTGATTGTCTCCGGACTCTATATAGGCTCCTTTGACGCCTCCTTGAGCAACCTTTACATCCGATTGAAAGTTGGGCGTCGTTTTGCCATTTGCCGCGTAGTCGGCTTCGAGACTGCGATCACCTGAGAGATAAAACAACAGACCTGGTTCTTTAGGCGAGTCGGTGACAGCCGAAGAAGACCTGCAGGAGAACAAAGCACCCGCAAGTACAAAAATCGAGGCGAATCGCAGAGGGAGCATCTAAGACGGACCTCATATCGGGATCAACGTTTGTGGTGCGTTTGTCTCGGGGAAAATTGTTTGGGGCAGATCTTCGAAGTCGCGCAAACTGCGATCTATCTCGTGTCAGAAAAGATACCGTCCCGCCCTCAAGGTTGTCATCACGATATTGCGCGGCGCGCATCCCAGGTCTTCTGGTACGAAGAGAGAATCGTGCGCGACGTATTTAGCTCAAAGCTAGATCGGAGTGGGGGCGCCTGATACGCACCGACGGTGCCCTGATATTCGGGCCTACCTGCGGCTGCTCAAAAGATAGTTTCCACCGCTTGTCGCCACCACGTTGAGCTCGGTGCCGAGAAGTTCACGAACGTGCGGTAGGTCCGAGCCATAAATGAGAAGGTATATCCTCTTCTCTCCAGCCCAAAGCGATCTCAGGGTGGGGTCATCGATAAAGACATTCGCAGCGTTGGGTGCATTCGACCCGTATTCGAGGTTGTTACTCCGTCCATTCCACAAGAGGGCTGTCCGGTTGGTATAGAAGAAAACCGAAGAGAAGGCATAGTAAGCATCACCTTCGATCAGGAGACCAGGCTCTGAATGCTTAAGCGCATCGGCGAGATTCTTTGAACTGAGATAAGGGTCGAACGTGACAAGAGCCAGGCGCGCAGCCTGGAGGAAAGTAAGCATCATGAGGGCAAGGACGGCCACCGTAACGGATGTCCTGTGCGATCGAATGAGGCCGACGACCCCGATGAGCAGAGCAAGGGCTGCGATCGCAAGCGGGACCCTCAGATAGGCGAAGGATCGCAGGGTGAGATCTCCCATGTGCCCCATGGAAAGGGTGTAGAGATCGGGGTTCTGGGTAAGAGCCGTCGATATATCTCCCGGCGTAGGAAGCTTCGCCGTCCAGACGAGAAGGAAGAGCACAGCGCAGAGGCAGAGGCTGAGAATAGAGGTCAGGATGATTCGCGGGAAACGAGGGTACCTTTCCTTCGTGGAAAGGTCGCTCGCCAGCAGAAGTGCGAGCGCGGGATAGATAGGCAGCGAATAGTACTCCTGCGTGGTGGAAAGGGTGAAAAAGACCATGACGAAGCCAATCCAGATCAACGCAAGAAGCCGGACACGGGCTTCGCGGGTGATGGGGCGGTAGCTGTGCCTGAAGGCGCTGAAGAAGGTCGCACTCCACGGGAAGAGCCAGACGAAGTGAAGTAACCAGAACCAGAGTCTCGGCACGGTGTTGTAGTCGCGCGGGTAACGAAGATTGAGGAAGCGAAAGAGATGTTCGTTGAGGAAGTAGAACCAGAAGAAGCCGTGATACGAACCTGGGCCGCTATGCATCGTCCAGTCAAAGTATGGAGGATTGTGCAGGGTTGCGAGAATGTGCCATGGAGCGGCTATGAGGAACAGGACGGCGAGGCCAGAGAGGGGCCGAAATCTCCGGATAAGTTCACGTATTCCTATTTCGCGAGTGACTACAAGAAAAATAACGCAGATCGCGACAGGGAAGACAACGGCTATGAGCCCTTTGAGAAGCAGGCCACACGCGAGTGAGGCGTAAAGAGTAAAGAACCAGACAAGAGGGCGAGGTTCAGATGGATCCAGCAGGCGAAGAAACGACCAGAGGGCAAGGGCGATGGTAAGGGTGAGCGCTGCGTCTGGTATCAGGATGCGGGTGAATAGGAATATTCCTATGCAGGTGGCGAGGATGGTCCCGGCATAAACGCCGGCACGCCTGCCGAAGGCCCACATACCAAATCGAGCAGCGACCCAGCAGAGCGCAATGTTGATCAAGGCAAGTGGAAGGCGAGCGGCCCAATCGTGAACACCAAAGATGCGAAAGGACGCCGCCATGACCCAGTAGATCAGCGGAGATTTTTCCAGATATGCGATGCCGTCGAGGCGAGCCGTGACCCAATCGCCGCTTTCAAGCATATTGCGGGCGATCTGTGCCTGGACCGCATCTACATCGTCCATCAGGTGAGGTGGGGCGATTACCAGGGGAAGAAAGGCACAGCAGGCAATGAGGATGACGAGAAGATCTACACGAAGACGGTAGAGGACTCCTCGAGGGGCTGAACTTCCTGCTCTGGTTGGATCTTCCATTGCTTGATCCATAGGAACAACATCAACATACCCCATAGGTGATACCCGTAGTTCGCCCTTCTTTGCATGTGCTGGTCGATGATGGTCTGGACATAGGGCCAGGACAGGAGGCCGGACTCTTCGACCGTCTTCTGGTTCAGAGTATCCAATAACAAGGGTTTGAGATGATTACGGAGCCAGTCGTGAACTGGAATGTCCAACCCCTGCTTTTTCTTAGCGAGGATGTTTTGCGGCAGCTTGTCCCTCATCAGATGACGCAAAAGGCGCTTCAGAGTGCGCCCCTGGATGGCATGGTTCGCCGGCAGGGTTGCTGCGAACTCGACAATACGATGATCGAGAAATGCAGGACGGACCTCAAGGGAGTGAGCCATGCTCATGCGATCAACCTTGACGAGAAGGTTATCGGGTAAAAAGTACGCCTGATCGAACGCCATGAAGCGGCGGACATCTCCAGACGACGGGATTGTCGCCAGAAGCTGAAGCATGTGGGAGTGATGCTGCGAGAGCAAAAGATCGCGACGCTGATCTTGCGAAAAAGTCCCATTCCAGAAGACGTGCGAGTGGCGCTCGTCCAGCAGCGTGCCGTGAAGAAAACGCTGAAGCTTGTAATCCATGCCTATTTTCTTATTAGAGGCGCGGAATCTTCCGGCAGAACGAAGAGCAAGTCGGCGGAAGGTGCGGGGAAGCAGGCGGGCGCGACGAGCATAGTTATCAGCGAGATAGGTAATATAGCCGCCGAAGAGTTCGTCGGAACCTTCGCCACTGAGAGCGACGGTGACCTTTTGGGCCGAAAGGCGTGAGAGATGCCATACGGGAACGGCGCCGGCGTCGGCATTCGGTTCGTCAGAGTAGTAGGCAAGGTCGACTATGGAGTCAGGCGTCACTGAGTCTGGACCGAGGTCGAATTCGTGGTGCCGTGTAGAGTAGCGCGAAGCCATCTCGCGGATGTAGGGCGCTTCGTTAAACTCTCGACCACTGAACGTAATGGAAAAAGTGTTGAGAGGAGTCGTGGCGTGCTGGCTGGCGTAGTGAAGGATCGTGGAGGAATCGATTCCTCCACTGAGCCAGATTCCAACTGGGACGTCTGCTGTGAGGTGCTCTTTAACAGATTGACTAAGAAGCTGGTCGAGCTGTGCAACGGATTCTTCCAGCGAGGGAGAAGCGCCGCTGGGAGGAGGATATGCCTCCCAATAACGATGAGAAGAGAGCTCTCCGTCATGCCAGGTCAGGAAATGTCCCGGCTTGAGCTTAACAATGCCCTTTGCCAGGGTGCGGGAGCCCGCAACATAATTCAGCCCAAGAAACGTATTCAGCGCGTTGAGGTCGATGGAGCGATTAACTTGGGGATGACAGAAGATTGCTTTGAGCTCTGACCCGAAGTAAATCTCACGGCCGCAACGGGCATAGTACAGCGGCTTGATCCCCATGCGATCGCGGGCGAGTACGAGACGCCGCCGGGAGCGGCACCAGATGGCGAACGCGAACATTCCACGCAGTTTCTCAATGCAGGCGGTATCCCAGTGGATAAAGGCGCGGAGAACCACTTCGGTGTCACAGGAAGTTCTAAAGGTGTGACCATGCTGTTCGAGCTCGCGACGGAGCTCGGCGTGGTTATAAATCTCCCCGTTGAAGACCAGCGTATAGTCTTTGTCTTCAGAGAAAATCGGTTGCGCACCGGCCTCTACGTCGATGACCTGGAGACGAGTAGCACCGAGGGAGACGATAGGATCCTGATAGACACCCTGATGATCGGGCCCCCGATGAATGATCGAAGCCACAGCCTGGTGAATCTTCTCGGGCGGAAAAGTCCCATCAATGTGGGTGAATCCGGCAATTCCACACATGGTTGGACAACCTTTTTATAATTTTCCCCAATACTAGACCGAAACTTTGAATTTGGATATGGGTCTTTAGCTTTTCTTTGCTATTTAGATAATAACTGCTGTCAGCTACTGGCCTATCGCCACGCTTGTTCGTCTAAATATCAAAGGATGAATCAGATACGCTTTCTGGTGAATAACGGATGGGGAATCAATTTGATATAGAGGGAAGTGATCGAGGACCATGGAGTGGCGTTCGATGGGCGAGCGCAGGAGGCTTTTTGTTCGCCCTGCTTCAAAGCGCGTGCGCGGCGGTGCTTGCGATAAGCGGTTTCCGTGTTTTGATCGGACTTAGCGCGCTGGTTGCTGCTGCTGGGATACATGCTCCGGCGAAAGGCTTTCATCAGGATTTGATCCGGATCCCAATGATGTGGCTGGCGCTGGCAGGAGCGTTGGCGAATCTCTACTCGGTATGGCGTGTGCGGTCATTGCGCTCACGTCCCGCAGCGAAGTGGAGATTACAGCCTGTGCCACTACAGAAGCTTCGGTCGGAGCGATTCCAAATTGTGTTAGCCGTTATAACCCTTGTTCTCCTGGCTGCGGAGTGGATCACTCACCCGATGGTGCATCGCGTCTGAGGCCTCCTTCTTAGGAAGATTCTTGTGGGGGGACCTCGAGCATGGCTTGGGTGAGGCGGGCATGAAGGCGCTCGCTGTAGCCCAGAGGAAGTTCGAAGACGCGATCGTCGGCGGTAAGAATAAGGATGTTGCGGGTGGAGTCGAGGACCGCGGAGCAGATCTCGCAATGAGCAAGGTGCTCCTCGACGCTGGCACGAATCGCCTCATCCAGCGTGTTATCCAGGTAGCCGGAGATGTAGTCCCATACATGGCGGCAGTTCAGAACCATGGGAACCTCCTGCGCCGGCTTGGGGTAGCTGTCGCCAGCTGTGGGGCGAGTTGTTTCTGCAGCATCATTCGTGCCCGATGAAGCCTCATCTTAACGGATGCGGCGGTAATGCCGAGGGTTTCTGCGGTCTCCTGCACGTTTCTCTCTTCCAACTCTCGGAGTACGAAGACCTCGCGGTAAGCAAGGGGCAGGGCATTGAGAGCTCGACGGATCAGGGTGCGGATCTCCTGGCGTTCGAGGGTCTCAGAAGGAATCTCGCGCCAGTCTGTGAGTTGAGCGGGAGTGACACCGCCGTCCGCAGTGTCGTCGATCGAATCCGTGAGTGCAGGCTGTTTGCGACGAAGCTTTGCACGTGCCTCATTCAGGCAGATAGCGATGAGCCATGTGCTGAAGCGCGATTCGGAACGAAAACGGTGCAGGTTGCGGTAGGCCTTGATGAAGGCCTCTTGTGCAGCATCTTCCGCCTCGGCTTCGTTATGAAGAAGCGAGAGCGCCATGAGGTAGACGCTGCGCTCATGCGGTCGAATCAATTCGTGGAAGGACTCGGTTTTGCCCGCCAGCACTTCCGCGATCATGACGGCCTCGTCTCTTGTTTCAGCTGGCAACTGCATCCGTTCCCCAGTTTCCAGCGCTGCCGGGCTTGGTGTGCAGGTAGTTGTGGAATTTTTTGGCAATGAGTGAGTCGAGTGAATATTTGCCCGGACCAAAGGCGAGTATCAAGACCGCAGCCACGAGAAAAGTATATGGGTCGGCGCCGTAGAATTTTTCCGGCTTCGAAAAGATGGACACAAGAGCTTCATGATCGGCAGTCCAATATGCGACGAACATGGATCCGGTAAGCAGAAACGCGATTGGTCGTGAGAATAGACCGAGAATGAGCAGGATCCCTCCTGTGAACTCCAGGGTCGAGACGAAGTGTGCGTTCAGTGCCGGGAAGGGGATATTGAGCGAGGTGAAGAAATCAACCACGTGCTGTTGGTTTCGCAGTTTGCCAAGCCCAGTTTGAGCGAACTGCCATCCCCAATACAGGCGCACAAACAGCAGGAGAGGGGAGCAGAGCTTTTCCGCGAAGCCGCAAAAAATGGCATGGGCAGTGGCAAGTCGATCGAAAGGTTTCATGCCGATTCCTTAGAGTTAGGCGTGCAAAGCCAATTCATTTGCATCAGGTATTGAAAGAAAGATTGGATATACACCGGACGGTCTGGTTTGGGGACCTTACTTTCTACGAAAGCCGCTTCTATCGCATCGCCAAGTGTTGCTCCACTCTCGATTGCACGAAGCAGGCTGTAATCCTCGCGGGCAAGACGCTTGTAGTAAACGGAATCTTCATGGCGATGAACAGCAAGGTAGATCTGCTCACGCCTGGGTTTACGAGAGCGCGTGCGGCGGACGATGTGGATGCCGACAGCGTTCGAGGCAGTTGTGCCTGCAGCATGAGATGCGTCGCGAATCGCTAGCAAAGCATCGTCAACAGCGTATGGAGCTTCTACAAGACGTAAGTATGGTTGGAGAGCGAGGCGCGAAGTGTCATTGATCGAAGCGATTTCGTTTGCCGAAATCGGGGGGCGCTGTTCATTGTCAAACGTTTCAATGTGCGCCCATTCAAGCGCAGCCATTGCGACAGCGCTATCCGTGTTGGGTTCCGAGTACTGCGGATTCCCACGCAACCATGAAACGAGCGACGAACCAAGATTGCGGAGCGAGAACGATCGCGAGGGATGTGCTTCAAGGTAGGCACGCATGAGCCGTTCAAAGCGGCGCGTGCCGACGATGGACTTCAAGCCCGGAAAATCTTCTTCAAAGGAGGAGAAGAGGCGGAACCAATACTGGCGGTTATAGATTTCAAGACGCTCGAACGATGTAAGGCGATCGTTTGGGAGAATGAAGTCGTTCGCCTCATCGGCAATGAGGTGATTCTGTTCATCGCGTTTGCGCATCTGCTCGTCGCGCGTCAGTGGGCGCATTACGGCACTAGCCATACGCTGTTGCAAGGCATGAAGATCGGGAGCGTTCACGCCGGCACCGCCTCGCGGTCATCTTGTTTGGACTGGTTCATAAGGTAGCGGTTGGCCTTGAGAGCTTCGGCATGAACCTCATCGAAGGAGGGAATGCGATCATCCCATTCGAGGAGCGTCGCCGTAGGGCCGCAGCGTTCGATAGCTCGTGCATAGAGCGTCCAGACAGGATCAAGCACTGGATGATCGTGAGTATCGAGGATGTATTTCTCGAACTTGGAGTGGCC
>Ga0163162_10007428_pt1 | contig 10659 bp, 15 predicted proteins | sample S55metaG_FD_115310 | JGI IMG/M metagenome (GOLD analysis project Ga0163162, IMG submission 115310) | Switchgrass rhizosphere microbial communities from Kellogg Biological Station, Michigan, USA - S5-5 metaG | ecosystem: Host-associated > Plants > Roots > Rhizosphere > Soil | place: USA...
ACCCTTTAACACGTTACTGAATAGCTGTATTACGTTTTGGATAATGTTTAAGGCAGATGTAATAACGTTCTTAATGTTGTCCCACGTTCCCTTAATGATAGTTAAGATAAGTGGCATTAAGGCAGAGATAATCGCCCAAATTAACTTAAAGGCAGTAGCTACCACAGGGTAGATATATTTCATACAGAAATCAATCGCTGTTTTGATTAAATCCCACCCATCAGAAGCGATAGAAATAATCTGAGGCATGATTGATTGTATGAAGCTGGAAATCCCTTGAAACGCTGTAAGTACCGCATTCCAAATAGTTGTCAAGATTGGTAGAATTGTAGCAGAGTGATTTTGCCACGCCTGACCCATCCATTGAACACCAGCAGTTACCGCATTAACTACACCTGAAACAGCAGTCCCTAAGAAACTCATAGCACTAGAAAATAGTGGTAAAACTACATCTGCTATGTTTCCTACGATTGTAGAAATAGCGTTACCTAGAGTAGTCCAAAGATTTGTCATAGTTCCTGAACCGCCTGTAACACTAGCAAGTAAACTAGTGAATGCAGATTTCAAGCCGTTCCATGCTGTCATAACAGGTGTTACAAAGTTGTCAACTACAGCCGTTTTTACCCGTGTCCAAATGTTTGTGAATGCAGAAGCGAACGCTGTTGAGTTAGTCCAAAGTTGTTGAATCGCAACCCATAGTCCAACTAAAGCAACCGATACCGCCACAGCTACACCAACTACTGCAAGGAAACCTAATACAAATGGTGCGATAACAGCCCATAAAGCAGTAAATGCTAAAGCTACACCTTCTGTCAAAACACCAGTCGCAGCTAAAGGTGCTAAAAGCGTTCCGAATACCATAGTTAGCATTCCAACCCACATAATCATATTAAAGATTAACGGGTTCGCAGATGAAAAAGCCTGTACCATATCAGCGATTTTAGTTACAAAGTTCATCACGGCTACCATAGCAGTAGCAAATGAATGTATAAACGGTGCCATTGCATCAACTAAGTGTGATTTCATTCTGTCAAATGCTGGCATTACCCTTTCATCTACAGCACTTGCTAACTTAATCATTCCTAAACCAGCAAGTCCACCAGCGATACCGAATACAAGTAATGCACCTCTAGCACGTCCAATACCTTGTGATAAGAAATTCATTCGATCTGTTAAATCTTTAAGAGTAGCATTAGGCTTTAATCCAGCTAAAGCAACGTTAAGAACAGTACCACGTTTAGCAGTTTGTTCCATTCTGTTTCCTAAAGCTAGGAACTGATTTGTCAAAGGTGCTAGGTTAGTATTCTGTGCAAATGACTGCATCAACTTTTGAGATTGTGTAGTTTTCGCTTGAAGTACTGCATTAGCCTGACTCATATTAGCTATAATTCTTTGACTATATTGTTGGTTCAAAGTAGCGAAACCTTGTGTGGATTTCCCTGCCTCTCTTAGAGATTGAACATATCTTTGTAAGTGAGAAGGTAAAGCAGAAAATTCATCTTTGATTTCCTGTGAAACTTGTCTACCAACCATAGAGAAGTTTTCATATTCCTTCTGTGCTTGTTTCAAAATCTTATACTGACTTTGCATATCAGTACCTAGACGTTTAGCCATTTCACTAGAAGATTGTCCCATCCGTTGAAAGCTACTTGTCGATCTACCAGCAGTAGATGAAATAATATCTTCCATACGTTGCATTGAAGCGTTAACGTTCCCTAGTCCACTAGCCATTGCGGTAGTAGAAGCTTGAACCGTAGTTTGCATATTTGTAGTAGCTTGTCCTACTTTACTTCCTAGAGAATCAATATTCTTAGCTACTTGTTTTAACTGTCTATTAAACTGTCTAGTATCCAATGTCAAGGAAACTAAAATATCAGCTAAATTTGCCATTCACTCACCTCCAAAATACAAGAAAAAAGGATAGCCAAAGATAAAATCTATTCATCTTTAACTATCCCTTTCTCACTTATTCTTATTAAATTTTTCAATTAACTCATTCAGCTTTTTATCTTTTTCTTCTTTATCTATTGTTTTGAATGTACTTTCTGAATCCCTAGAAATTGGTTCCCCGTTTTCATCGAAATTTGACTTGTACAACTTGTCAGCTTTTACGCCTTTTTTACCGTAGTTTCCACTAGCAGTCATTAACAAGCTTGTCTGCCATGCTAGGCGTTGCATTTCAATATCTTGATCTAATGCATTGTAATATAACTTTGCATCAACCATATTCCAAAATTCAGGAAGGGTTAAACTGTATAGCTGGTCAGGCATTAAACCTAACAAGCCATAACCGTAACGTTTAACATCCTTCCAATTTAGTTTTTTACGTCACCCATAGCGATAGCTAAAGCGTCTTGAACTTCTTTCATGTTGTCCATATTAATTAATGAACCTACTTGACGTTCAGTTAATTCTTCATCTTCGTGTCGTAGTCCAGCAGTTAATAGAGTTCGCATTGCTTTAATAGACATTTTTTCGCCTAATTCAGCAAGTGAGAAACCTAAGCTTTCCTCTACATCAATAAGTGCGTTAAGATCGAATTTAATCACTCGTTCTTTATCTAACATAATAGTTGCTTCTCCACGTTGTACATTTGCCATAATAAATTCCTCCAATAGTAAGTATGTTTAATTTAAGCTAAGTTAAGTTAAGTTATTTTACATATGCGTTAACAGCATCGGTAACAGCTTTTACATAACTGTTAAATTCAGCGTTAACAGTATTTCTTCGACCAACACGGGTATTAGTTCCAAAGAACGCATTACGCTGTGCGGTACTCAATTCTAACTGAACACCTAGCCCACGTTTATTAGCGTTAACTAAGTTGTCAGGGTCTTGCCCTGTAATTGGTGACTCATCCGGTTCAATCTCAGCACTAAAACCAGCCGACAATAAATTGTCATAGATCATGTGTTTTAGTTCTAAGTCCATACCGCCACATTTAGTATTCTTAACTGTATCTGAGTAACCATGATAGGACACTGTATAAAAAGAATTTTTAATAATCCATAGTCCGTTAGGTTCATCAAAGTTAGTACTAGTAATGTGCAAGTCAGTATTTCCACTAGCTTTCCAACCTTCAAAGCAGTAATAGCTATGTTCGGTACCAGCAGAGAATAAACACAATTCAGTAGCCCCTGCTTCTATGCCTCCACCGTGCGGTGTTACATAGGCGATCTTGGAAGGACGTACACCATATAAAAGGTGGTAGTCCTGTCCATATTTATTAGCCTGTCTTAGTTCTTTATAATTCTTGTATAAGTCTGCCATTATTAACCTCCTAAGCTTCTAGTATTAAAGCTACTTCCATATCGTTATTAGCAATTACTCTTACGTAACCACCGTTAACCTCGTAGCTAATATACACAAGTTTGTTAGTAGGAATAATATAGGTGCTTACGTCAGTCCATGCTAAACCGTCAGAACCTTCTTGGATTGTGACAGTCGAATCCTCATTCTCAGTCATGAACCTAAATGAAACCCCTTCGTAACCTCTTACATCTAAGGTAGGTGAGTAGTACTTACCTTCACTTAAGGTAAGCTGAGGCACGGTTAGAATCTCATCATACGCTGGGTGTTTCTAACAGTTCTCCACTGCCTTCTAAAGTCGCTGAAAAAGTAACTGCATCATCCGCAGGTGCCTCAATGGGAAAATCTGTAAGTAATGCTTTACCAGTGTAAGTAACACCAGCAATTTCAGTTTCTACGTCAATTTCAGCACGGTTTTTGAAAGCATCAGATAATGCTTTATAACCAGCATCAGAGACTACCATAAATGAATCCATTTCTACAGACCATTCTTTAATTCCACCAATTTTTGTCATCCAGCCGTTACTTGTCTTATCAGTAGTTTCAATGACATCCATTGATCTATTGATCGTACAACCTGACTGACCTCCAATTACTACAGCAGGTGAACCAACTTTTACCAAAATGTCAACACCAGCAATCTTTTGTCCAGTTGCCATTTTATATTCCTCCTTCATTCACTACGAATCTAAAATTATTGCTGTACAAGTAACGTCCTTTTTCGTCCTTTCCCATATTCAAAGGAATAGGGTTTTGAGACTTTACTAGTACGACTTGTACGCTACCTATATTAAAATCAGTTTTGTTTTCTAATAGTTCTTTAAACTTATAGCTTGTCGCTTCACTTAAAGCAGGGTGTTCATCACGTACTTTAATTTGTACTGTGATTGGAAATGTTCCAGCCTTAGCTTCTGTGTTTGCATAAACTTCAACCATACATGCACCAGTAGGTGCGTTTAATGGAAATTCAACAGGATAAATACTAAGTTCAGGAAATTCCTGTCTTAAGAATCTAACAATCTCAATAATTGAAACCAATTAACACACCTCCTATTTCAATGCATCTTTAATATCTTGTTCAATCAAACTTCTATATGTGTTAGCTTCACCTTCAAACGGTCTAACAAGATACTTGTTTCCAACCGGATAACTAGCACCTGACATTCCATGACCGCCTGACTTTTTCTGTGAACCTTCTCCTAGATTGTAGGTTTCTTCGTGAGTCCAAATAGCATAATTAAATCCTTTATTGAACGCTTCAAAACCTACCCATCCAGTAATTTCAGCACCAGCAATATCTACACCGTGAAAGCCTCCCATTTCTAAATCGCCTTCATCGTATGGTGTAGTTTCACTTGCTACCCTATGCAAGTCCTTCATTGATTCTTTCATAGCCTCTATTGAAGCCTTTCTTACTGTGTTATGAATATACTTTTGACCTTGTTTAAGTCCACGTATTTTAACTGACATTTTATACAATCACCTTCGTGTAAAGTACCTTGCCTGAAAGATCAACAATAGGAAAGATAACTCTAGGATTGTCAGTAGTTAAACCGTCAATCCCGTTGTCATATTCAATGAAATCATTGTAAGTAATTGGTACTGAACCTTTGAAATAAATAGTAGCTGAATAGATGATATTCTTACCATCTGCATCTTCTAAAATCTTAGCGTCAGCGTTGAAATCCAGCCTTACTTTATAGGTTGCAAAATCACTAGATTTTACAGGTACTCCCCACTCATCGCCCTGAGAATTTGCAAAAATAATTCTTACTTTCTGATTTAATGGAATCATTCATACCAACTCTTTCCTGTCTCAGTTTTTGGTAAAGCGTGAGTAGTACGGTTTGTATCGTAACGTGGTAAAATATATTGCCCTGTTCTTCTACGTGGGTAACGTTTTAGAATAGTAGGTGCAATATCCCAATCTTTGTAATTCTTATCAAATGATAAATAAAGACCACTAGCCATAAAGTAAGAAACACCTTTACTAGCACGTCTAGTAGAATCATCTTGTGATAAAATGTGTAAACACTGTTCAGCGTAAACATCCATAGGAATTTCTTTTTCAGGTGAGAAGTGATGAGGCAATTCACGATATAAAATCGCCTCAGCATTATTAACAATCACCTGTTTAACACGGTCAGCATCAGAACCTAATTCATCTAATTCTGTCCACGGTTCTACAAAGAAGATATTGCCTAGAATGTATTCTTGCACTTCTTTGAAGTCCATCTATTATTCACCGTCCTTAGGTTCAGCTTTCTTACGTGAAGCACGTTTCTTAGGTGTTGCCTTAGGTTTAATCTCCTTAACTTCTTCTACCTTAACTTCTTCTTTTTCAGCTTCGATTTCTACGATTTCATAACCGTAACGTCCAGCAAGTTCTTTTGCTTTTGCTACATCTTCAAAGATACCGATACCATTATGAAAACGAACGCCTCCATAAATTCCATCATAAGATTTGTTAGGTACATGCATTTCAACTTTTGCCATTTCATATCTCTCCTTTTAATAGAAAAAGACACTCTATAAAGAGTGCCTTAAATTTTGAATGTTGTATTTCCGTTTCGATCTTTGATTTCAAATTCTGTAATAGAACCATTTAGCCAAGCATTGTCAACCGTGAATCTAGTACCCAAAGTCATGATACCTGTATTAACCGTAGCACCTGAACCTGTTGCAGTTCCAGAAACACCGTTAACAGTCATTGACACAGTTTTATTTGTCCATGTGATTAAAACGTCATTCTCCTTTTGCAGTACAGTGTCAGGAAGTTGAATCAACCCTATACCGTTCAATACAAGTTGGAATTTCTTTATGTTTGAATCATAGTTACAGAACCATCGTGCATTAGAAGAAGTATCAAAATAGAAGCCACTCCATAACTTAGCTAATTCCAAATTATCATACTTAGTTTTAATTGAGATTGAACCTCCACCACTATCTAAGACACCAACAACGTTAGGAATAGTTGCTTTATCATGTTTACGGCTAAGATCAGTAAATGACGTACCGAATGCCTTTTCTTCTAACTGTACATTCTTAACTAAGCATACATACTGTGACTCATAAGTATCAGTAATGAAGTTAAGGAAAGTTTGTAAATACTGAGTATTCGCCTTGATTGTGAAAGGAAATACCCAACGTTCCCAACCGTCAGCAAGTGGAATTACAAAAGGTTTTTGCTGGTCAGGTCTTAATCGAACGTTCCAAGCATCGCCATTTGTTACCCCACCGACAACAACACTAGAGAAGTTTTTACCTTCTGCACCAGTTCTTAAAGTATCGAATGACAGTGTGTATTGTTTATCGACAGTTAAAGTTTTTCCACCATTGGGGTGACTGTGTGACCAGCGTTTCTGTGCATACGTTGTAGGGTTAGGTACTTTAACTTCCTGCATAGTAGAACCAGCAGTAACATAGTTATAAGTTCCTTCTTCAATCAATAAACCACCGTTTTTAAATCGTGGGTTATTCATTCCATACTGAACGTTTCCTACTAACTCAACGCTTTCACGTAGGTATGAGTATGGAAGTAACTTAAGAGGTGCTTTTACAATAGATGAAACAGGTTTTTTACTTCCTAATTTAAACGTCTCATACGTAGTAGCAGAAGTACCTATTTCGGCTTGTAAATCAGTAACATAATAAGTCTTTCCAACAATAGCTTCATCAGCGTTTTGTACATAGAATCTTAGTTCAGTTATCCCTAAAGGTAGGGTTACAGTTACAGAACTTGAAGTACCTAATCCAAAGTAAGCCCCTGTGCCATCTGCCCTTTTAAAGAATGCAGTAGCCGCCGCCCCTGAATTTTGTTCTCCACGGGAAAAAGTAATTGTCTTTCCAGCGTATAAAACAGGGTCTAATAAGAAGTTAACGCCTCCGTATGTTGCAGAAGCTTGCCATGAAATTTTACTGCCTTCAATCTTCACATTAGAAGTATTAGCCCGAACAGTCCATTTAGCTAAGTCCATTTCAATTAAGTTCTTTTTAGGAACTAATTTAGCCTTTTTAAGCACTTCTTTATAAGGTTCAAAAGTTGTGATATTCCACCAACCCTCTACTAATTGCAAGTTTTCAAAAGAGAATGTTCCAGCATATCCTTGTGTTACACGTAACGTAACGTATCCGTTGTAACTTGCATCAACAGTAAATGTAAATGGTGCTGGTACACTGTCTTGAATAAGTGCTTTAGGTGCATCATGGAACGTAACCTTTGATTTGTATATTCTGTATAAGCCTGTGATTTTACCAAAATTGAAAGTGTAAGACTTTCCTATTTGAACAGGGATATGAATTAATCTAGCCTGTGCTGATTGAGAAAGTACAAGTTTCATCTTATGTGGGTCAGTAGGGTCAACGTTCATTACGCCACCAGCTAATGTTGAATCTTGAAACCACCCACTATAATTAAAATTAGGAATAAGGTTTTTTGTCGGTGTACCTTTTGCTTTACGGTTATTTGCTTCATAGGGTTCAAAAGGAACAACAGCCAAACCTTCAACCATCATAGGATTAACAAATTCAATTTCTGACAAGTTATTAGCACTGGTGCTTTTATATAATCCAATGATAACTTTTGTATTGTTGCCACTGTTAAATGTATTAGGGCTTAACTTGTTAGCCGGTGTTAAATCCGTTCCTGAAATGGAATATACATAGACACCTCTGCCGTTTGCATCACTGCCGTGAAAGGCTGTATAAGAAGTATTAGGCTTAACTTCTACTACCTGAGATACCATTGCGTTTACAGTGGATTGGATAGTAACATTGTTTCCATTTACTTTTATCCCCACAAGTGGCTTAAATGCTGTATCAAAAATACGTCCAGCTACCCAAGATTTAGGGTTAAGCATGTTCTTTTTAGGCACTTTCTTTGCTGATTTATTTGATAAGATCAATCATGTGACCTCCTTTATAGATAAATAAAAAAGAGGCGATTAAGCCTCTTGTGGTTGTTCCTCAAATGAAATTGACATAGCGTATTCGTAAATATCGCCACTAATAACCTCATTAGGGAATTGATCGTTATAGTGTGAAACAACATAAAGTGTATCAGGATAAGAAAGGAATCTATCAGGTACAAACCCGTCAATAATTACTTTGCAACGTTCCTGAATTAACTTAATTGTTTCCTCTGTTAATCCGTATTCGTACATCTAAATTCCTCCTTATACCTTTAAGAATGCGTAAGCAGAAGTTGTCTTAGCATTTGTAGCATCTTTATTCTTAACGCCTACACGAACATATTTAGCTGAGATAGGCATATCAGTAGAAGGTGCAAATGAGTTTCCAGTACTATCATAGACGGTCACACCTGAGAAGTAATTGACTCCATCATGTGAAAAATCTACTACAATTGTCATACCTGTTCCACTAACCATACTAGCCGTAGCACAGATTTTAGAAAAACCTGTTGCATCAATCCAGCTAGAACTTGACCACGCATTAGCACCAATTGATAGTGCATTGTGCGTTTGAATAGTTTGAGTTAAAGAACCTTGAATTTCAATAGGTTGCATTACGTCAGAACCTTCAATAATAGCACCGTGAGTAAGACCAGTTTTAGGCATTTTATAACCTCCTTATACAAATAAAAAAAGTGAGGCTAGGGCTTGCACCCTAACCCCACAATGTGTTAAAATCATATTAAGTTAAATTAAGTTAACTTACGTTAATTACGCTGGGTCTACACCAAAGTTCTTTAAGCGTGCAGAAGCGTATGGATTGAACTGTGCCATACCGCAGAAGAACTCAATACGAGTTACCTCAACAGCTTTAGCAGAAGTTTCTCCTAGTCTACGTACTTGAACCCCACCATTAGTTAAACCAGTAACGTGAGTGTATGCACCGAATTTAACAGCATATAGATCAGTATCGCCTAAGATTTCGTTCTCAACAGTTAATAGAGGAACGCCGGCATACTTTTCTACAGGTTTTCCGAATGCGTCAACACCGTTTTCAATGTAGTGATCGCTAGATTGTAATACTGCAAGAATTTGACGTTTTACACGTTTATTCATGAATACTGCATCAGCACCGCCACGAACAGCGTCAAGTAATGTATTTAAAGCATCAAGCTTACGTGCATTACCTTTTAATTCTGCTTGAATTTCCGGTGAATCAGTGTAGTTAATTTCTTGTTCTGTTCCTGCAATACGAACATCTAAACCATCGAATTCTTTAGCGTTAGAAGCTTTAGAACCTTTAAAGAAAGTTTTAGTGAACGTGTTTGCAATTGCCTTAGCTTTCTCAGCGATTTGTACAGCCATTTGATCGTTAACATTTGACAATGTTTGTAAAATGAAGCGATCCAACTCTACATCTCCTCCAAGTATAACAAGGTTCTCAGAACGTTGTTCAAATTGTGCTTCTGAAGCTGTATAAGCTTCGTTTACCGCACGGAATGCTACCGCAGGTAAAGCCTTTTCTACGTTGTATGAGTAAGCGTTACCTTCAATTGTTTGGAAAGGAAGAACACTAAGTACTGAACTTTCTTTTACAATTGTTTCGATAACACCAGCTTGTAGTACATCATGTGATAGTACCTGTGCATCAACTAATGTTAAAGCCATTTAATTTTCCCTCCATAATTTAAGAAATAATAATTTAACCTAAGTTAAGTTAACTTACTTACCTAGTCCAGCAAGAATTTTATCAAGTGGTGATAAGTTCGCTTTATCCACCTTAGGTTGTTCATTAGATTTGTTACTAGGCTTACCGACTTCTTTAACCTCAGTTTTAAGAGTTCCAAAAAGTCCTTTTGATTCAGCCTTATTTAACCAATCCAACTTCGCCTCAGGTGTTAAGTTTGTTGGTACTAGATCGTGTAACTCCTTAGGAATTGTTTCTAATTTTGTTTCAACCATGTTAGAAATTAAACCTTCTAACTCAGTTGTACGTGATTCATATTGTTTGTAAGATTCAAGTTCCTTTTGAGAAGCTTGAAATAATTCTTCAAATTTGCCTTGTTCTTGCTTTAATTGAAGTTCCTTCTGTTCAGCTTCTTTTTGACGTTCTGCCTCAGCATTTTCGAATGCAGAAATCTTCTCTGCCATTTCTTTATACTTAGCGTTGATTTCGTCAAACCGACTTTTAGGAATCATGTTTTCACCTTTTGTTTCAGGTGTAACTTCCTTAACCTCCGGTGTAACCTCAGGTGTAACTTCTTTTACTACTTCATCCATTTACTTACATCCTTTCCTATTACGAGTTTTACGTGAATACGCCACGATAGGTTTATAGTTTAATGGCTGTGGTAGCTGGACTTGAACCAGCAACAACTTGATTAACAGTCAAGCACTCTACCAAATTGAGTTATACCACAATGAAACGTAAGCACACTAA
>Ga0163162_10007429_pt1 | contig 10657 bp, 8 predicted proteins | sample S55metaG_FD_115310 | JGI IMG/M metagenome (GOLD analysis project Ga0163162, IMG submission 115310) | Switchgrass rhizosphere microbial communities from Kellogg Biological Station, Michigan, USA - S5-5 metaG | ecosystem: Host-associated > Plants > Roots > Rhizosphere > Soil | place: USA: Michigan...
ATTGAAATCGTGCCGTCGTCAGACACATCAATCTTCGCTCCCGTTTCTTCAACGAGCGAACGGATGACTTTACCGCCTGGTCCAATAACGTCGCGGATTTTGTCTGGATTGATTTTGATCTGGATGATTCTGGGAGCGTAAAGTGAAATTGCTTCCCGCGGCGCAGCTATCGCACTCTCCATAGCACCGAGAATGTAGAACCGACCCTTCTTTGCCTGTTCAAGTGCCTCAGCCATGATTTGTGCATTGATGCCCGTGATCTTGATGTCCATCTGGAGGGCAGTGATGCCGTTCTTGGTTCCCGCGACTTTGAAATCCATGTCGCCATAGTGATCCTCCGCCCCGGCGATGTCAGTCAGGATCGCGTACTTGTTGCCTTCCATAACCAGGCCCATTGCGACTCCAGCGACCGGCGCTTTTAACGGAACACCTGCATCCATCATTGATAAAGTTCCACCACAAACACTGGCCATCGACGACGAACCATTTGATTCAGTAATGTCAGAAACGATGCGAAGCGTGTAGGGAAAGTCAGCGTCATCAGGCAAGACCGACTCGAGTGCACGTCGCGCTAAAACGCCGTGGCCAATCTCGCGACGACTTGACGAGCCAAAACGTCCCACTTCACCCACCGAATATTGCGGGAAGTTGTAGTGCAGTAGGAATCGGCGTTTGACTTCACCCTTCTCGAGGTCGTCCATAAACTGTTCATCTTCTTTTGTTCCCAACGTGGTTGAGACGATTGCCTGCGTCTCACCGCGGGTGAAGAGAGCCGTACCGTGAACGCGTGGTAGCCAACCAACTTCGCAGGTAATCGCGCGAATCTCAGAAAAACGGCGACCATCCGGTCGTCTTCGTTTGTTGAGAATATCGTCACGGAACACGTTCTCTTTGAGATGATCAAATATCTGCTTGGCCATCAAGCGCTGCTCCGGTTGATCCTCCGGATAAGACTCCACGACCGTTTTTTTCAATGCATCAACCGCCGCATAGCTGGCACGCTTCTCCTGAGCACTGGTATCGAGTGCCACGCGCAAATTCTCGGTGTGCTTTTCTGTGATATCGCGCAGCATCTCCTCGTCAAGTGTTGGCGCAACCACTTCGCGCTTCTGGATGTCGAGCGCTTTGTAGAGCTCTTTCTGCCAACGGCAGAGACGATTGATTTCCTTGTGCGCGAGCATCAAGGCTTCAACCATGATCTCTTCGGAAACTTCTTTAGCACCGGCTTCGACCATGACAATCGCTTCTTCAGTACCTGCAACCACGAGGTTTAGCCGTGATTCGCGGACTTCATCGTAAGTAGGATTGACGATATATCGACCCTCGATCAAACCAATGCGGACACCAGCGATCGGGTTTAGAAACGGAATATCCGAGAGGTAAAGGGCGCAGGAAGCGCCGGTGATGGCGATGACATCAGGATTGTTGTCCGGGTCTGCCGAAATAACGCTGGCAATTACCTGAGTTTCGTTTCGATAGCCTTCCGCAAAAAGAGGACGGCAAGGTCGATCAATCAAGCGACTTGTAAGAATCTCTTTTTCGTTGGGCCGACCTTCGCGTCGGAAGTAATTGCCGGGAATACGTCCGGCGGCATAGTTTGACTCGCGGTATTCAACAGTGAGTGGAAAAAAATCAATCCCTTCGCGGGCAGTTGGTGCGCCAACGGCGGCTACCAAAAGCATAGTATCGCCATAACGAATAACTACCGAGCCGTCGGCTTGCTTGGCAACCCGGCCGGTTTCAACGGTCAACTCACGATCGCCTACTTTGATTGATTCTTTGAGGTATTTCTTATCTGACATTAGTTCGTCTCCTTCGGACATTCACCTGACAATGAGTTCAGGTCACGGGCGTCTCATCCGCCTCGCTGTTTTGATAAATCTGGAGGTTTACACCGCGCCAACGTGAGGCCGGTGATATGAGCTGGGGCAAAAGAGAAGGCGGCACGAGCCTAACACCGTGACTCATGCCGCCTTTTTGCTCGAAGCTAGGGCCTTACGCGTCTGTTTATGTCCAGCTAGAATAGCCGTCACGTTCGGCACTGTCACAAACTCTTCGATAGACGCGGCTTTGAAAACAGAGACTCGAAGATCTCTCGCTTGGTGTATAGGGAGCGGGCGTCTAACGACGCAGGCCCAGACGATTCACCACCTCGTGGTAGCGTTCAATATCCGTGCGCTTTAGGTAATCAAGCAAACTTCTTCGCTGAGAGACCATTTTCAGCAGGCCGCGTCGCGAATGATTGTCTTTTTTATGGGTTTTGAAGTGATCGGTGAGCTCGTTAATTCTCTTACTTAACAACGCCACCTGGACTTGGGGTGAGCCTGTATCCGAATCATGAGTACGGAAGTCAGACACAATTTGCTCTTTGGTTTCTTTTGCTAACGCCACTTGCTTAAATGGTTCTCCTAGACCGCAGTAAATCCGTTAAACACGGCAACCGCTAAAGTTAAAAATCGGGTGTCAATGTAGCATGCAGGTCAGACAGTGTCCAGTTGAGTCACTTCTCAGGTTGCTGAGGAGGGCAAGTGCAAGGAGCCCGAGCAAATCAGTTGTCAGTTATCATTTGACAGTTCGCATGTGGGAATTGATCGGCATTAAAGAACCACTTTTTCAATCAAATAATAACTGAGCACTGTCAAATGAGGACTGACAAATGATCCGCTCTCGCCACCAACTCGCCTCCTGTCGTGCCTCCTCTTTTGTTAATATCCACCAATACAACCACGGGAAACGGAACAAATAGATGGTTAAACCAAACATAGTTATCCTCGGCGGTGGTTTTGGAGGATTGTTCACAGCTCTTGACCTCGCTTCCTCCGGCAACATCACTCTGGTAAGCGACGAAGACCATTTTCTATTCACTCCGATGCTCTATGAGTATCTGAGCGGTGAGGTCGAAGAGTGGCACATCGCGCCTAAATACTCAGAGTTGTTAGATAACAACGTTCGCTTCATCAAAGATCAGGTCAGTGTCATCGACCTCCAGTCGCAAACCATTTCCTTAAGCCATCAAGAAAAACTGACGTACGACTTTTTGGTGCTCGCCGTCGGAGGCATCACGAATTACGTCGGCGTAACTGGAGCTGAAGAGCACACATTGCCGTTCAGGAAGATCGCCCATGCCGACGCACTTCGACAAAAAATGGTTTCTGCTCTTGATTCGATTCCTCCGGAGACGCCGCCACAAGACGTCCGCAGTGCTCTGACCTTTGCCGTCGTGGGCGCGGGAGCCAGCGGCTGTGAGCTGTCAACTAAGATGGCCGACTTATTGCTTGATGCCTGCAAGCGGCGAGCGCTACACGGTGAACCGCGTTTGCTCGTGATCGAAATGGGAGACAAGGTTGTGCCCGGGATGGGCGACCAGATCAGAGAGTTTGTCGAGGACGCGCTAACAAAGTCGCATGTTGAAGCACACACGCTCACCCGTGTGATTAGTGTTTCTGCGGACGGTGTTACTTTTGAACATGCCAACAAGCGCGAGGAACTAAAGGCTGCTGGAGTGGTCTGGACAGGCGGCGTCAAGATGCGCCCACTAATTGAGCATCTGGAAGTAGAGAAAAATAGCAGAGGACTTTTGATCGTCAGACCAACTCTGCAGCTATCGCAACACGATAACGTTTTCGCGCTGGGCGACATTGCTGTGAATCCCGATGCAACACCAACCCTCGCGGGCACTGCCCAACTCGCATTTCAGGAAGCCTCACTAGCCGGTCGAAACATACGTGCGCTGGTTAGCGATAAAGAACTTCAAACCAGGCATTTTGAAGAACTGGGAGAAGCAATTAGCCTTGGCACAGAACGCGCTGCAGTATTGACCGGCGGCAAGGCATTCGGCGGCGCCATGGCCAGGCAGGCACGATTTGCACTCTACACATCGCGTCTGCCGACCTGGCATCATCGACTTCGAGTTGGAGCTAGTTGGTTTTTTGAAGGAACAACCCCTCGTCCCCTTTTGCCCCTTGGCTTCGAACGATCGAGTTAGACCAAAGAGTGGACAAAAATTCTCGGGTTGTTTTGTTGGTCATAGTTATCGGCGTAGTGTGTTCCAATTGCGTCGTACAAAACGGCAATATTGCTCCGAACAAGACTCAGCCCGTCGTCAGTTCAAATTCTCCGAAGCCGTCTCCCACGGCGACACCTATTGCCTCAACAAGTCCGACTCCGCTTGAGAAAGAACCGGTGGACCTACCTTCGCCACAGAGTTTCGTCGGCATTGTTCATTTGATAATTCCAGTCGCTGGTATCAAGCCAAATCAACTGATCGACACCTTCTCCGACGCTCGATCCGAGGGCAGAGTTCACGACGCGATCGATATCCCGGCACCCGGTGGTACGCCGGTGCTCGCGGCAGCGGACGGAAAAATCATTAAACTATTTCAAAGTGAACGTGGCGGGACTACGATTTACCAGGTGAGTTCGGACCAGAAACTAATTTTCTACTACGCCCACCTACAGTCGTATGCAGAAGGTCTCCAGGAAGGTCAATACAAACACCAGGGCGAAGTCATTGCCTACGTCGGCGACACCGGAAATGCAGGGGCGGGAAACTATCATTTGCATTTTTCAATCGCTTTGACAGCCGATCCAAAGCGTTACTGGGAGGGGACCAACATTAACCCGTATCCTCTCCTTCATCGTTGAAAACAGTTAACTGGAATGTCCGCTAATCGTTCAACCCTCATTGTCCCCACCGTGGCTTCCGCTAAAAATCTCAGGTAAATACAGTATGCCGCTGAGGGAACACCTGTTGCTGCGGATCTGTTAAAAGCCGATTCTTATCCAGTGAAATTGAATGAGATTAAGAGGAAAACAATGAGCAGCGGAACAAAAATGAAGTTATCGATGCTGGGTTTACTGGCACTCACTCTGGGCGCCTGCGTTGCCAATAATCCGAATTCAAATCAATCAACAGTTGGGCCATCGCCAACACCATCAGCTTCGCCGCTTTCGGCTTCGAGTGAAAACTCGCACTCGGCCGTGACGCTGGCAGTACTGGATGCGTTGCTGGCAAACGAGAATTTTGTTTCCGAGTTAAAAACCAAAGTTGAGGTCAACGAGCAACAGCTTGCTGAATTGAAAAAAGCCGCAACCGAAGAAGTAGATCATTTGCGAACCAGCAACGCTGAGGACCGCAACACAGATAACAATGACGCGCGTGCCAGGGCAACGCAGCAAATCGATCGCACTCTGGGTGAAGCAAAGGCCGCGCAGTTTAATTCGTTCGTATCCGACTTTTGGGCGCGAGGTGGTGAGGCTGCAACATCGGATCAACCTGCAACTGCAGTTGCCAAAACACCTAATGCAGTACCAACAGACACCAGGATAGTCGTCAACATACCGGAGTATCGAATGGATCTGTTTAAGGATGGTTCACTCGTTAAGTCTTACAAAATAGGAATCGGTTATCCGGAATTCCCACTTCCACAAGGCCTGCGGAAAGCGCAAACCATAATCTTCAATCCAACATGGACACCTCCCGACTCACCCTGGGTTGCCAAAATGAAGGACGTAAAAGCAGGCGAGAAGGTAGAAGCGGGAAGTAAATTGAATCCGCTTGGTCCAATCAAGATTCCAATAGGTATGCCTTCACTGATTCACGGAGGCAAAGCGGTCGCGAAACTCGGGACGTTTGCCTCTCATGGTTGCGTAGGCCTGACAACTCCTCAGGTCAAAGATTTCGCCAAGATGCTTAGCCAAATCGCGGGCACCGAGTTGACTGATCAATCGATCAACACATATCTCAAAGATTCGACTCAAACGCGCGCTGTAAAACTCAAACAAACAATTCCTGTTGAACTTCGTTACGAAACAATAGTCGTCGAGGATGGAGCACTGCACATCTACAAAGACGTTTACGATCAAAACTCGAATACTGAAGACAACTTGCAAAAGGTGTTGGCGGCCAACGGGACAAGTCTGGAGGCCTTTTCCGAAGAGGAGAAGTCAAAAGTACTGGCTGCGCTCAACTCGATGTCCGCACATCCAAAGGCGCTGCCCTCACCCACTATTGAAGAGAAGAAAGACAAACAGAAGCGCGTCGAAAAGAAACCGCCTAAGAATCAGAAAGAGGTTATCGTTGAACTGAAGACTCTGGAAGGTCGAGGTTATCCGGCTCCGGTTAATCTCGATATTGGAACAGGAAAGTCAGTTGTGACGGCGTCAGCGCGGCCAGGAACTAAACCGTAGCAGCTTCGCAGGAATCGAGCTCCGGTGCGTCTTCGATGGGCGCGCCGGCTTCACCGTAGTAAGGACGGCCAGTTTCGATCGCTTCAAAGTATTCTTCAATGCGGTTGAGAACTTCTTCAACGGAGTGAGAGTGATAGATTGACGTACGGAAAAGTGCGCCGCCCTGCAAACCACGGGTGAATTGTCCCGCCAATTGTTTCATACGGTTGATGGCTGGAGTTTCAGGCATGTCTTCCCGCAACATATCGAAATACTCGTGAAGAATTGCGCGCTTGTCTGCAAGTGTCGGCTCGAAAATTTCACGACCGTTTATCGCGTCTTCAATCTGGCGAAAGATCCAGGGATTCGCCATCGCGCCTCTTCCGATCAAAACGCCGTCGCAACCGGTCTCACGAAATTTTGCAAATGCTCCTTCAATCGTGGTGACATCACCGCTACCCGAAACGGGCACACTGACGGTTTCTTTGATCTCTCTGACGAGATCCCAATTGGCAAGACCACGATAACCTTGCTCCTTTGTCCGGCCATGCAAAGCGATGTGCTCAACGCCACACGCTTCTGCAAGTTTCGCTGTCTCGACTGCATTGATTGTGTGGTCGTAGAAACCCGCACGAATCTTGACGGTCAAAGGGATCTTAATTGCCTTCTTGATTTCCTTCAGAATTGTTTCGAGACGAGAGTGGTCCTTGAGTAGTCCCGAGCCTCCACCATGCTTAACAACTTTTGGAGCCGGACAACCACAGTTCACATCGAGAATGTCTGCGCCAACTTCTTCCGCCATCTCCGCGGCCATGCGCATACGTTCCGGTTGACCACCAAAAATCTGCACCGCGAATGGTCGTTCATCCGGGTAGAAACGCATCTGTCGTTTCGATTTCGGGTTACTGCGGGTTAATCCTTCGACCGAAATGAATTCCGAGACAGATAAACCAACACCGCCGCGTCGCTTCAACAACCGGCGAAACGACACATCAGTAACGCCAGCCATTGGAGACAGGATCAACGGCGGGTTGATTTCAATGTCACGTATTTTGAACGGCTTAATTTCCGGCATAGTTACGGCAAAATCGTTACAGGCGTCCCTACTGAAACAACGTTGTAGAGTTCCTTAATGTCTGCATTTTCCAACGCGACACAGCCCCATGTCCAATCGCGAGAGGAGCCATGCCCATGGATGTAGATTAGTCCACCCAGTTTGGTGTACTGAGGAGGACCGACCTTTTTGCGAATGGCTTCGACAATGGTGTCGTATTGAGTCTTATTAATGAGGCCGTCACGTAAACCGCGCTCGGCATCCTCAAGATTCGGGTAACTCACTCCCAGTGAGAGGAAGTAGGAGCTCTGATTGTTTTTAACAAAGATATAGAACTCACCCTCTGGAGTTGCGCCATCGCCTTCCTTTTGTTTATCGGGAACAGGATTGAATCCGAGACCCACTCGATAGGTGCGAAGCAGTTTTTGATCGGAATAGAACTCGAGTTTGCGAGCACTTTTGTAAACAATAATTCGCGGCTTCTCGATCGGAAGTTCGAGCATTTTTATTTCCTGGAGTGGTTGGGTTCCGGAGTTTTTCTCAGCTTGCTGTGAAGCGACCTGCGCCTGACACGCGCAGAAAAAGACAACGTAAACGCCAATCAACAAGGCAAGGCGTTTACTCGTTATCGACTCTTTGTTCAGCGACCACTTCATACAAAGTTGAAGCGTCCTTTCTTGATGTCTGACGCTCAGCAGGTACTGAAAGAACTTTCAACGTCGTGATCTTGTCGCGACGGCGGATGGTCAATTGGTCTCCGGATTTTATTGGATGAGCGGACTTTGCTGGAACGTTATTGATTGAAACAAGCCCTGCATCGCAGAGCTTCTGGGCGATAGTCCGCCGCGGACATAAGCGGCTGGCTTTGAGGAATAGATCCAGACGCATGGGGAGATTGTGACTTTGGAAAGGTCTTTAGTCTTTTACTTTTTGACCAACTCAGGACCAAGTCCAAAGCCCACTTGCCTTACTGTTTCTTCTTCTTATCCTTGTCGGTGGTCTTCGCGGCTGCCGGAACGTGAATCTTTAACAACGGCTCAACGCTTCCCTTGTACGATTCCGAAACTTTTATGAAGGCTTCATTTCTCAGATTCGCCAGGTAGTCGTCGCGTTCTTTACTCTGACGGTCAGCGAGAATCGCCTGACGAACGATATTGTCATTAAACGTTGGACTCCCACCACCGGGAACGCGTTCATTAAGGCGGAGAATCTGATAACCCTCGGGAGTTTTAATCGGATCAGTAACCTGGCCCGGCTTCAGTGGCTTGAGGACGGCTTGTAAGTCCTCGCGCAAACTCGGCGTATCGAAGTTGCCAACCTCTCCACCATCCTTGGTTGCAGTTCTGACTCCGTTCTTTTCACGTTCCGAATTCGCCGCTGCTAATGCCTTGAAATCCGCGCCGGCGCGCAACTGTGTTACCAACTCTGCTGCTCGCGCCTTAACTGCAGCGTCATCCTTGTCAGTAGTGACCAGCAAGATTTCTGACAGGTTTACCGTTTCAGGTTTCATGAACATGTCTTTGTGGGCGTCGAAATAATCCTTCACCTCTTTGGATGTCAGGCTGAGATAGATCCGGCGATCGACTTCCTGCTGTAAGACAGCCTGCTTCATCATCTCAGTTCGCATCGTATCCTTGACAGCATTTGGATCCAGTCCACTCTGTCGCATTGCTTCATACAACTTTTCAATCGAATTGATGCCCTGCTCCCGAGCAATATCCAACATTCGACGATTCACTTCAGATTCAATTTCAGCGGCGAGATCGAGCTCTTTTCCCTTTTGCAACAACAATCGTTCATTGATCAGCGTGGCAATTAACTCGGCCTGTCGTTTCAATACTTCTTCACTTGCCTGCTGGTCGGTCATCTTCCGCTCTGACTTCAAGGCTTCGATACGTTCGCGATTCTCGCGTTTCAACATCGAAAGCGTAATTACATCGTCATTAACCTGTGCGATTACCTCGTCGATAACCGTTGACTCACCTTCCTGGGCCTTGACCGCAGAGGTGTTACAGAGAACGACGCCGAGCATGAGGAACAACATGCTAATGAAGGAATAAAGTTTAACTCTCACAAAATACTCCTGATTAATAACTGGTTTAAGTTGATGCGTAGTAACTTCGGGGAGCAATCTACCTGCCTGACCAAACTAATGGACGGGCGATTCTAATCGGAGGCTCGAAGTTCGAGCAACACGTCGCGCACTACTTTGAGCACCTCGTCCTGCTCCTCATCAGTCAAATTTAGCTTTAGAACCCCCGTGGGAGTGAACACTGCGGTCGGATGTTCGGCAATGAATTTCCCTAGTCGTTCGGGCGATATCCTCGCTTTTTCGTTGAACTTAAGGGCCGCGCCATCCGGTGTCTTGTCGATCGAGATAACACCAATTTCCTCCGAAAGTCGTCGCAATCTTGCATAGTCAAACAACCGTTCAACTGAAATTGGCACCCGTCCATAGCGGTCAGCTGTTTCATTGCGTATCGCGTTCAAAGTTGAATCATCTCGGGCCGAAGAGACCCGTTTATAGGTCCTCAGACGCTGGCCCATATCTGAAATGTAATCATCCGGAATTGCGACATCCACAGCCAGATTGAGCGTAACACTTGTCTCGTCTTCAACTTGTTCGCCACGCAATTCAGCTACAGTGCGTTCCAGCATTTGCGTGTAAAGATCGAAACCCAACGCCTCCATGTGACCTGATTGTTGACCACCAAGGAGGTTGCCGGCGCCCCTCAGTTCAAGGTCGAGAGCAGCAATTCGGAATCCGGCCCCCAGGTCCGAAAACTCGCGAATCGCCGCCAATCGACGACGCGCAATCGGAGTTAATTCCGCATCTCCCGGAATCAACAGATATGCGTAAGCGCGTCTACTCGAACGACCAACACGGCCGCGTAATTGATAAAGCTGAGAAAGACCATAATGATCGGCGCGATTTATGATGATGGTGTTAGCACGTGGGATGTCTATGCCGTTCTCTATGATGGTAGTTGCAACCAGAACGTCATATTTGTAATCGATGAAATCGAGCATTACTCGCTCCATCTGCTTTTCATTCATCTGGCCATGGCCAATAGCTAACCGAGCCTGCGGAACAAGTCGCTGAACTAATGCCGCCACGGTCTCGATGGTCTCAACTCGGTTGTGAATGAAAAAGATTTGCCCACCTCTTGATAATTCCAAATCAATTGCTGCCTTGATCACCGTGTCTGAAAATTGAACGACTTGAGTTTGAATGGCGAGTCGATCTCGAGGTGGTGTTTCGATCAACGACATGTCGCGCATTCCGCTCAACGACATATTGAGAGTTCGCGGAATTGGCGTCGCCGATAACGTCAAGACATCAACGCGTTTCTTCAGCTGTTTGAGTCGCTCTTTGTGGGCCACGCCGAATCGTTGTTCCTCGTCAACAACGACCAGACCCAGATCTTTAAACCG
>Ga0163162_10007433_pt1 | contig 10654 bp, 10 predicted proteins | sample S55metaG_FD_115310 | JGI IMG/M metagenome (GOLD analysis project Ga0163162, IMG submission 115310) | Switchgrass rhizosphere microbial communities from Kellogg Biological Station, Michigan, USA - S5-5 metaG | ecosystem: Host-associated > Plants > Roots > Rhizosphere > Soil | place: USA...
ATCGCAGAGCCCGACAGCGCGGTGACCGTCGTTGTCCTGCTACTGGTCGCCGTCGCGGTCGCGGCCCTTGTCGACGGGGCGGCCAGCCGCGCCAGAGAGGCACGGCGCGCGTCGCAGGAGGCCGAACTACTCGCGCTGTTCGCCGGTTCGGTGTTGCGCGGTGCCGACCTGGACACGTTGCTGGAGCGGGTGCGCGAAACGTATTCACAGCGCGCTGTCAGCCTGCTGCGGGAAGGCACGGGCATCGTCGGGTGTGTGGGCACCGATCCTTGCGTCGACGTCGACAACGCCGATACCGCTATCGAGGTCGGCGATGACGAGTTCTGGTTGCTGATGACTGGCCGTAAGCTACCCGCCCGCGACCGCCGCGTGCTGGGCGCGGTCGCGAAGCAGGCCGCGGGCCTCGTCAAGCAGCGCGAACTGACCGAGGAGGCCGGCAAGGCCGAGGCGATCGCGCAGGCCGACGAACTGCGGCGCTCACTGCTGTCGGCCGTCAGCCACGACCTGCGCACACCGCTCGCCGCCGCCAAGGCCGCGGTATCCAGCCTGCGCAGTAGCGACATCGACTTCTCCGCGGAGGACACCGCCGAACTGCTGGCAACGATCGAGGAGTCCATCGACCAGCTGACCGCCCTGGTCGGCAATCTGCTCGACTCGTCGCGGCTGGCAGCGGGTGTACTGCGCCCGGAGTTGCGGCGGGTGTATCTCGAAGAGACCGTTCAGCGCGCCCTTCTCGGAATCAGCAAGGGCATCACAGGTTTTCGTCGACAGGGCGTCGACCGTGTCAAGGTCGACGTGGGCGACGCGGTCGCGATGGCCGACAGCGGCCTGCTGGAGCGAGTGCTGGCCAACCTCATCGACAACGCGCTTCGTTACGCGCCGGACAGCCCGATTCGGGTCAGCGCCGGCCAGGTCGCCGACCGCGTGCTGATCGCCGTCATCGACGAGGGGCCGGGCATACCGCGCGACACCGAGGAGCAGTTGTTCGCGCCGTTCCAGCGGCTCGGCGACCACGACAACAGCATCGGGGTCGGGCTCGGACTGTCGGTTGCCCGCGGCTTCGTCGAGGCGATGGGCGGCACCATCACCGGCACCGACACCCCGGGCGGCGGGCTCACCGTCGAAATCGACCTCGCCGCACCGCCGACGGACGGCTCGGCATGACCCCCCAGAAGACCAGGGTGCTGGTCATCGACGACGAACCGCAGATCCTGCGGGCATTGCGCATCAACCTGTCGGTGCGAGGCTACGAAGTCTTCACAGCCGCCAGCGGCGGTGAGGCTCTTAGAATGGCCGCCGATCACCGGCCCGACGTCATCGTGCTGGACCTCGGGCTGCCCGACATGTCGGGTATCGAGGTGCTCGGCGGGCTGCGCGGCTGGCTGACGGCACCGGTGATCGTGCTGTCGGCGCGCACGGATTCGTCCGACAAGGTCGAAGCACTCGACGCCGGTGCGGACGACTACGTCACCAAACCCTTTGGAATGGACGAATTCCTGGCGCGGTTGCGAGCCGCGGTGCGCCGGGGCACCGCCGCGTCCGACACCGACGAGCCCGTCATCGAAACGTCGTCGTTCACCGTCGACCTCGCGGCGAAGAAGGTGACCAAGAACGGTTCCGAGGTGCACTTGACGCCCACCGAATGGGGCATGCTCGAGATGCTGGTGCGCAACCGCGGGAAACTCGTCGGCCGCGAAGAGCTGCTCAAGGAGGTATGGGGGCCGGCCTACGCCAAGGAAACCCACTATCTGCGGGTGTATCTCGCGCAGTTGCGGCGCAAGCTCGAAGACGACCCGTCACGACCGGTTCACCTGCTCACCGAGGCAGGAATGGGCTATCGCTTCCAGCAGTGAGTTTCTCCGGCCTTGAACCACGACAACAGAGCTGAGACGTTCAGCAGCCGTCCGCGTCGTCGGTGATTCGGATGATCGTCTTGCCTTGAGCCCTGCGGGCCGGGTCAAATGCCAAGGGCGCCTCTGCGAGTGCACCACCCGAACGCACCAGTTGCGCTGAGCGATCGACTTGCGCCATTGCATGCGCGCCCTCGGGAATCCATTGAGGGGTGACGCTCAGAAGGTCCGTGATCTTGGTGTTTCCTGCGGCCAACATGTCTTCGAGGCCCCCTCACCGCAATCGTTGAATAGATTTGTTCGCGATCGCGCCCCTGCTCTGCGTACGGGTCAACGGCTTTGCTTCACGGTCGTGTCGACCATAGGGACCCTCACCTTCGGCTGGATGTCATCGAGCCACCCCAGATGGTCGACGCCGGTTTTGGCCCCGTAGACCGAGTCCAAGACGCGTGCCCCGCCGCCCGCTACAACGGCTTGAGCGGGGGCAGCCAGACCAAGGAGGGCGGCGGCCAAGCCGCTGGTCACGATGGTGGCTAAGCCAAACTTTTTCATTTGCTTGCTTCTTTCTTGTTGGGTGGTGGTCGTCCGGTTGGTTTGTGGGTTTGGTACCGGTGCGACCTGTTGCCCTTCATCACAGCAACAACTGGTCATCAAGTCCAACGAATGCTTTTGATCTATTTCATCAACATAGTTGATAGGCCTGGCGAGATGGAACGACGCCAGTTGGACGATTCGATGAGCGACTACCGTGGTGAGCTGACCGGAACCGTTGTTGTCGGATCCCTCATTGCGTTTGGCAGAGCGAAGCCGGCCGTGTTTCCGACCTGCGTGCGGTCGACGTCCGACCGGCGGTGGGCGTGGACGATCTACCCTTGCCTCGGCTGAGCAAGAACAAGTTGGGCCGGCAGGCGCCAAGCTGGCAGAACCGGTGTTCGCGTAGCCAGTGCGACGCCACCGCCCCTGACCTGAAATACCTTGATGGTATGCGGTTTTGAGCTCAGCGAAGGCTATTGAAACCTGGACCGAACGATGAGCAAGCGTGAGAGGTTCAGGAGACGTACGTCACACGAGCGGCGATGAACAATTCGCGGTACCTGCGCGTCTGTAACGGAAAACCGCGACTTCGATCGAGGAGCCTCTCCGATGTCAGCTGCGCTTCGTAGCCTTCCGTCACGCGCCCCACGCACCGCCGAAGATGTGCTCGCACAGGTCAATGCGCTGGTGGACCAGTTGAGGGCGCGAGCACCCGAGACCGAACGGCTTCGCCGCATGCATCCCGACACCCTGCGCGAGCTGACCGAAGCCGGGGTCTTCCGGCTCGCGATGCCGACCGACGTCGGCGGATACCAGGCGGACGAGGACATCGTCGCCGAAGTCCTCGCGCAGATCTCGCGGGGCTGCCCGTCCACGGGCTGGATGTGCACGATCATGTTGGTCTCCAATGTCATTCCAGCGCTCCTGGCCGATGAGGCCGCAGATGAGATCTACGCGACGCCCGACCTGAGGATCACCACGACCATCGCGCCCACCGGCCAGGCGGTGCCCGTCGACGGTGGCTATCGCGTCACCGGTCAGTGGACATGGAACACCGCTGGCGTCCACAGCAATTGGTACTGCAATGCGTGCGTCGTGCCCGGCGAGGAGGACTATGGGCCGCGCGTGATGCTGCTGCCCACCTCCGAGGTGGAGCATCAGGACAATTGGCGCGCAGCCGGAATGGCAGGCACGGCCACGAACATCGCAACGGTCAACGACGTGTTTGTCCCCGCCGCGCGCACCGTCCTTGTCGCTGATCTTGCCGAGGGCCGCTATCCGAAACGGCACTACTCGCGTCTGCCCTACTTCAGCCGGCCTTTTGTCATGTACATCAATGCCAGCAGTGCACCCGCGCTGCTCGGAATGGCACGCGGAGCGATGGACTGCTTCATGCAAACTCTGCCAACGCGTGGGGCCATCACCTACACCGCATGGCCGAAAGCCGCCGAGGCCCCGCTGCTGCATCACCAACTGGCCAAGGCGCATTACGACCTCGAGGCCGCCGAGATGTTCACGCGCCGGCTCAGCGCGCTGTATCGCGGAGTCCTCCACAGGCCCCCGACGATCATGGAGCGGGCGCAGGCGCGTGCCTACATCGGCCACATCGCGAGCCTGTCGCGGGCCTGCGTCAATCAGCTGTTCGAGGCCAGCAGCGCGTCGCACACCCTGCTTGCCGCCAACATCCAGCGGTACTTCCGCGACATCAACGTGCTGCATCAGCATGCGGCCATACAGCCCAACAGCGGCGACGAAGCCTACGGGCGTGTGTTGGCGGGCCTCGACCCCAACTCCGAGATCGTCTGATCAGCAGCCGAGGTGGACCGCGGCGGCTGAGACGATATCGCCGGCCGCGGGCACTGACACCCCGAGATCTCTCTGCACCATGGCGACGGCGGTCGTCGAGTTCATTCCGCCACGTATCGCACTGCAGATCTTTATGCCCTCGCTGAGCAACTGCTGCGTGCCCACAGTGGGATACGTGGCTTGCAGCGCGTGCAGGTAGCCTCCCTCGTCAGCCGCTGCGGGCGCAGCAAACGCCAGCGACATCGCCGCGCCCATGATCAGGACGGGAGGCGTGAGGGACCACATGCCAGAGGTGCACTTTCATACTTGAGTGACTGCTGTTGAAAAGAATTAGCGTACTGGCGTTTATGCGCATGCGTTGCGCAAACTGGTAGACGACCGTCACGCCCGGCGCACCCACACGTCGTCGGCAAACTATGGACTTTCGCATTTCCGGCCTACCGATTGTCCATGGGCGATATACATACCGCATGCCTAGCCAGGCATATGTGGGTCGGGTCGGCGGCATAGCCGTCGCGTTGGGTGTCGGCGCTGCCATCGTGACCGGGTGGGGCGGCGGCCTCGCGTGGGCTGACGAGTCCGGTGGCACTCCAGGATCGACTACCGCCAGCTCCTCTTCCGATACGCAGCCGGCGACGGCCAACGCCGATGCGGCACAAGAAACCGCGAAGTCGGTCGACACCGGCGCGACGACCACCACGCGCGCCGCCACCACCGGCACGAAGGGCTCTGTCACCAAGGATGGCGCGGTGCGCTCGGCCCCTGCCGGAGTCGTCGTCGGCACCGGTGGTCTCAAGCGGGACGACTCGGCGTCGGCCACCGAGCCGCCGCCAAGCAAGACGGCCGCACCAGCAAACCCGCCCCACGACGGCCGCACCAGCAAACCCGCAACATCGAAGCGGTCCGACCCGTCCGCTGGCAAGCCCACTAAGAAGAAGACCCCAGCCCCGCTATCCGCGGTCGCGGACGCCAAGAAGGATGCGACGCCGCCCGCCTCCGAGACGCGTACGGAGACCACGGAGGGTGGACACGCCAACCTGATCGCCGATCGGCCGGAGGCGACGGGTGGCTCCGCGTCGCCGCCGAACGCGTCGACACAGACGTTGTCGAGCGCTACGCAGGGTAAGGAGTGGACGACAGAGTCAACGGCAAAGCCGATGTCGCCCGTGATGACTGCGGTGACCCGTCTGGCGTCGGGGTTCGTCACCGCGATCTTGAGCCCGCTCGCCGCCAGTAACACGCCAGGGGTGCCCACAGACACGCCGGCCACGTGGGCGCTGCTGGCGTTCGCGCGACGCGAGTTCGAGAACACATTCACCGCGCCATCGCCTACCGAAGCACCGGTCGTGCGCCCCGACATCTACCGACAGCTCGGCCTGACTTCTGTTGATCCAGTCGGCGTGGAACCTGAACAGCGCACGCTGATCCTGGCCGCCTTTCCGGCCGAAGCCGACGCCATTCTCGCCCGCACCACGCTCGACCCGAACCCCACCGTGGTGGTCGACGGTCGGCACTACTACCTCGGGTCAATCGGCGGCAAGAAGGTCATCGTCGCGATGACCGGCATAGGCATGGTGAACGCCACCCAGACCACCGAGACGGCACTCTCCCACTTCACGTCCGAGTCCGGAATCTCCATCGGCGCAGTGGTTTTCTCGGGCGTGGCCGGTGGCTCGGGACGCACCGAGATCGGCTCAGTGGCCGTCCCGGGCCGATGGACCTCCGATGACGGCGCAACATGGCACGCGGTCGATCCCGGCATGCTAGCCGCAGCCAACACACTCACCGTCGACCTGGACAGCACCGCCACCCTCGGAGATCCCCTGTGTTCCTGCAATCCCCTCGCCGGGTTGCCGTTGGTCGACCTCAAGCGCGAGCCACAACTGTTCGTCGGCGGCGACGGCTCCAGCGACGACAACAACAACGGCACGGCGTTCCCCGCCATCCCCTTTGGCGGCGACATTTTCGGCCCCCAGCCCTGCACGGCACCGGATCGCTCGCCTTTGTTCTTCGGCAACTTCTTGCAGGCAGTGGTGCCCTTCCTGGCCGGCGGACTTCTCAGCAACCTCACGGGGCTGTTCAACCCCGTGATTCCGCCCGTGGATGCCGTCGACCAGGAGACCGCGGCGGCGCAACAGGTGGCCGACGCGCATGGCATCCCGTTCCTCGGTATCCGCGGGATGTCCGACGGCCCGGGCGACCCGCTCAACCTGCCGGGCTACCCGTTCACGTTCTTCGTCTACAAGCAGATTGCAGCGGACAACGCCGCGACCGTCACCGAGGCGTTCCTGCGAAGCTGGGACGGCGCCTGAGCCCGTCTCGCCGCCGGGTATCAATCGGTGAGGGCGCGTCCCACAATCAGCGGATCGGCCTCACCGACCAGCTCGATCCTTGTCGTCGTAGTCAAACTTGCCCAGCACGTACCGCATCGCGTTGATTCGCGCACGCTTCTTGTCGTTGCTCTTCACCACAATCCACGGTGCGATGTCGGTGTCGGTGGCCTCGAACATCTCTTCTTTGGCCCTGGTGTAGTCGTCCCACCTGTTGACCGACTCCATGTCCATGGGTGAGAACTTCCACTGCCGGACGGGGTCGACCAACCGGATGGCGAACCGGGTACGCTGCTCGGCCGGCGACACCGAGCACCACAACTTCGTCAAGCTGATCCCGTTCTCGATGAGCATCTGTTCGAAAAGCGGTGCCTGCCTTATAAATTCGTCATAATCCTGGGATGAACAGAAACCCATCACGCGCTCCACCCCGGCCCGGTTGTACCAGGACCGGTCGAACAGGACCATCTCTCCGCCAGCTGGCAGATGCGAGACGTATCGCTGGAAGTACCACTGTGTGATTTCCCGGTCTGTGGGCTTATCGAGAGCAACGACTCGTGCTCCGCGCGGGTTGAGATGCTCCGTGAACCGCTGGATGGTGCCGCCTTTACCGGCGGCATCGCGACCCTCGAACACGATCACGTGTCGAGCGCGGGTGCGTTTGCTCCAGTTCTGGAGCTTGAGCAGCTCGATCTGCAGCCGCCGCTTAACTCGCTCGTATTCGTCGCGGGCCATCCGCTCGTCGTAGGGGTAGCCCTCTCGCCATGTCTCGACGGGATTGCCGTCGCGATCGAGCAGAACCGGTTCGTCTTCGTCCTCTTCGTCGAGCGTGTACCCGTCCTTGTCGGTCGACAGCTCTTCCAGACTGATCTCACTCATCGCCGAACCTCCCGAGCTCCTTCCGATGCCATTGACCTCTGTGATCCGGTACCCATCTAGGGCCTACGGCGACACCTCCAGTTCTGCGTCGCGTGCGCCCTTGAGAGCATCTGCATGATGTTCCCGCTGATTGATCGCGCACGGAGGCAGCTGTCTTGGATGCTGCGTCCCCGCCGCAGCGTGCCCGTCGGAAGGTTCGACGCGCCTACGAATGGTTGGATCGACGTCGACGTCGCTGCTGCCGTCCACCGCGATGACCTCACCGTGGCGACGTACAACATCTGGTTCAACGACTACTACGCGTCCCAGCGTCATCGTGCGATTGCGGAGTTGGTGTCGTCAGACATGCCGGACGTCATGGCTTTTCAAGAAGTCACTCCGGAGGCGCTCACCGTATTCCTCGCACAACCGTGGATCCAACAGCACTACTACCGCGCGGCGGTCACTGGTGACGCCTTCGGCAACTACGGGATGCTGATGCTGTCCCGGTTGCCGATCTCTCGCGTCACCTACACCCGCCTGCCAACCCGCCTCGTGCGCGGATACCTTCGGGCCGAGCTGACGGTCGATGGAAGTCCGCTGGTGATCTGCTCAGTCCATCTCGAAAGCGGCAAGAGATCGTCACGGTTGCGCGCCCGGCAGCTGCGCCGAGTGTTTCGCGCGCTCAGAACTGCGGATGACGTTCTCGTCCTCGGCGATTTCAACATGCGCGACTCCGAGAACATGCGGATCACTTCCCCCTACGTCGACGTCTGGCCTGCGCTACGGCCGCACGACGAGGGCTTCACCGAAGACACGTCCATCAACCTCATGCGGTGGGACAGCAAGAACAAGAAGAGACAAGTGCGGTTCGACCGGGTCCTTCTCAAGGGCCCGAGGTGGTCCCCAACAGCCATCAAGCTGTTGGGGACTGAACCAATATCGAGCAGGCTTCCCCGCGTGTTTCCGTCCGATCACTTCGGCGTGTTGTGTCGCCTCGAGCAGTCCGAGTAACAGACTGTCGCACTAAACCACGGCCCTGCTACGCAGAGGCTGCGGTCTGCATGGCGAGCAGCGTCGCGATGCGGTTGGCGGTGGCCCGCAATGGCGCAATCATGCCTTGAGGTAGCCGGTACATCATGGGGACCACGATGCCGACGGCGGCAACACCGCCGCTGGATAGGGTGAAGACGACGCTTTGATCCCGGCTGATCATGCGATCCGGGTGCCGCCGAATTATTCGACGCCAGTCGCGGTTTTCACTCGTATGGGCCTTTTCGAGGCGGCCGGCGAAGGCTCAGACGTGCAAGCAGGGGAACTAACCCGACTGAACCGCGAGTTTGTTCAGGATCCGCACGCGCTGTACCGGCGGCTGCGCGCAGAGGCACCGGTAACGCCGGTCGTGATGTGGGGCGGCGTCAGTGCCTGGCTCGTCACTCGCTATGCCGAGGCAAGGGCCCTGCTCAACGATCCCCGGCTGAGCAAGGACCGGGTCGGTGCGGCAGCGCTGTTTCCGGCCGGCACCGCCGGCCCGCACGGATCCGTCCTCAACGAGAACATGCTGCTGAAGGATCCGCCGGATCACACCCGGTTGCGCCGGCTAGTGGTCAAGGCGTTCACCGCGCGGACAGTGGACGGGCTGCGACCACACATCGAGCGGATTGCCGATAGGTTGCTCGACGAAATGGACGCGGCCGCGCCTGACGGTGCGGTGGACTTGATGGAGTCGTTCGCCGGCCCGCTGCCGGTCCGGGTTATCGGCGAGCTGCTGGGGGTGCCATCGGGCGATCGCGACAAATTCAAGACAGCCGTCGATCCGATTCTCACGAGTACCGACGCCGACGAACTGCGTCCGGCGCTGGCCGCGCTGACCAGCCTGTTGAGCAACCTGATCGCCAGCAAGAGGGCAGCACCGGCCGACGACTTGTTGACCGCGCTGGTGGAGGCCTCCGAGGATGGTGATCAGCTCTCCGAGGACGAGCTCGTCGCAATGGCGTACTTGCTCATCCTGGCCGGCTACGAGACAACGGTAAATCTCATCGCCAACGGCATTCTGGCGTTACTGCAGAATTCGGCCCAACTCGCGGCCTTGCGAGCCGAACCGACCCTCCTCCCAACCGCGGTGGAAGAATTCCTCCGATTCGAGAGCCCGCTCAACCTCGCCACCGTCCGTTTCACCACCGTCGCGATCCGGGTCGGCGACATCGACATACCCGAGAACGAACTCGTCATGATCGGGTTGCTCGGCGCGAACCACGACGGCGATCGGTTCGGCGACCCCGACCGGTTGGATATCTCCCGCTCTCCCAATCCGCATCTCGCTTTCGGTCATGGCATCCACTACTGCGTCGGCGCCCCGCTGGCCCGGCTCGAAGGGGAGATCGCGCTCGGCAGACTGCTGGCCCGATTCGACCGAATCACGCTGGACGACAACGCGATACTGCGTTACCGCGAAAGCACCTTGATGCGTGGCCTTGAGACATTTCCGGTTCAACTCGGCCACCAGCACAGAAGTGCGCCGGCTTCGTAGTCAAGCCTGTGGTGGCGTTGTCAACGCAACCAGGCTCGCTGATTGACCGGCGCTCTCGCCGCCGTCGACATGCAGGATCTCTCCGGTGACTAACGCGGAGTTCTCGAGGTAGACGATCGCATCGACAGCTTCGTCGATCTCGCCCATGCGGCCGAGCAGATGAATCGCGACGAGTGCTCGCGGCTCACGAGATCAGTTCCTCCATAATCTCGGCGACCGATCCGGCTTTTGCCTTCTGGAACGCAGTCCCCGCCCACAGGCTCATGCCGTGCGGGTCGCCGGCCTCTGCCGATGCCTTCAGCAGCGAGCTAGTCATCAGTGCGATTTCGGGAAAGCCGAATGGTGCTTCGGCGTCGTGCTCGTCGACGAAACGGTTGCGCAATGCTCGGGCGTAGCGTCCGGTAAAGGCTTTGGTGACAACGGTTTCAGTGAACCCACGACCTCGCAGCGCCGCGCGATAAGCGGGATCGGTACCCGCTTCATCGGCGAGTAGAAACGCAGTACCGAGCTGCGCAGCGACCGCGCCTGCGGCCTTGACGGCGCTGACATCGGCAGCGGTTGCGAGACCACCCGCCGCAATGACCGGAACATCGACGTTGGCGATGATGGCGGCCAACAGCTTCGACAACGGCTCGCTGGACGGCTGCGCCGTCGCGTCGAATGTGCCGCGATGCCCTCCGGCGTCGTGACCTTGGACCACGACCGCGTCCACCCCGCGAGCCTCGGCCACCTGCGCTTCCTGCAGG
>Ga0163162_10007434_pt1 | contig 10653 bp, 9 predicted proteins | sample S55metaG_FD_115310 | JGI IMG/M metagenome (GOLD analysis project Ga0163162, IMG submission 115310) | Switchgrass rhizosphere microbial communities from Kellogg Biological Station, Michigan, USA - S5-5 metaG | ecosystem: Host-associated > Plants > Roots > Rhizosphere > Soil | place: USA: Michigan...
GCGAACCGCAGTCTCCTCGCCGAGCCTGCTTCCCAAACCACCTGCCAGAATTACGGTTTTCATGAACATCCCCGGTCTCCTGCAACCGTGTAAGAATACATCTACAATTGTCAATCCGGACGCACTGGCGCGCGAACGGGTTTGCGATTGGCAATCGTATCGCCTATAGGCCACCCGCTGATCTAAGTGGCAAACGATTGCAGCCGCCGCTGGAATGACGCGAGAAGGAAGTTGGACATGGCATCTACGCTCAAGAAGATATCGGGAGAATTTACTCAGCGTAGCAATGCCGAGGCCGACAATGATCAAAAGTTGTTCGAGCTAGCCCGCGCTCGGTATGTATCAGGAGGGCTCGGTTCTCAATGGAATTACCATAGTACCGTATTTTTGAAGCGCCAAGTTTTGTCGAGGTTGCTTTACCAAGATCAACTCTATCGACGTATAATCGATGTACCGGGCGTGATCTGTGAATTTGGAGTACATTGGGGCGCGACGATTGCTACCTTGTGTAACCTGCGTGGTATTTATGAGCCTTACAACTATTCTCGGCACATCTTCGGGTTTGATACGTTTGGCGGCTTTGTTGGCGTAGATCCGAAGGATGGAGGGTTTTCCAATGAAGGAGACTATGCGACGTCTTCTGGCTATGAGGAGGAACTCTCAACCCTTCTTTCGCTTCACGAGAGCTTCTCGCCCATACCTCAAATCCAGAAATATGATTTGATAAAGGGCGACGTGGCAAAAACCTTGCCTATCTGGCTGGAGGAAAATCCTCATGCGATAATATCAATGGCCATCTTTGATATGGATATCTACAAACCCACTCGCGTAGCCTTGGAAATGATCTTGCCGCGGCTGGTCAAAGGCTCGATTCTCGTTTTCGACGAGCTCAATTGCCCCCATTTCCCGGGAGAAACTCAAGCTGTGACAGAGGTTTTAGGACTGAATAACATCAGGTTGCAGCGTAGTCCTTTACAACCCTATTGTGCCTTTGCTGAGTTCGGCAAATAACCGCTGCGGTCTCATGAGCGTCATGCTCGAGGGGGACGCGCTGACCCCGGTCCTGGCATTATCGGGAAATCTCGCCTGAAACGCCAGCGTGTCTTCCATCCTTGGTTCTGAATATCGGACCAGACTTGACTCAAAATCAGCAGCACCATGCACCAGATGATTAGCATGGCAATAAGCGGGCGAACAATAGCAAGCCATCCTACCCCATACTCGCCGTAGACGCTCGCCCCCCCCATTAGCCAGCTCGTCTGGACAACGGGCGCCAATTTCTTTTGCACATAATCAATGGGCACGCACAATATGTATGCCGACGTAATGGCGATTGGCCGTGCCCAGCCCTCCCAACGTTCCATGAATACGAACAGTAACAGCAGCATTTCTGTATAGCCACCTGCTTCTGACGTACTTACAGCCATAGCAATCGCCAGGAATACTACTCTGGTATTAGGAACAGCCTCCGGCCGAAGCCACACGGCAAAAGCCCCAATTGCTATCAACAACTGGGTGATTTTCATCAGACTGGTGGCCAGCGTCAATAGCATGTCAGCGACATTCGAGTCCATAATTGACGTGACTTGAAAGGACGTACCATTTAGCAACGTTATCGCCGGTATCAGGCTGCTCGGATACCACAGGTCGTTCAGACGAGTTGATCCGAAACCGGCCGAATATGCCGTCAGATTTTGATAAACTTGGGAAGGGCTTCCGTCCCCCAGAACCAAAAAAGTTACAAGATAAATCGCGAGCGCTGAGATAATCATTCCCTCTGCTCTAATCCATCCACGGCGCAATAGAGGCGCTACTAGCACACCAATGAGATAAATCTTGAAATTCGCAGCTAGGCCACCAAAAAACCAGCGGAGGCGCGCGGACTTCAATATGGAGCCGAAGGATAATAAAACACAGGCATAACAAAACAATAGCAGGTTGCCGCGCTCGTAGGTAAATACCATAGGCAATCCGAGAGACAATGCAAAAGCCCTCGGAAAAAAAGTTGTTCGATCATGCTTGTAGAAGGTCTTAAAAGTGAGAACTACGTTAATGAGCAGGATAGAAGAGAGAACAGCCACACCCAGCCAATCACAATCTCGCGCCCATTCAGATCCATTATCGGCGTAGCAACTTCTAAAGCTAAACAAACGAAGGACAACAAACGATAGCGGGGGATAAATAGTTCCTCCAACGTCGTACGCCCCTCCGAATTGGGCAAAAGCCGTGAGCGAATACCAATCCATGAACGTCCCCCAAGGTTCGTAGAAAAAGGGTTGGGGGAGATACCCATTTTGGGAAAAAAACCATCCAGCATATACGAGGCTCGCAACAATTGCGAAGACAAAGCCATATTCGATCCAGAGATTCCATTGCTTCTTGGACGAGACGCTGGTCAACTTGCTTGTTCCCAAAACACAAGATGCCGAAGCACGAAAAAGTTTATGAGGGATGAGGCAATGATCGAGAATATACCAGCCAGATAAGGGGAACGAACGATGAGACTAGCTATCGCAAGACACGCTAAACCGATCAGATAGTTGAAGCCGTACGCAAGAACAAAACGCCCCCTGGCGGGCACCGCATTACTAAAAACGTGACGACTATAACTGATATAGTTAAAACCCATTCCCACGATATGCGCTAGAACTTGAGCAACGTAGAGATTTAAGCCGATCCAAACGAATGCAGCAAAAAGACCGTAGCCAAACAACGTGTTTATAACTCCGACTTGGTAATATCGCCAAAGCACGTTGAGCTGGTACCACTTTAATCCCATCATAATGCTCAATAATCCGGTGGGAAATTTATGCGCTCGCGCTCTATAACAAGCGGCGTACCACGAGTGCGTTCTGAAATAAGCCGAATCTGATCTCCCAGCAAACCTAAAACCATGAAGATCAATGCAAATTGTGCTTCAAATGCAAAAGCCGTAAGCCAAAATATCGCTGAACCGCCCGTCAGAGCGGTATATAGGACGACCGGTAGGGCTGCCAGTGCCAGCAAACCGATCATTGCTCCAAGGTAAAGAGGAATTCTCAGCATTCGCTTAGACGCACCGGAAAAACTTGAGATTGCAAAGTCTAGTAGAGAAAAGAAATTGTTGTTTGATCGTCCGCCGGCGCGTTCTGGGCGAAAAAAAGAAATTGTTTCCATGCGATAGCCGGTTTCTACCAACATACCTCGCAGGAACGGTTCTGGTTCGTTGATAGCCGCAGCAGCCCGTACGACCTTTCTGTCAAACAGTCCAAAACCAGTCGCATTAGGTATTATTGGATAATCCCCAAAACGGGCCGCGAAGCGGTAGGACAGGTTTCGACAAAACGTGAGCAGCAGCGAAGATTTTTCTGCTTTCCGCACACCCAGTACAATATCAGCACCTTCGCGCCAGCGTTCGATGAACTGCCCTATAAGCCCTGGAGGATCTTGGAAATCCGCACATAGCGCAATAATTGCCTTGCCTTTGGCGGTATATACGGCATGGGCGGGGGAACGCAGTTGACCGAAATTGCGGGCGTTGCAAATGAGCCGAATTCTTTCGTCACGCGCGCACATTTCGCGAATGAGTTCGACGGTGCGATCTTCAGACGCGTTGTCAATGAAAATCAGATCGAAGGGTTCGCCAGCCTTTTCCATCTCCAAAATAACGGCTTCGGCGATTGCAACAACATTTTCTTCCTCGTTACGGCATGGAATGACTACCGAGAATACGAGATCCGAGCTATTTGCCGCCTCTTGCATGGATTATCGTTCCAAAGGAGGGCGCAGCCAATAAAACTCAATTGCAGCTCCAGCCAGCGCAAATAGGATACCCAGCACGAGAAATGGAACATTCATTTGTCTAGCAGTATCTACGAACGGCTGCTCGATAATCCGCATATTGGCATTCGATGTCATGTCTTCGACGGCAGTACCTTGCAAATAACGATTATAGCCTTCGTATAGAGACTGTGCTATAAAAAGCTCCCGTTCAAGACGTTTGCCTTTCGTAGACTCTTGAACCACGCGCCCTACGGAATTTTCTTCTTGAGGGTTCAGCGCTTGCTGCGTTTCCAATTGATTGTGCAATGCATCAAGCTCCGCCTTTATTTGCAATACAGACATGTTGTCGTCCGTGGCAAATTCGCGCGCCGCATTTAATTGAACTTCTTTCGCTTTAATTGCAGCCTGCAGTGCAGGAATGCGCTCACCAATTGCTTCAATTGCCGTCCGAGGATCGGAATAGCGCGTACGGAGGCGAAAGTCATCATAGGCGGCCTGAGCTCGATCCAATCTAGCATTTGCCTCAACTACGAGTTGCTCCAGCACGTGGCGCTTGTAACCCGTTTGTTGACGATTAATCTGGGCAAGTCGATCACGGGTTGCATTCGCATAGGCTGTTATCAGCGCACGCGCGAATTCTGGATCGCGCTGCTCCGTTTCCATTTGTACCATACCACCGCGCAGCGATTTTACTTCGACCTTTCGATCAAGCCATCGAAAGGCATCGACCGGATCAGTAAAACCTTTTCTTTTGAGCAGATCCAATTTGTTTATTACGACCTGCCGTACAAATACGCTTTGCGCAACTTTTGCTGTAACATCGACTGCCGCTTGATTTCCGAAAACGGAAGATGCGGCACCGAGCTGGCTTAACGCGCCCCCCAGACCCAGAGTAGCAGGGTCGCTTGGAGCAAGCGTCACAGCTGCTCGGTATTTCTCCGGAAAGAAAGTTAGCACGCACGAAATCAAGATGAGCACGACAAAAATGACACGTCTACGCTTGGGTTCGCGTAGTGCGTCGCTCATAGCGGCTGTGCCGATAATGCTCCTACGCGGTGTCAATTGTTGTTCAGCACAGACAGCGCAGCGGCAGTAAAGCCGATCTGCGACACGATGGTCGTGATCTCGCGGATGCGCGCCCAGATCGAGGTCGATTGGGTTTTCACCGGCACGAAAATCACATCGCCAGGCAGGACGCGCGCGCTCAGTGCGCCGTTGCGCTTGGACAGGACGGAGCCGTTCGCACGGATCACGAAGATCCCGCCCTTGTCCGCCGCGCGCAGCGGGCCGCCCGCGCGTTCAATATAATCGCGCACCCGCGGAGGCCTGGCTTCGTTAAAGAGGAACGAGGCTGGCCGGTAAACGGCGCCGAACACGCCGACGGTGGTCGCGCGCGCGGGGATCACGATCCGGTCATTGTTCTCGAGCACAAGGTCGGCCGGCAACGCGGTGGCGCTTGGCGGCAATTCCAGGACGACGCGCCCGTCCGGCTCGGCATCGCGCAGCCGGTCCAGCACACCCCGCGCCGCGGCCAGTTGACCGGCGCGTTCGCCTGCATCCAGCGTCTGGCCATTGGTCAGCGGGGCGGCCGCCAGCGTAATCTCAAGCTGCTGAACCGCGTCGCGGAAACCCTCGCGCTGTTGCCGTCGCACAGAGGTCCGTTCAAGGCGCGTCCCAAAAACATATCCACGGCTGGTGATTCCGCCAGCTTGCTGCATGACCTCGCCCAGCGTGGTGTTGGCCGGCACATAATAATTGCCTGGCTTGTTCACCTCGCCTTCGATCCGCACGAGCACGGACTGACGCGCCTGCGACCGTTGCAACGTTCCTTCGGAAAGGATCTGCAGAAGATCTCCGCCCTTGACCAGAAACCTGCCGGTCTCGGCGCGATCGATCTGCTGCCCGCCAATCCGATCGAGATCAGACAGCCGGTAGAGCATCACGCGCGAGTCATCCGCCAGATCATTTGTGCCGCCGGCATAGGAGAGCATGGTCTGGATGGTCTCGCCCGGCTTGGCTTCGTAGATCGCTTCGGAGTTGACGCTTCCCGTGATGGCGACCTGCTCGCCTACAGGCGGGATGACCAATATATCTTCATTCTGAAGAACGGTATCGTGGGTCCGGTCCCCCCTGCGAATCAAGTCATACAGATCGAAATCACTGACCAGTTCACCCTGGCGGTAGAGCTTGATCGATCGGAAGCTGCCGCCCGCCGCTGGGCCGCCAGCCGCTAGCACTGCATTGACCATCGTTGACAGGCTGTTGACGGTATAAGCACCCGGATTGTTGGCAAATCCGGTGACATAGACGCGAACGCCGCGAAGCTGGCGAATGCCGACCGTGACCGTGTAGCCACGATATTGCCGCCCCACCGCTTCCGCGATCCTGTCCTTCAGATCGCCATAACGCACGCCCGCAAGCTGGATGGAACCGACTTTGGGCAGAAAGATACGGCCATTGGTATCGATTTCTTTGTCGACGCTCCCTTCCGTCGAGCCCGTCAGCGAAATCGTCACGATGTCGCCTACATTCAGGATATAACCCGGGGGCACGGTCGCCGTCGCTGGTACGGCAAAATCCCGATTGCTGGGCAGCAGCAGATCCGCCCCGAAGCGCGGCAGCCTTCGGCCCAAGGCATTTTCGACATAACGTTCGAATTCATTGGGCGGGGGCGGGGGCTTAAGACGGGGGTTAACCGCGGCATCAACGCTGTTGAAGAGCGTCGGCCGGTCGGAGCCGTAAATCTGGACCGGCTCGATCTTGTCCGTGCTCAATCCGCCGAGAGGATTGACGACCTCATTCGATTGGCGCGCAGGCAGCTGCTGCTGCATTTGGCTGCTGTTCTGGCCTGCAGAGCCTAACGGCGAGCCATAAGGGGTGTAGCGATCAGCATCGGGGGGAAGCATTTGCGCGACAGACGAGGACGAAAGAGCCAGAATCAGGGCGGCAGAAACGCCGTGCCCGGCAAGGCATTTCCACTTCGCGGGCACTTTCCACCGGCGCACCCGCGCCCAAACCACGTGCATATGAGTTCCTACCGCTCCACGGGACTGCCGAACTAGCAGAAGTTTCGCGGAGCACAAGACCGCTTTATGACGCCAATCGTCTTCTTTTGTGAACCCAATCCGCAATCGGAAAAACAACAACAATTACAATAATGGCCAGTGCATCTCGGCTGAAATTTCGATGATTTTATCCGGCAGATCATCAAATTGGCGAAACTGAGCTGCTATATCGTTCGGCGCGCATCGGGAGCTTCCATATCCTCCTTCATAAAGGATGAAAGGTATGGCGCATGCTTTTGCTGCAAGCGCGTCAACATCGCTGTCGCCTATCAAGACAGCCCTCTCTTTGGAGCGGTGCAGTCGCTCCAGCGCCCATTCGACGGGGGCCGGATGCGGTTTGCAGAAAGGCGCGGTATCCCCGCCCACGACAACGTCAAAATGGCCCGCCAAGCCCAGGCCCTCCAACAATGATCGGCTGAGATCGGCCGGCTTATTTGTGACGACGGCCATCGGATAGGAGGCTTTTCTGAACGTGGAGAGCGCGAGGATCACCCCATCGAATATTGCGCGGGGATCGGGCGGCAGCGATCGCAAGATCCTCCGAAATTCCGATAGATCATCGATTGCATCGCGCGCGGCATGACCTAGTGCCTCTCGCACCAGCACGTCCGCGCCCAAGCTTATGAGCGAGCGGACTTGGTCAACTTCAACGGGTGGTCCGCCCCGCGCTTCGCTGACCTGCGCAAGCGCTGACGCAACCCCGTGAGCGCTGTCAACGAGCGTGCCATCGAGGTCGAACAGCAGCGCTGGCAAATGGGGCATGTCAGCTTATGAGCGGGATAAGCATATTTTCTTCAAGCTCGGCCCGGGGAAGAAAGGGCGACATATCCTCGAGCGGGGCCGTCACCATCGTTCCATCATCAAGCCGTTTCGATGACAATTTCGGCGCAAAGTTCTGTGCCTGATCGACGACGACCTCGCAGATGGCCGGGCCCTTTGCCTCGAGCGTTTCCTTGATGGCGACGCGCATGTCTCCATGGTCCGAAGTACGGGCATAGCTGAAACCGAAAGCGGCGGCGACTTTTGCGAAATCAGGAAAAGACACGCCTGAGTCCGGCCCGCAACCGACTGAAAAGCCGTTGAAATGCGCCTGCTGAGACTGCCTGATGGAATGATATCCTGAATTATTGTAGAGGAAAATCTTGGCAGGAATCTGTTGTCCCGAAATCGTTTGCAGTTCCTGCAGATTTTGCATGATGCTTCCGTCTCCAGCCATGCAGATAATCCGCTTTGAACCGTCCGGCATTGCATGCCACGCGCCGATCGTCGCGGGCAGGTCATACCCCATTGATGCGGCTCCGGAGTTGGAAAAGATCCGCTGGCCGCGCTTCAGTTTTGCCGCCTGGACCGTGACCACCGCGGCGGTCGCATCGGCCATGACGATGACCTCATTTTCTTCCAGCTGCTCAAACAGCGCTTCGGTGAAACAATAGGGATTCACCACGCCCTTGGTTTGCCAATATTCCGGGAGCACGGTCGTATAACGACGCTTCCTTGCCAACGTCCATTCAAGATAATCCCGGTGGGCGTCAGGGCTTTCATAGCCGTCGAGCTCTTCGAGCAGCACCGGCAGGAAGGTCGCGAGATCCGCATGGATGGGCATGTCGATCGACAGGGTTGGCTTTCCCAACTCCGCTGCATCGACATCGACCATGATTTTCTTTGCAGCCCGTGCGAAGCTCGCAAAATTATAGCTGATTTGCCGGATATTCAGGCGACAACCCAGAACGATCAACAAATCCGCATTTTGAACCGCGAAATTGCCAGGACGATCACCCACCGTGCCGGGGCGGCCGACATAAAGCGGGTGAGCATCATCAACGACGTCCTGGGCATTCCAGCCGGGCGCGATTGGCAAGCCAAGCCTTTCTGCCACCTTCAAAAATACAGAGTGGGCTCCGCTGATCCTCACGCCGGTTCCGGGCAGCAGAACCGGGCGCTTTGCTACCCGCAACGCCTCGATGACGGACCTCGCGGCAGCGCGTAACGGTTCCTCGGAAAGCCATCCATATTCGGCAGGCAAAGCGAAATCCCGACCATATCCTTCCACACGAGGCTCGAAACCTCTGAGCTTCTCCGGGTCTATCGGAGCGGCCTGAACGTCGATGGGAATGTCGAGCCAGACCGGGCCGGGCCGCCCGGTCTTTGCCAGCCACAGGGCCTTTTCCAGATAGTAGCGGATATCGTTTGGATTATCGACTAACACGGCAAATTTGGTGATCGGCTTCACCATGGCGACGATATCGACTTCTTGGTCGCCAAGTTGCCGCAGGACGACGGGAGCGTTGGCGCGCAGCGTTTCGCGTTTCACCTGGCCCGAAAGAACGATCATGCCGATGGAATCGGTATAGGCTCCGTGCACCCCGTTCAGCGCGTTGATCCCGCCCGGCCCCGTCGTGACATTGAGAGCGGCAATCCGGCCCGAGAGACGGGTATAGCTCTCCGCCGCCATAGCCAGTGCCTGCTCGTGGTGACAGCAAATGTAGCGAAGCCCATCGGTACGGCCGAGCGCATCGTTGAGGTGCATTGCCCCGCCGCCAGTGAGCATGAAAACATGCCGTATTCCGTGCCTGACCAGCGTCGACGCCACATAGTCGGAGAGGCGGATCAAGGCCATGGCATTTCCTCAGGCGGCATAGACAATCATGCGCTCAACCCGCGGCGTCGAGCGTTACCGATATGCGATCTACGAGTTGACCGCCACGCGTGGCGACGACGGCCTTACCGGTTCCATGCCGCGATCTTCGATCAGCGAAACGAGTTCGGCGTCAGAGAGATAGCCGGCCTTGAGGCTGGCAATATCAACGGACATGTCTGCCTGGAGCGGTTTTGTCAGAACCTCTCCGCTTTCGAACTCGCGGGTCGATATCTGACCCTTTAACAAAGGTACCGCGTGATAGACATCGTCATCGGTGAGGACATGCCCTGCGGGCAGATCGCGCTTGGCGTACACCCCCCGCACCAAGGCATCGAGATAGCGACGCTCTTTTTCCGGGACGACGCGCCGAGCCGAAGCTGAGCCGCCACACATTTCCTGAGCTTTTTTGAAGGCACGGAACCAGATGTCCGCCTGTTCCGGCTTGGTGCAATAAGCGCTTACCGGCACGCCTTCGTGATCGATATCGATATGACGCTCGAACGTGCGCGCTCCCTTTGCATAGGCGATCATGATGGAATCGTGCCAATCCCGATGTTCATGCGTGGATAGGCCGATGACGATGTTAGGATAGCGGGCCCGCAGGAAATCGATCTGGTTCAGCTCGAGCTCGCTATCCTCCGAGGGATAGATCGATACGCAATGATTGAGCGCAAATGGTATGCCGCGCGATACGAAATAGTCGACCAGCTCATCGACATGCTGGAGTTCCGCACCTCCGGACGATGCGATGACGGGCTTGCCCGTCGATGCCATTTTGCGAAGCAAGGTCTTGTCGCGGACGTCCGAACTCGCAATCTTGAGCACGTCGACCCCGAATTCGACGCACTTATCGACTGAGACTTCATCGAAGGGCGTGACCATCGTGACCATCCCGCAGTCACGGACGAGCTCAACCATCTGCCGCAGGGCCTCCCAAGGCATCTGCGTATCGAGCGTCTTCTTGATATAACGCACGTCGTCGCGATCACGGAAATCCCGATGAATAAATGCGTCAACATCTCGAAACTGCAGCTTTATTGCCGCGCGGACGTCATTGAAGCGAACTACACGGCTGAAATCGCGAATTATCTTGAACCCGCGCTCAAGCTTACCCCAATGGTTGTTCGCAAGCTCTAAAACAAACAGATTCTCAAAGATGGTGTCGGACACTTTTATCTCCTAACGCAC
>Ga0163162_10007436_pt1 | contig 10652 bp, 9 predicted proteins | sample S55metaG_FD_115310 | JGI IMG/M metagenome (GOLD analysis project Ga0163162, IMG submission 115310) | Switchgrass rhizosphere microbial communities from Kellogg Biological Station, Michigan, USA - S5-5 metaG | ecosystem: Host-associated > Plants > Roots > Rhizosphere > Soil | place: USA: Michigan...
GCTGCCGGTTATCTTCGCGCGAACAACAATGGTACGTCCTCGACATACGATGGCCTTACTCCGACCGGTCTCGACTCGACGGCCATCAACGGTGCGTTTATTTCTGCGACCACGCTGCAAATCGTCCGCGCCGCCGGTACCTATGCAATCGGTCCGGTTACGCTGGGCGCTGCCTATAGCAACGTTGACTACGGCAACTACGCGGCTGCCCCAGGCTCGAACAACGGCACCAGGTTCAACACGGCGCAGGCGTTCGTTAACTACCAGTTGAACGCTGCCATCCAGCTCGGGGTCGGCTACAACTACACGAAGGGCAGCGGCAACAATGTCGACGCCAGCTACAACCAGGTGAGTCTTGGCGCGGCCTACTCGTTGTCCAAGCGCACTGACTTGTATGCTCTGGCGGCCTATCAAAAGGCCTCCGGCAACACAATTGACGCACAAACCGGTCAGTTGGTGGCCGCGACGGCATCCATTGCCGACTTTGGCAATGATGCCAGCACAAAGAATCAGACAATGGTAATGCTTGGTATTCGCCACCACTTCTGATTCGCCTAACTGAGTCGTATCGACGAGCGACTCCCTTGTGGCCGCAACACAAAGGGTCTTGGGGGAGTTGCAACTGGCAACCGGCTACATATCCCGCTGCGTTGCTCCACGACGACGCACAGCCGGAAGCCGCGCACGCGCAGGTGCGTGACGACGACAACGGCCGCGCCGGCAATGCGCCGTGCCCTGAGGTAGCCTGAGGCCGACGGCAGCGGATACACCTCATTCCTGGATAGCGATCTGCTTAGCGCTGTCGTCGCGCGCCGCTTGGATTCTTCCTTTGGCAGTCGAATGTCGATCTTGTTGCCGGCAAGCCTCGAAGGCGTTCGGCCAAGGGGAAGCGCGGCGATGTGTACGTACGGCGAAGAGGGGGGTGGCAAAGGCCGGATGGGCATAGGCACGACTCCCGGCAATGGCTCGGGCGTGGCGAGGATTGACGCTGCTATTCAGGCCGTTCAGGACCGGGCATTGCCGAACGGCCTCAACTGCGGGGAGCGACGGCCAAGTAAGGCCGATGACGTGACGCTTGTACTCTGAGGGCAGAAGTCCGCTCTCTGGGCGAAGGCGACGTTTGAGTGTCCGCCTCGCCGTGCCGGTGAACGACTGGAGCTGGCCGGGAGCCGAAGCCCGCATCTCGAGCACAAGGCAACTGCGGCTACCGTGGCACGAACTCCCGCACTCGACCCAAGGCGAGAGTTCGCGATGAGCCGATCAATTGACGGCTTTCTTGTGAGAAGCGAACACATTTGCCAGAGACGACCCCGATCGGAGGGTCGCTATGCACAATTTCAACGTCCGTTCGAACCCGAAGTTGTTAAGGATCCTAGATTCCGTGCGCCGTTACCTCCACCTGATGCACGCCGAAGGCGCGCCTCTGCCTGCCGGCGGTCCGCAAACCTCCAGTCTGTTCTAAGGCCGGCGTTTCTCATCCCCACGGATCAGGGTTGGTGTTTCCTGCGGCGACCAGCAGGTTTGCCAGCCGGCTTACGTGAACCCTCAGCTGGCTTGCTGGCGGGTTTGCTGCGTGGCTTTTGCACGCTGAATGGATTACCGCTGGACAAGCTCGTGCCTTTACCCGCGGCCTCAGCGAGCTGCGCCGGAGCCTTGCGTCTGTTTTCGCCAATCTGCGGGCTCGGTTTTTTGCTGAGCACCTGCATGGCGCCCGGCGCAGCTTGCGGCACTTTGGGTTTCCTAGGCTTTTTGGGCTTCTTGATGATCTGGCCCGTCGCGCTGGTTTGCGGCACGCGATGTTCGGCTTCAAAACCCGGCTCTTCTTCACGGCGCAGCGTTTGCCGGATCAGCGCTTCAATCGCAGCCAGTTGCGGCGCTTCATCGGCGCACACGAGGGACACGGCCACGCCGCTGGCGCCCGCGCGGCCGGTACGGCCAATACGGTGCACATAGTCTTGCGCCACGACCGGCAGATCAACGTTGATCACCAACGGCAGGTCGTCGATATCCAGCCCGCGCGCAGCCACGTCGGTGGCTACCAGCATCTGTACTTCGCCTGTCTTGAAGCGCTCCAGCGCACGCAGGCGCGCGGGTTGCGGTTTGTCGCCGTGGATGGTGTCGACCGCATAGCCCGCTTCATCCAGCATCGCCGCCAGGTACTCGACGCCATTGCGGGTTTTGACAAACACCAGCGCGTGCTCCCAGTTGTTCTCAGCCACAAGGTGCATGAAGAGGTCAGGCTTGTTCTTTTTATCCACCGGCACCACCCATTGCTTGATCTTGCTGGCCGTGACATTGGGCGGGCTGACGCTGATATTGACCGGGCCGCGCAGAATGCTCGCTGCCATGGCGCGGATATCATCGGTAAACGTGGCTGAGAACAGCAGGGTCTGGCGCTGAGCGGGCAAGGCAGCAAAGACGGCATTCAGTTCGCGCGCAAAACCCAGATCCAGCATTCTGTCGGCTTCATCCAGCACCAGTGTTTGTACTTGATCAAACTGCACTGCGTTCTGGCGATTGAGATCTAGCAAACGGCCCGGCGTGGCAACGAGCACATCCACGCCTTTGCGCAACTTCATCATCTGCGGGTTGATACTCACACCGCCGTAGGCGGCCAGAAATCGTAAGTCGAGGCCTTTGCCGTAATCGAGAAAGCTTTGCAGCACTTGTTCAGCCAGTTCACGCGTGGGCACCAGCACCAGGACACGCGCACGGTTGCTGGACACCGCCGGGCCGTGTTGCACCAGCCGTTGCAACAGCGGCAGCGCAAAACCCGCCGTTTTGCCAGTGCCGGTCTGTGCCGCAGCCATGACGTCCCGGCCACTGAGCACAGCAGGAATCGCCTTGATCTGCACCGGCGTAGGTGTCTGATAATTGAGGCCCTGCAAATTGCGCAGCAACGGATCGATCAGGCCAAGCGAGGCAAAAGACATGCACGTATTCCGGGCTAAAACCGCAATTTTAGCGGCTACCGCGCTGATTGAACCGCGCAGATAAATGGTCAAAAAGATCGACGTTGATCGCCGCTGAACAACGTAGCGGTGCCCGCAAGCGGAGTCTGTCCGTCCGAGCGTCACCGCGCTTCACCCAAATCGGCCTTTGCCGACATTCAGGCATCGGCCTTTGTGAGGCAGCTACAGGTCACGCTGCTGCCGTTCGCCTACCGGTAGCCGTGGATGTCAGGTATTGCCGTCAACGAATGGGTGCTCTCGACCCTCTGCCGTCGGTCGGGCCTTTGTCGCCTCCAGGGCAGGTTACGGGGCTAATCGATCATCGGAAGGTCGCTGACTGTGCCGCGGCTTGTCAAGCAACTCGACTGCTCGTTCGCCCCGTTTCTTTCATGCGCTTGAGCTAGAGGTGTGAGATGCCTATCGACAAGGCACTGCGAGCCTCGTTGTTGAAAATGCCAGCGTGCATTAGCGCTTGCACCTCGGATAACCTCAGCCACGAGAACTGATCGTCATCCGCGATCGCCGTGATCTCAACGATCCGGTAGTCGGCTGTCGTGCGATAGAACCTGCCGCCTTCATCGGACTGGCGCACGCGAGCACGAATGACCCCCGGTGTTGCTGGCTCGGCGGGTCGGCGAAAAAAGGTCGGCCCGAGTTCTGCGCCCCTGACGAGGCCCGGTTCCCAACGCGGGCAGAACGCGAACTCCAGGACGCCGTCCCGATTCCGGCACACTAGTTCGACAACCTGCTCCTCCAGCGTATGGAGGATCGGCTGATCCCAGTCGGGCGTCTCGCGCGTTGCGCAATGAACCCGAACATGACGCAGCGCGAGCTTGCCATCGGTCATCGTGACAGGCTCGTTTGCGTCAAAGGCCCATCCGTCCAGATGCTCGACGGATCGATGCTCCGTCGTGGGCGCACCTTGCTTCAGACGGCTGAGCCAGGCGTGTGTATCCTGAAGGACCGCAGGCCTCGCCTCGCTATCGAGGGAACGCCGGAGAGCCCGGCCAAAATCACCTCGGCCGGCGCCCCCGCGTGCGGCCAGTGTGCGCCAATCCGTGCAGCACAGAACGGATCGCGCATCTGTATTGACCAGGAGATCGACCGAAAGAAGCGTCTTGAAGAGTTCGAGCGAAATCCAGCGATGCAGGGAGTCACCGACATCGACATCATCGACGACGAAAATATTCCGGTTGAGCTTGCCCAAGAAGCGGCTCCCCTGTTCGCTTTGCAGCGTATCGCATAGAACGTCGCCAGCCACATCATCGAAGTAGCCGGAAAAGGGGGGCAACTCACCGCCGTGCACCCGATCATGGTTGCTGGCCGTTGCCTGGCAGGTCGGCGCCAGTTGGACAAATCCGACATTGCCGGGTTCTGCCTTGGCATGCACGAGCAGATCCAGGGTGTCACCGCGCGAACGCGCGATGAATCCGAGCGTTCCGATCTCGCGCTGTTCAATAAATGGCTGGCGCTGCAACGCGCCGTCATGCGCCCATTCCAGCCCCACGATATTGAAAAAGCGCCCGGAAGCGTGCCGGATGCGCCCGTCGGTCAGTGCCCATGCCGAGGACATTGCAAGAGAGCCGCGTATGACCCGAGTGCGGTCGGCGGCCCGGACATCTTCCACCCAGTTCTGCACGGCTTCGACAGAGGTCAGCAGCGCACGGTGCTTCAGCATTCGCGATCTCCAGCATCCTGCTGTACGAAAGCCCAGCCACCTCGGCGTGCGAGGAACTCGTGGATAAATCCATTGCCGTGCTCGGCAACGGCATCGGCTCGTTCGAGTGGATTGTCGAGCACCCCGGCAATGGCACGGTCCGCAAACGACACCCCCACGCTTCCTTGCACGAGCGCCCGCTGAGCAAGCGCGACCTTGCGTGCACCGGCGGAACTGGCTTTGGAAATGTCGCCAAATACGTTGTCGAACATGTCGAGAAGCGGCTGTTCCAGATAGCGCTCCAAAACGATCGCGTGCTCTAGTTGGGAGCGTCTCATGGCGCGTGGATTGGGGGCGCTGAGGTTGGCATTGGCCACGATCCGCATACGGGTCAGAGCGTCCGGCAGCAGTCGGAATCGACCGAGGGCCGCCAGACGGATCCAAAGGTCGAAATCTCCGAGCTGGACGAGGCTTGCCCGAAAACCCCCGATTGCAGCCAGTTGCGTGCGCCGCACCACGGCGGACGGCAGGAGAAGGCAATTGCCGATATCAAAGAACTGCCTGAGCCAACGGGCCGGTGACCGCTCCCTGGTGGTGAACAGTCCGTCGGCCCACGTTCCGGTCGCGGGTTGCCCGGCTTCGTCGATAAGCTCCCCGGCTGTAAAGCATGCAGACAAAGTCGAATCACTTTCCATTTCACGAACTTGCAACGCCAGCTTTGTCGGTTGCCACTCATCGTCCGAATTCTGGAAAGCGATATAGCGTCCGCGTGCATGGGTCAAGGCGAGGTTGCGCGGATGCACGGCCCGATTGACCGGCAGTCGTATCAGCTTTATGCGCGAGTCCTTGATGGAAGCCACGACGTCCGGTGTGCCGTCGCTCGAGCCATCATCGACCACGATCAGCTCCAGATCCCCGAAAGTCTGATCAAGAACCGTTGAAACTGCCGTCGCCACGAACGACTGGTGATTGTAGGCGGCCATGACGACAGAGACCGCCGGACGGCGAGAGAAGAAATGCAAAAGTCGACCTCAAATTGCGTCGCACCCGCGGCGTTTGAGCCGGGCGAACCGAATTGACCAGCGCTCCAGTATTATTCTATGCAGGAGAAAGGGGCGATTGTAGCCGAACCGCCCAGTGAATCCCCGGAGACCGTCTTGTCGAAAGCGCGAAGCAGGATGGTCGGTCGTGTTGCGTAGCGGGACGGCGTTAATCCCCGGTTTGCGGATTCACCAGGACCTCGGAGTGATGCAACCGGCCGCGCTGCCTCAGGTCGATGGTGCATCGGCGGAGCGACCACGCGAAGTTCTGCACTCGGCGACCCGAAGCGGTCGAAACGCCAGGCGTCACCGAATGACCGCTTCGCCCAGGCGAGCGGCCTGAAAATCGAAAGTCGCTCGCGCCACCATGCCACATTTCCATGGCTCAAACCGCTGAAGCACTATAGCGTTTCATGTGGATCGCGCATCACGGCTCGCTGATGGTGAACCAAAAGTCGAACTTGTCGAACAAGGCCAGCATGTCACTGAACTTTTGACGGTTACCTTCGAGCTTCACCTGCCCACTGTCGGCAAGGTTGCCGAGCTTGAGTTTGCCGAGTGCGATGTCGTCCAGTGTCGAGCGGTCCAGCGTGATGGTCGCATCCGGATTGGGCAAGGTCTTGCCTTTTCCGTAGTTCATCACGCCGTCCTCGACTGTCAGCGAATAGTTTTCCTTGATGTCGGGGAATATCACGTTGAAGGCATAATGCTTGTCACCCGCGCGCGGACCGTTCAAATGTATAGCCAAGAAGTCGAGGAACATTTCGGTGGTCATGCCGCGAATGATGTCAGGGGACGAAGTGTTCGGCGTCGCCATCTTCTTGACGCCCCCTCGCAACTCCTGAGCGCCGCTTAGATAAAAGTTGCGTGCTGGCCCAGATTCCGCCTGATAACCCAACTGCTCCAGAGCATCCGCTTCCAGCATGCGCGCAGCCTGATTGTTCGGCTGCGCGAACACGAGCTTGTTGGTAATCGTCGCGGCCCAACGATAATCTCCCTTTGAGAAGGCATCGCGCGCGGTGGACATGATCTTGTCTGCACCAATCATGTCGACGTATTTCTTCGCCTCGTCCACCGGCGGCAGCGGATCGAAGTCCGCCGGGTTGCCATCCCACCATCCAAGGTAAAGCTGATAGGTCGCCCGCACGTTATGTTTCAGGTTCCCGTAGTAACCCCGGTTATAAAACTCTTTCGCCAGCGAGTCGGGTAGCACGAACTGCTCGGCGATTTCGTGCATCGTGAGGCCCTGATTCGCCATGCGCAACGTCTGGTCATTGATGTACTTGTAGAGATCGCGCTGCTTCTTCAGATGCTCAACGACGCGATCATTTCCCCACTGAGGCCAATGATGGCTACCGAAAGAAACCTGCGCCTCACTGCCCCAAAGATCGATCGTCTGATCGAGGTAGTACGACCATTTTTGTGCGCTGCGCACTTTGGCACCGCGCAAGGTGAGAATGTTGTGAAGCGTGTGATTCCCGTCTTCCGCAAGATCGATAGCTTTGAATTGCGGGAAATAGAACATCATCTCCGCTGGTGCTTCAGTACCCGGTGCCATCTGGAAGACGACATCGACGCCATCAATCGTCAGCGTTTCCCCCGTTTTCTTTATGATCTTGCTCGGCTCGAACAACGTTATCGAGCCTGCGGCCGTGGTCAGACCCAAGCCGCCGCCCACATTGCCGCGCGGGTCTTTGGGCAACAAATTGCCGTACATGTACGAAGCCCGCCGACTCATCACATTGCCCGCGAACACGTTTTCGCTGACCGCTTCTTCCATGAAGCCATCCGGCGCGACGACAGGAATTTTTCCTGAGCGAACGTCTTTCTCATCGACGATTCCGCGAATTCCTGCGAAGTGGTCGACGTGGCTGTGCGTAAAAATCACCCCAGTGATCGGCAGCCGTTCAACCTTCTCGCTAATCAGATCGTAGGCAGCCTTCGCCGTTTCCGAGGAGGTAAGCACGTCAACTACAACCCACCCGGTCTTGCCGCGAATGAAAGTGATGTTTGCCAGGTCTATGTTTCGCACCTGGTAAATACCGTCTACCACCTTGAACAGACCATGGTTCGCCAGGATCTGAGATTGGCGCCAGAGGCTCGGATTGACGGTTGGCGGAGTGGTGCTTGTCGACTTCAGAAAATCGTATTGCGACAAGTCGATGACAACGTTGCCTGAGGCACCTTTGATAACAGGACTTGGCAGATCGGCAATGAATCCGCGCCGCGCGTCTTCAAAGTCTTGTTGATCGGAAAAATTCAGGTAGTTGCGGAGCTTGTCATTCGCCTGAATAGTTGCTGGAGTCGCGCCTTTGGGTGCCTGAGCCAGAGCCGGGTGTTGGATCGCCGACGACGCCAGGAGGCAGAGTCCGGCAAGCAGTCTTGCAATACGCATGAGTCACCTCCGAGAGATCGTGCCACACACGCTGGCTTCTTCTTCGCTCATGACAGCGAGCGTTCACCTACCTGTGCCAAGGGCCGCCAGGGAGCGCTGAATGCTCGATTGACCGTGCCTGCCGCCATGAATGGCATGCCCGGTGAGGCGGCCGCACTTCATCTGGTGTTCGCTTGTCACGTCAACAACGCTCCGACGTATGCTCACACCGATACCATTTTATGTCCGACTGCGCAACCTGTCCCCATGCTTTCAATCTTTGCGCGCGCGTTCGTCACTTCCAGCGTGGATGAGTGACCGGTCCAATGGATAAAGTCGTACGTCAGGGTGAAGCGCGTAAATCTGGATCTGATAACCGGCTCGGCCTGCGCCGCAGGAGCGCAAGGCAAACTCTTCCGTGAATATCCGCAAGCACCAAGGTTTATAGACAGGGGGTTTCTGGTCGATGCGTGACGATCATGCATATCTGGAGTCGCGCATCACGTTTGCCGACCTGTGGAAAAATTTGGAGACATGCTCAGGCGCCGGCGAAATCCCACCCCATCAACAATATGATCGGCCGGCTCAGGCCCGTACCTTCAGCACAATCGCCACCGGAACCATTCGAATCAACGTGACGCCCAGGTCCGTGCTTGACGAGTGCCTTCACGCCGGTTCTGCTCGCAAGTTCGAATTGATTGATTCGCACATCGGTTCACTCCTGGCTCCCTTGCGGCCTGACCTTGATCTGCATCACCTCTGAGTCGAGGCGCGACGAGCACCCGCCGCGGTTGATCCATGTCAATCGCACGAGTCGACTCGCGCTTAGAGTAGGAGCGAATCGAACGCAAATGGCGTTTCATGTCTGCCGGCCACCGGAGTCAAGCAATGAGCTACAAAAGTATCGTTGTCCACCTCGACTCGAGCGAGCGTGCCCATCCGCGTCTCGAACTCGCCCTGAGGCTCGCGAAGCGCTTCGGCGCGCACCTGACCGGCATGTACGCGGTCTTCGCGCCCGAGCCGCGTTCGTTCCAGGTGATGGCCGGCACCGCGGAGTACTTCAAGGAGCACGACACCTCGCGCCGTGAGCGCCGGGCCGCGCTCGAGCGGCTCTTTCATGCGGAAGCGGCCCGAGCCGGCGTGTCCGGTGAATGGGAGGAGGCGCAAGGCTATGCGAATGTCGCGGTGCCGCGCCGTGCCCGCTGCGCGGACCTGATCGTCGCAGGACAGGACGATCCGAACGATCCAGAGTCGTATGTCGGCGACCACTTTCCGGAGACCCTCGTGATGTCGACGGGCCGGCCTGTTTTGCTCGTGCCGTATGCAGGCTTTTTCGCATTGGCCGGGGAGCGCGTGTTGATCGCGTGGGACGGCAGCCGCGAAGCGACCCGTGCGGTGCACGACGCGATGCCGATCCTGAAAGCTGCGAAACAGGCGACGGTCGTGACCGTCGGGGCGGCGCAAGGCGATGCGGCGGACGTGCTCATTCCGGGCGCGGACATTGCCGCGAGCATCGCGCGCCACGGCGTGAAGGTCGAGGTTTCGTCGATCGACAGCGCGGGCGGCGTACCGGCGGGTGACCTGCTGCTGTCGCGGGCGGCCGATCTCGGAGCGGATCTCCTGGTCATGGGCGGCTACGGCCACTCGCGCTGGCAGGAACTCGTGCTTGGCGGCGCAACCCGCACGGTACTGAACTCGATGACTATCCCCGTGCTGATGTCGCATTGAATTGCGCTACGCATTCCCGAACCGAAGAGGGCATTCATGTACACCCGCATCCTCGCGCCGATCGACGGCAGCCCGACCTCCAGCCACGCATTCGACGAAGCGTTGAAGATCGCCCGCGAAACCGGTGCGAATCTCCAGCCGCTGTTCGTGATCGACCGGCCACCCGTTGCCGGCGACGCGAGCACGGCGTTCTATCCCGACATTCATGAAGCGTTCCGGAAGGAGGGCGATGCGCTTGCCGCTGACGCGGCGGAGCGCATGAAACGCGCGGGCGTGCCGGGTGTGCCGCGTGTGGTCGAGGTCGAGTTGACCGGCGACGATCTCGCCCAGCGCATTCTCAAGAGCGCAGAGGAATATGGCGCGGATCTGGTCGTGATGGGGACGCACGGCCGGCGCGGCTGGCGGCGGATCGTGCTTGGCAGCGTGGCCGAGCACTTTCTGCGTCTCGCCTGCTGCCCGGTCTTGCTGGTCCCGCACCGGACGTCGGAATCGCGGGCCGAAGATCCGGTCGATCACTCGGCAACGGAAAAGGAGCCGTCATGAACTGGAAGACTGTGCTGGTCCACATCGACAATGGACGCCGCAGCGACGAGCGCGTCGAGTTTGCCTTCAGCCTCGCACGCCGTTTCGACGCGCATGTGACCGGCCTCTATCTGGTCTGTCAGGACCTGTTCCGGCCGCTTTTCAACCCGGGCGAGAGCCTTGACCTCGCGACGAACGAGCGGCAGCACGCGGCATGGCGGGATCGGGCCCGCGAGGCGTTCGAGGCGAGCGCGAACCGCTCGGGCGGCAGCGCGGAGTGGCGTGCGCCCGCGGGCCCTGCGCTCGACGCCGCGGTGCTTCACGCGCGCCATGCCGACGTGCTGGTGCTCGGCCAGGAAGACCGCGAGGACCCGGCTTCC
>Ga0163162_10007438_pt1 | contig 10651 bp, 7 predicted proteins | sample S55metaG_FD_115310 | JGI IMG/M metagenome (GOLD analysis project Ga0163162, IMG submission 115310) | Switchgrass rhizosphere microbial communities from Kellogg Biological Station, Michigan, USA - S5-5 metaG | ecosystem: Host-associated > Plants > Roots > Rhizosphere > Soil | place: USA: Michigan...
TCCATCCATCGGCGGAGTCATCATCGCCGCGGTTGGCGAAGGCTGGTGTTTTATGATCGATGCAATCAGTTATCTAGCGGTGATTGTTTCTCTGCTCGCCATGACCTTGACTCCACGATTGCTCAAGCCCAGTACGAGCGCCAACATCATCGACCAATTAAGGGAAGGATGGGTCTATGCATCGCGGTTTGCGCCAATCCGAAGCATCTTGTTGCTGCTGGCTCTGGTGAGCCTGGTTGGTATGCCTTACACGATCCTAATGCCCGTCATCGCGAATGACGTCGTGCACGGCGTTCCAAACACCTTAGGTCTACTGATTGCGGCGTCCGGAGTTGGCGCAGTAGTGGGGGCAATGTTTCTGGCGGCACGAAAGAGTGTGCTGGGCCTGGGGAAGTTTATTCCGATAACTGCGGCGGCTTTTGGCGCTGGCTTAGTTGCCTTCTCATTTTCAAGAGTGATCTGGCTCTCGCTCTTACTGATGGTTGTTACGGGATTGGGCTTTATGGTCCAGATGGCCGTCAGTAATACCGTCTTGCAAACGATAGTCGACGAAGACAAACGGGGCCGGGTGATGAGCTTCTACACGATGGCCTTTATGGGTACTGCGCCATTTGGCAGTTTGTTAGCTGGCTCTGTAGCCGAGCGAATTGGTGCTCCTCATACGTTGTTGTTTGGGGGGATTGGCTGCATCCTCGGCGCCCTTTGGTTTGCGCAATCGCTACCGGCACTGCGTCGGGACGTGAGACCGATTTATGTGAGGATTGGGATTCTTCCAGAAATGGCAACCGGCATTCAACAATCTACTGAGTTGAGCGTGCCACCCTCTAGTTAGGGTCAGTATCCGCGACGGATCGGGATACTGACCGAGCTGCGTTCGATCTTACCTAAACTGGCTTCGCCATCCCTTCCATCAGAGAACTCTTTTACGAAAGACTAGACACGACCACCAAAAGCCCAACACGATATTCCTTTCTACTGGGAAACGGAAAGCGTTCACCAACGCGCAGAGACTGTGAACTCAGAAGGGCAAAAACGATCATCCACAGATTACGCCGATTACGCAGCTTTCTTCAGAGGGGGTTAGGCGAAAAGGCGTTCTAACAAAACATCTGCGTAAATCGGCGTAATCTGTGGATTGTATTCTCGAGGCTTCAATTCAACACGGCCCTTGCTTTGCTTAATTCAGTAAACGCTGGTAAGAACGCACGACGTTCGTTCGTTTGAACGACACGTCTGTGGTACATAGTATGGAAATAAAACGAGACTTAACATCTCGATAACGAGTTCCAGGGGAAACTAGCGACGAATGAGCAAGGTTGAAAAACCGTACGTAATCAGACGGACCGGAACGGGATTAGGACTCATAACTCTTAAACCAATCTCTAAGGGGACACGGATCATCGAGTATTTTGGTCCACTGGTTCCCAATGAAGAGGTTGAAAAAAGAACCGGCAAATACTTCTTCGAACTGAATGATAAGTTCTCGGTTGATGGGAGTCCCCGCGACAATATCGCCCGCTACATCAATCATTCTTGCCGGCCCAATGCCGAGGCTATAATTTCGCGGAATGAGCGAATCTGGATCTGGGCCAAGAGGGACATCAAAGCTGGCGAAGAGCTTACCTACGATTACGGCAAAGACTACTTCGACAATGTAATCAAACCCATGGGCTGCCGCTGCGTTCGCTGCCAGAGCAAGCCCTAACATCCACAGATGTCACCGATTACACAGCGCAGCAAAGCCGCAACCAAAAAGGACGACAGTAAACAAGAATGCAACAGCTTCGGTGTAAATCGCCCTCCTGATTTACCAACTATCAATTCTCAATCCATAACTATCAAATATTCACTTTTTGCCAAGGTTACTCAGTCGGACTCCCACGCGGAAAAGGACCGGCGGCCCCACCGTCAAAACCGGCGTTTTACTCACTTCATAGCGCACGCCAGTTAAATTCTGAGCCGCAAAAAACAGCGCTGCCCGCGACGAGATCTTTCGCGAGGCTTCAGCGTCGACACTGAAAAACCTCTTCAGCGGCAACAGATTTTGATCATCGTCAAACTGTTGTCCAACCAGTCGACCTTGCACTCCAGCCGTCCACTTCTTAACGACGTAAGTGATCTGAAGATTCAACTGATTCCTTGGAATTTGCGGAACAACCAGACCTTCGAGTAACAAGTTAGCCGGAAACCTCAGAACCTTACTCGAGGTCAATAGATATTCGCTCGATACTTCCCAACGTTTACTCAATCGCATTGTGCCGCTGAACTCTAGTCCTACAACTTTGATAGCACCCAGATTCTGTCGCTGGCGATTTATCAACGCCGGCGTAGTCGAAAGCGTAACGTTGGCAACAGGTTCATCGATCACATTCCAGAACAAGTTTGTTCGTAGGGTCAATCGATCCGCAAACCCATGAAAGCTACCGCCTAATTCCGCACCGGTAAGTCGTTCGGCACTTAGGGAGGCATTGGCAGCAGTTACGACGTTGCCCACGCGAAAGCCGCGATACAACTCATTCAAGGTAGGTGCCCTAAACGCTTTGTAGATCGAACCACCAACAGCAAAACCGTTCGCGAAACTCCGCCAGACCGAAAGCTTCGGACTCCAGGCTGTTTCCGACCGCCCAGCAAAGTCTATAAACGTAGGAGTTCCAGTGACCGGGACTCGATCTGAAAAGCCGTCGCCATTGGTCCATCGATCGAAACGTGTCCCGAAACCTAAAACCCACGGCCCGAGCTGCAATGTGTCTTGAGCAAAGAAGCCAAACGAATATTGACGTCCGCCTGCATCGATATGAGCTGTCTTCCGTCCGGCGTTGAAAGTATTCTCCGCGCTGTGTCCACGAACGTCGCGTCCTTCTAAACCAGCCGTGATCAAATTGTGTTTAATAGAACTCAGGCGCCATTGGAACGCGCCACCCAACTGCTGCGAAGGGTTATGTTGGACATTTGTTAGTGACTCAGAGTTGCGATCGGCAGATACCGCCGAGAAATTCTGATTAAAAATTTCGCCGCCGCCATACGCACGAAACGAGAACTCCCCGATTCTTTCCGCAGTCCAATCCGTTCCTAAATCTATGGAAGCGTTGCGAGTGTTGTTCAGTTGGATTGCGGTTCCGTTTTCCCTGCTCTCGCCGAATAAATTCAACCGAACGAACGCTCGTCCAGCCCGAGGCAAACTTCTGGCGAGAGTTATCGAACCGGAGAGGTCTGCTGTTCCTGCAGGTGTATCAACCGCTCCACGCTGATCTTTAACAACCAGGATGTAGCCATCGGTACGCAAGGCTTGACCGGTCGCGGTAATGGTCCAGTCCCCGAGGCTGATTCCGGACAAAAATGAAAATGCCGGCGTGACCTTATTGCCCATTGAGGCCTCAGTATCGAGGAAGGTCCGATCCGAAACACGGCTTTGCAGGTTGATAACACCGCCAAGTGCTCCGCTGCCATACAAATCAGAAGTCGCGCCGCTAAGGGTCTCGACATTTTCAATGCTGACTCTCGGCAACCGTGCCCAATAAACCCAACCACCAAATGCGCTGTTGAGCGGAACGCCATCCAACAGAACGAGTGCTCGACTGGCACCGCTAGCTCCGACTCCGCGCAACGAAACTCCCTGAGAAGTGGGATTTGCAGTCAGACTTCCCGATCGGCGAAACAACGAAAATCCGGGCACCTGTCGCAACACGTCATCAATGGTCTGTGCTCCTGCTACTTCGAGCTCTCTACGGGAGACAGCAAACTGATTATTGGTTACTGCGGAGATTCTATCCTCATTCGTCGGTACTTCGAGTCGCGCTGTGATTGGTGCAGGCACCAGTTTTACTTCCAATGGTGCTCGGAAAGAGTCACGACTGATCGAAAGTGTGTTCGTAAAAAAACCTGGACACGAGACTCGCAACAATCCAGTATCTGCTGCGACAGTTATTGAAAATGCGCCACTTCGATCTGAAGTGGCGTGAGTAGTAAGCGAGCTTGAGGCAAAGGTAATATCGGCGTTCGCGATCGGTGCGCCATCAGTGTCAATGACGACTCCTGAAAGCTTCGCAGGTTGCTGACCGCAGGCGACCGTAGCGTAGAAAAGACAAACTAGAAGCACAACAGCTCGATGCATCAATTTTTACGGTACAACAGATCTCTTATAGTTTCCTATGGTGAGTGGACTGAATTAGGGAGACAACGAGAAAACCACTCTAACGCAGAGACGCGGAGACGCAGAGAGATGACAGACCTTTGGCTCCACTTGGTGACGTTGACGACATGAACTTGGATGCATGCGATAATCTTTCCTCCTATTTCCAATCACAGCAAGCAGGTAAAAATATGGCAACATCCCGAGCGGCGGTCTTGACCGAATACAACGCTCCGCTTGAAATTAGAGAATTTCCCATTCCGGATGAGATAGAGCCTGGCGCAGCTCTGGTTCGCGTTAAGCTCGCGGGTATCTGCGGCACCGATGTCCACTTGTGGCACGGACAATTGCCAATCCCCTTACCGGTAATTCTGGGCCATGAAACTGTTGGCGTGATCGAGCAACTTGGCGGTGGATTAACCAGGGATTGGTCAGCTAATGATCTTGCTGTTAGTGATCGAATTACCTGGAGTTCTTCAATAAATTGCAATGAATGCTTTTACTGTCGCGTTAAGCGTCAACCGACGCGTTGTCTGAAGAGAAAAGCGTATGGCATCTCTTACGACTGCAGTATCGCACCACATCTAACGGGTGGTTACGCTCAATACATCTATCTCCGACCGGGTACCTCGATCTTTAAGATTCCCGATGAACTACCGACGGAAGCCGTCGTCGGCGCTGGTTGTGCGCTGGTTACCTCGTTGCATGGTATCGAGCGGATAGGCGTCGCAATGGGCGATGTGGTCCTGGTCCAGGGATCGGGTCCGGTGGGTCTGGCTGCTCTTGCCGTCGCCAAAGCGAGCGGAGCAGCCCAAATCATCGTCATCGGTGGGCCAGAGCATCGGCTTAAGCTAGCTAAGAGATTTGGCGCTGACGTCTGTATTGATGTCAGTGCAGGCTCGATGGAGGAACGTAAACAAAAGATCATGGACCTAACTGGCGGGTTCGGAGTGGACGTTGTCCTCGAGTGTGTTGGTATTCCCCAGGCAGTTAGCGAAGGGCTTGAGCTCTGTCGAGATGGCGGCCGTTATTTAATACTCGGCCATTATGGTGATGCAGGGACAATTCCCTTTAACCCGCACCTCGTCACTAGAAAACAACTTACGATTGCCGGTTCCTGGGGTTTTGAGCCGCGACATACCCAGGCAGCGTTGCGGTTTCTAAGTCGAACGCGAGAACAGTTCCCTTTCGAACAACTTGTCTCGACGCCTTACCCTCTGGACCAGGCGTTCGAGGCTCTACAAGCCACCGCACGTTGGTCCACGACAAAAAGTGCGATCGCCCCATAACTCCACAGATTAAGCCAATCACGCAGATTTCTTCAGAGCAAGAGACACCTCGAAGGCATTTTTAAGAAAGAATCTGTGCAATCGGCGTAATCTGTGGATTGTATTCTTGGGTTTTCTCCTATTCATACCTCAACACCACGATCGGATTAACTCGCATCGCGCGCTGGGCCGGGATCAAACAGGCCAGCAGCGCAACCAACGCTAGCAACAGCACGATGACAACAAAAGTCAACGGATCCGTCGCCGTCACTCCAAAAAGCATTGTGGACATAAACCGAGTTAGGCCAAACGATGCAATCAGGCCAATCGCCACGCCAATAACGATTAGAAATAGTCCTCGACCAATTATGAGCTTCAAGATCGAACCGGGTCGAGCACCGAGCGCCATTCGAATCCCAATCTCTCTGGTATGTTGTGCCACTGAATAACTCATCACGCCGTACACACCGATCACTGCGAGCAAAAGAGAGATGCCTGCAAAAACAGCCAGTAGAGTCATGTTCAAACTTTTATCGCGCACGGTATTCTCAAGCACTATGGTCATTGACTGCACTGCATAAAGCGGTTGAGCCGGATCAACTGCCTGTACTTCACGTCGGACCGCCGCCGCGAGGTTCGTATCGTCCGTGTTTGAGCGCACCATGATGCGCATGTTCCAAAGCATGTCCGGCCAAAACTCCTTCATCGTATAAGGCGCATACATCTCAGCGACGGGCTTTTTTAGCAACCCATAGTTTTTCACATCGCCAACGACACCGATTACAGTCGCTTTGACTTCATCGCCTACGCGCTTTCCAATCGGATCCTCGCCGGGCCAGATCTTCTTCGCCATGGAGTCATTAATCACCACCACGGGCGCCGAGTTGGCCCGATCTTGATCGGTGAAAAAACGGCCGCGCAGTAGAGGAATGTTTCCGGCCTTGAGATAGTCTCGACTGACCATTCGATATTCGACTAGCGGTGACTCATTCGGCGGATAAGTTTTCCCTTCAACAGTAACGTTACCGTTGAATCCTTGTTCTTCAACCGGCAGATGTGAAATCACCGCGGCGGCCTCAACTCCAGGTAAGGCTTCGACACGATCCAGGAGTTGATTGTAAAAACGGATCGTTGATTCGGCGTCGGTATACTTCTCACGTGGTAACGACAATTTAGCAGTTAATAAGTTCTGCGCTTTGAAACCAGGTTCGACTTGTTTCATTTGCATGACGCTGCGAATCATCAGACCAGCGCCGATCAAGAGTACGAAAGCCGCGGAGATCTCTACCACGACCAGCGCTTGCCGCAACCATCCCGCCGCCAGACCGGCAGAAATAGTATTTCCACCTTCCTTCAACACGTCCTGGATGTCCGTACGACGTGACTGCAGGGCGGGTACTAAACCGAAAATGACGCTGGTTAGAATTGAGATAGAAAGCGTGAACAGCAAAACACGAGAGTCAATTCCGATTTCCTGTGACCGTGGCAAAAACGGAAACGCTATCTTGCCGAGCAAGTCCATTCCCAACCATGCGAGGCCAACTCCAAGCGCTCCTCCAATTATTGAGAGCAACAGACCTTCACTTAGAAACTGCTGAATCAAACGCCACCGTCCAGCTCCGAGCGCAACTCGGATGCTGATCTCTCGTTGCCGTACGGTCGAGCGTGCGAGCAGAAGATTGGCGACGTTGGTACACGCAATCAGCAAGACAAAGCCAACAGCCACCATCATCAGAATGAGAGCAGGACGAACACCAGCGACCCACAGTTCCTGAATTTGCATCACCCTGATGCCGCGGCCATCGTGGTATTGATCTTCTAGTCGCTGCGCGACGGCGTTCATCTGCTCACGAGCCTGGGCCAGAGTCACGCCATCCTTAATTCTACCGATCACAAAATACTTATGATTGCCGCGATCCTGACGGTCCTTTTCTGGAAAAACGAGTGGGGACCACATCTGCGCCGTGCGATAGAGCGACGAAAGATCAGGTGGCATTACACCAATGACTGTGTATTGCTGACCGTTTACCGGAATCGTTGAATTTACAATCTGCGGATCAGAGTTAAAGCTCGAACGCCACAACTCGCTGCTGAGGACTACTACGCGATCGCGACCGGCTGTGTCTTCGTCCGGCAAAAAGCCTCGCCCCAGGATGGGTTTTACTCCGAGGACGTCAAAATAGTTGGCGTTGACACTGAGACCTGAGACGCGCTGCGGCAAATCGCTATTCCGTTGCAGATTGAAACTCGTAAATGAAAAGGCGCTGATGCCTGTAAAAACAGTGTTCTGACGTTTCCAGTCTTCGAGCGTTGGAACCGACGCGGTACCCCAACCGTCGGGTTTGAACGTCTCCGCGAGATCTACAAGCTGTTCTGATTTTGGAAAAGGAAGTGGTTTTAGGAGTACTGCGTTGACAACAGAAAAGATTGCCGTATTCGCGGCGATGCCCAGGGCGAGAGTCAGCACAGCAACGATCGTGAAGCCCGGTCTTTTGACCAACATGCGAAGCGCATAACGTGTGTCTTGCAGTAACTTCTGCATCTCGTGCTCTTCCAAACCTCACAATAGTCACGCAGTGTTCCAGGCACACCTATTGTGGTCCATCATCTCTGTGCTACCTTTGCGTTCTCTGTGACTCTGTGGTGATGGCTTGTTAGGAGTTGCTCGCCACAGAGTCACAGAGTGCACAAAGGCTGCACAGATTAAGCCGCAGTACGGAAACTACCTACAAATCCTGCAACTTCACGTTACGTGTTTACTTCACCTTCATAACCACGAACGTCAAGTCGTCGTAGAGCGGCATTCCAAAGCACCACTCCTTCACCCGGCGGATCACCTCATCCCGGATCTGATTAACCGAAAAGGGTGCAAACGTTTTCAAGACTTCCATGATTCGCTGCGTGCCAAATTCTTCGCCGTTGAGATTCAGCGCTTCATTCAAACCGTCGGTGTACAAAAACAGCAGATCATTCGACTCCATCTGCACAGTCTCTTGTTCGTATGCAGCATGTTCGAACGCACCGGCAACAAGTCCGCCCGCAGTTAACTGACGAAAATCGCCGGACGCGTTAGCCTGCAGAAACAAAGGAGGGTTATGACCCGCGTTCACATAGGTCAAACGCTGAGTCGCCTGATCAAACGTGGCGTAAAAGAACGTCACATAATGTTCGCCGTTAGTCGAATCGAAGAGCAGTCGATTCAGCTTGCTGACGATCTGTGAAAGCTCTGGAGTAACTGGAACGGGAGCTCCATTGCGCGCCGTCAAACTGCGAAGCGTGGCCTGCACGGTAGACATCAAAAGGGCCGCGGGCATCCCTTTACCGGCAACGTCGGCAATTGCTAATCCCATATGGCAATTATCAAAGTTGATAAAGTCGTAGTAATCGCCTCCAATACCACGCGCGGGCTCGCAAAAACCAGCGACTTCCATTGCATTGCTCTCTGGCGGACAGGAAGGCAAGAGTCTTTGCTGAACCTCAGCCGCCAGCGCCAGCTCCCGCCGCAGCCTCTCCTGGACCACCATTCGTTCTGTTAGCCTTGCATTGTCGATAACCAATCCAAGCTGTGCGGCGAGCGACATCAGGAGCTCTCGATCGGAGGGCGAGTATTGAAACTCGCCGCGCCTGGGACCAAGCGAAAGAATCCCAACCAATTCGTCTTTCTGACGGATCTGGACCAATAGTCTCGATTTCACTTGTTTGAGCACATCATGTTCGTTGGCGCGAGTCTCACGCAGCGAGGGTAACGTTGAATTGAGCGCCTGTTCCCAGGTGTCAACGTCATGTGGTTCGAGCGTGAGAGGAGTCGACAAGTTCATTAAACGTCTGACTACAAACGCTCTGGACCCCAGCGATATTCGTTTTTTAGTATTAGTCCTGGTTTTGGTCTCGCCGGGAGCCGATAAAACTCTGAGGTTGTATTCTCCGGTCAGCTCGTCGTGAACAAAGATCGCAGCGTTACTAGCCTCGAACGCTTCTCTAATTTTGTCAGCGAGGTTTTCATAGAGCTGATCGATACTACTGACTGTGCGAGTGCCCTGTCCGAGATCGAAGAAGATTTTGTGCTCGTCGTAAGGAGCTGGATTGTAGCGACGCTCTATTCGAGGCAAGAGTCGTCGCCTGGCAAAAAAATGCAAGGGGATCGCAACAGCAACTAATATAAGCGCAACTACGAGGTCTGATCGTCGTCCAAACCCGTCGATGAACCGGAGACGACTGCCACTGAAGAGAAGCACAAAGACCGTCAGTAAAACCAGACCCTCAATAAAGTAGAAGATTCGCCTCGGCGAAAGATGCCGTTTGACCTGTCGCTTTAGACGGCGAATCGATTTGGATTTGGGCATGCTGAGACGCGGCAGGACCCTCACTTTAATCTGCCTCCACCTATCTGAACCTGAAACAAGTACTGACGCCATGCTGAACCTCTTAATACACTTGTACTTACAAGGCAGTCGTCGGTCTCTCGAGACTCAACTTTTCTTTTTTCCGCCATTATGGATCGCGCTCACGGATCAGATTGAACCTGGCGTCATCTCTACAAATCCAAAGCGTTCCGGACCGAAATCGGTTTGGTTATTTCGCTTCCTTCAGGGGATTAACACCGCAGGTGGCTAATATCTGGCACAGGTAAGTGCGGTTACCCGTACTTTTGTTTCAGAATTTAAATTGAACTTCATATTAATGATGACACAAGACGCCGTCCAAAACCCAAGTTAACAAATCGGCCGCCGCACCAACATTTCCGTCAAACTATTGTGACGAAGACCCGATAACGTGTCTGCAATTAAAAGCCCACTACGAGAGGAGGTCGAGTATGGATCCGGAAGTGCGGAACAGTATTGAGAACTATATAGAGAAGTTAAGGGAAGAATTGATTCAAGAAATTCAAGAAATGAATTCCGAAACCATTCCGACCGACGCCTCCCTGTCCCTCGGATTGGGCGGTTTTGAATCGTCATTTCAAGAACGTCTCAGTTGTAGTTCCAAATTGAGTGCGTGCCTCAAGTAGAAGGCTCTGCGCATAACCTCGTTCGCGACCCGCACGGCAATGTGAGTAGACTTTTTGTCTATCGCGAGCCTGCCACAAACTAACCGCAATAAAATGTACACATTGCTCGATGCGCCGAGCTACCTCAATGTGATATAGAGAGATGGCGCTGCCGGAGTTGCGGTGTGTCACTTGCCCGCTTTTCGTTCTATTAGGAAACTCTTAGTGATCGTGATGAAATGAACGGCCCAAAAACTCAAAGAGAAA
>Ga0163162_10007439_pt1 | contig 10650 bp, 10 predicted proteins | sample S55metaG_FD_115310 | JGI IMG/M metagenome (GOLD analysis project Ga0163162, IMG submission 115310) | Switchgrass rhizosphere microbial communities from Kellogg Biological Station, Michigan, USA - S5-5 metaG | ecosystem: Host-associated > Plants > Roots > Rhizosphere > Soil | place: USA...
AGCGATTGGTTGATTTGAAAATATCCTGGTCGCATGTGCTGGAGCGCCTATTGGCATGAAAGTTTTAATCGTGAATAACATGGCCCCGTTCATTTGGGGCGGCGCAGAAGAACTGGCTGTCAACCTGCAAAAGAATCTGATCATCGCCGGACATGATGCGGAAGTTATGCGAATTCCATTTCAATGGGAACCCGCATCAACGATCCCCTCGCAGATGTTGCTGACGCGCACTCTGGAAATCTTCAATACCGACCATGTGATTGCCCTGAAATTTCCGGCCTACCTCGTCCGACATCACAGAAAATCGTTGTGGCTGCTACATCAGTATCGCCAGGCTTATGATTTGTACGATGTAGGCCAAACCAACCTGCCTGCCGATCAGACCGGCGCGGATATTCGCAAAGCCATTATTAATGCAGACAACGAAAGTTTTGCTGAGAGCCGGCATATTTACACCAACTCCGAAGTCACGAGAAAGCGCTTACTCAAGCACAACGGTTTTGACTCTCAGGTATTGCTTCCACCAGTCAACGATCCCGAATCATTTATCGGCGGTCAGTTCGATGACTATATCTTTGCGGGCGGCCGTGTAAACGGCATGAAACGCCAATACATGCTTTTGGAAGCTCTGGCCAAAGCTGACAAGCGAGTCAAGCTGATTATCGCCGGGCCTCCCGAGTCCCCTGCCGACACACAGCAGCTGAACGTCATCATCGAAAAGTTCAGCCTGCAAGATCGTGTAAAGCTCGACTTGCGCTTCCTGCCACGAGCCACTTATGTCGATTACGTAAATCGTGCGCTAGCCGTCGCCTACATTCCGTTCGACGAGGACTCGTTGGGATATGTAGCCATGGAAGCAGCAACGGCTCGCAAGGCCTTGATCACGACCACAGACAGCGGTGGAATCCTTGGTCTGGTGACGCCCGGGGAAACCGGCTGGAGAGCTGAACCTACAGCAGAGAGCCTGGCAGAAGCAATGAATGCCGCTTTTGAGAGCAAGACTCGAACAAAACAATATGGCGAGGGCGCCCAGGCACTGTGGAACGGTCTGGGCATCAATTGGCCCGAAACCATAGAGGCGCTTCTCAAATGAAACTTGTGATATTTACACCGGCTATCAAAACCTCTGCCATCGGCCGAATGACACGACTCGTCGTTCGGGCGCTATTGGCCCACCAGCATCAGGTCGTGGTGATTCGCACTGAAAGCCCGCACCTACTGGCCAAAGAAACCCACGACTTTGGCTGCACCATTCTACCTTGGACGAATGAGGCAGAAGCCGCACAGGAAATTTCGAGCGCCGACTGCTGCATCTACCAGATCGGGGACAACTACGAGTTTCATGAAGGTGGCGTTGCCTGGCTAGCCAGAGCTCCGGGGATCGTCTGCCTGCATGACTTCTTCCTAGGTCACTTGTTCTGTGGTTGGGCGCAGCAAAGACGCGACGAAGCGAACGATATACTGACCCAGTGGTACGGAAAAAAAATCGCCGCTGATTATTTCAGCGCCAGTAACAGCGCAACATTTATCCGAGAAACACAAGATCTGGCACCGCTGACCGAATGGATCAGCTCCCTGGCCACCGGAGTGATAACTCATAGCAACTGGGGTTGTGATCGTGTCCTGTCAGCCTGTCCCGGGCCGCTTTTTGTCGTCCCACTCGCCTACGATGCCCCCGGCGCAATAAGCATCGAAAATGAATCTACGCCTAATAGCAAACTAAAGGTCTTGACGATCGGACACATCAATTCGAACAAACGGATTGAGAGCTGCATTGAGGCGATTTCAAACAACTCGATACTGCGTAAGAACGTCAGCTATCGCCTTGTCGGAGCCATTATTCCAAGCATGGAAAGGAAGCTTCGTGAACTGGCGACAGTCAGCGGCGTCGAACTGATCATTTCAAATGAAGTCGATGACGCAACCCTGTCCGAAGCAATCAGGAATGCCGACGTAATCAGCTGTTTGCGCTGGCCCAGCCTCGAAGCTGCTTCAGCTTCGGCTATTGAAGCAATGCTTTATGGAAAAGCCACCATCGTTACAGACGTCGGCTTTTATAAAGAATTACCTGACCAGTATGTGCTGAAAGTATCGGTTGACAACGAGATAGAGGATTTGAAAAAAACTCTCCTCTCACTCCAAAGCAATCGATCTGCAACTACCACCATCGGTAAACAGGCTCAAGCGTGGGCAAGTGAAACTTTTACCGCTGAAAACTACGCAGTCAGGCTGGAACAGGCGATACCTGTCGTACTTCGAGCAAATGTAATCATTTCGGCAGCCGATCATTTTGCGACCATTATAGACAAATGGTCAGCGAGCCCTCAGTTGCTCAGGACGCCTGAAATATTAGAACCGCTGAGCATTTTCAACACCAACACGATCGCTTAAAGCGAACTTGCGGTGAGCCAGTCCTCTGGCCCACCGCATGGCGCTCCCTCCCTTTCTGCTTCGCACTGCCAAAGACAAATAGAGCAGTCTCAGCCCAGGCCACAGACTGAGAGTGACGCTTGGCGGCATCCTCCTTGGCGGCAAGCGCTACAGGATCGAGCGAGCAAGGTTTTAAACCCCTTCAATCAGTGCTTCTATCTCTTTCAAACGCGCCCACATCAACGCTTGATCGCCTTTCGCTTCAACGTTGAGTCGCAACAGGGGCTCGGTGTTGGAGCCACGCAGGTTGAAGCGCCAATCAGCAAAAGAAAGGCTGATACCGTCAGTTTTATCGAGTTCAGGATTCAGCGGCAGATAATGCTCCAGAACCTTTTGCAACATCGCCGGCACATCTTCAACCCGGTAGTTGATCTCACCCGTGCACGGGTAAGCCGCGATGCGCTCATCAACCAACTGAGCCAGTGTCTTCCCGCTGGTGGACATCAAAGCCGTGACCAGCAGCCATGGAATCATCCCGCTGTCGCAATAGGCAAAGTCACGAAAATAATGATGCGCGCTCATTTCGCCGCCATAGATCGCATCCTCAAGGCGCATACGCTCCTTGATGAAGGCATGGCCGGTTTTGCAGAGAACCGGCACACCACCTGCTTGTTCAACCTGATCGATGGTATTCCAAGTCAGTCGTGGATCATGAATGATCTTGCTGCCTGGGTGCTGCTTGAGCAGCATCTCGGCCAACAGGCCTACAAGGTAATACCCTTCGATAAACCGGCCTGTTTCATCGAAAAAGAAGCAGCGGTCAAAATCGCCATCCCATGCCAACCCCACATCGCAGCCATGCTCCAACAGCGCCTGCCGGGTCAGGTCACGGTTCTCAGGCAGCAACGGGTTAGGTACGCCGTTGGGGAAGTTGCCGTCCGGTTCGGCGTTGATAATCACCCACTCGAAAGGCAGTTTACCGGTCAATGCCTGTAAGACGGGACCCGCGGCGCCGTTACCAGGATCGGCAAGTACTTTCAGCGGTTTCAATTCGGCAATATCGACGTAGCTGAGCAAATGCTCGATATAGCGGCTCTTATCGAGTTCAATACGGATAGCGCCAGGATTGGCCGCCAGTGCTCCGAGATCACCGCTTTCCACACGATCACGGATTGCATTGAGCCCAGTATCACCGCTGATTGGACGTGATTGCGACTTGACCAGCTTCATCCCGTTGTAACCCTTGGGATTGTGGCTGGCAGTGATCATCACACCACCATCAGCATTAAACGCGCTGGTGGCGAAATAAACTTCTTCGGTGCCGCACAAGCCAATATCGATGACATCTGCACCGGCGTCTTGCAGGCCGCGGGTCATCGCGTCAGCGAGCATAGGGCTCTCAAGCCGCATATCCCGACCCAACACGATACTTTTGCCTCGCAGTTCGGCGACCATCGCACGGCCTATCCGATAAGCAACATCTTCATTGAGGTCGGACGGCACTTGGCCGCGAATGTCATAAGCCTTGAAGCACCGGGTTTTAATAGGGGTATGCATTTTGTTTCTTGCCTAAGTAACTGAAACGACGCACTGGGTGCTGCCCTTGTGCATCATTAAAGTGGTTTATATCAATGGCAGAAAATAAAAAGCCTGATCGAATGAGCACTCACCGACCAGGCTTTTATATCTACCAGCACGCTCTTACTTGTCGACGCGGCCGTAGTTATCTTCAAAACGGACGATATCGTCCTCACCCAGATAGTCGCCGCTTTGCACTTCAATGAGCACGAGGTCAATAACCCCAGGGTTCATTAAACGATGCTGATGACCGGCACGGATAAAGGTCGACTCGTTGGTATTAAGCATCAACTCCCGCTGATCGTTTACGACCACTGCCATCCCGCTGACGACGATCCAATGCTCGCTGCGGTGGTGATGCATCTGCAAAGACAGGGAGGCCTTTGGCTTGACGACGATACGCTTGATCTTGAACCGCTCGCCGTTTTCCAGAGTCGTGTAGGTACCCCACGGACGATGCACCGTGCGGTGCAGCAGATGAACCGTATGACTACAGGCTTTCAGCTGATTGACGATATGCTTGACGTCTTGCGCATGATCTTTGTGGGCGATCATAACGGCATCAGGCGTATCAATAACCAGCAGATCTTCCACCCCTACCAGAGCGGTCAGGCGTCCCTCGCTGTTCACGTAGTTGTTACGCGAGCCATGGGACAGCACTTCGCCCTCAAAACGGTTACCGTTTTCGTCGGGTTTCGTCAATTCGCTCACAGCGTTCCACGAACCAATATCGCTCCAACCGATATCACACGGGATGGTCGCAACCTTTTTCGAACGCTCCATCAATGCATAGTCGATGGAAATATCCGGGACCTGGGCGAAGGTCTCGCTGTCCAGCGCCAGGCAGCGATATTTGTTGGACGAGGTCACGCGGGACGCTTCAATGGTGTTGGCCACTGCTTCAACAACGTCCGGTGCGTGCTGACGCAGCTCTTCCAGGACGGTGCCCACACGGAAGCAGAACATACCGGAGTTCCAGTAGTAGTTGCCGGCACTGATATAACCTTGAGCAGTCTCCAGATTTGGCTTCTCAACGAAACGCGCCACTTTCAACCCACCCTTGAGCGGGGCGTCCTTTTGCGCTTCGATGTAGCCAAAGCCGGTTTCTGGATAAGTCGGCTGAATGCCAAAAGTAACCAGCCAGCCCTCAGAAGCCAGCGCAACCGCATTGGCCACTGCCGCCGCGAAGGCCTTTTCATCCTGGATCAGATGATCGGCAGCCAGTACGAGCATATGAGCATCAGGACCGTGGGTCGCTTCCAACTGAAGTGCCGCCGCTGCCACAGCCGCTGCAGTATTACGCCCGAAAGGTTCGAGAATGAAACCCTGGGCATGTTTGGCAGCATTGACAGCGCCGTACTCATCTTCAGTCTTGAACAGCAATTCACGGTTGGTGACCGTGAGCACTTCGACAACGCCCTCCAGACGTGCAGCACGCAGGAAGGTCTTCTGAATCAGATTCTGGCCATCCGGCAAGTCCATGAAAGGCTTGGGATGGGCTTCACGGGAAACAGGCCACAACCGGCTACCCACTCCGCCAGACAAAATTACGGGAATCAGTTCCATGCTCTAAATCCTTAATCCCCTTTCCTGTGAATGAGTGCCAGGAAAGTGGGCTCAGTTATGTTTCTATTCGTTCCTGCACCGTTCCGAGTGCAAAATCCTCGCTCCCACCCGCCCGTTTCAGGCGGCAGAGCCTCTGGCACCAGCGATCCACAGAACGCCATGTCCAATCATTGAGCAAAGGCCACCAGACTGAGTCCGAATGGTGTCCAATGCGTCGAATACACTGCTCGATTATGCGAGCCATTCTACAGCGCTGCTATGGTTTAAAACCCGGCAACCCGGTAACTCTATTCACCACTGCCCAAGGGGAACAACCTAACCGTTTGCGCCATGATAATGCGCAAATCGCCGGTAACTCAGTTCTTACCTAGAGGGGTGATCCAACAACTTCTGCAGATATTGTCCATAGCCTGTCTTCTTCAGGCTCTCAGCCTGAATCTGGACCTGCTCTGCGGTTATCCAACCGTTGCCATACGCGATCTCTTCCAGACAAGCGACCTTCAGCCCTTGACGGTGTTCGATGGTATGAACGAAATGACCCGCTTCAAGCAAAGAGTCATGAGTACCGGTGTCAAGCCAGGCAAACCCACGCCCCAGCATCTCGACGTTAAGCGTCTTTTGCTCGAGATAGGCTCGGTTAATATCGGTAATCTCTAACTCGCCTCGATCTGACGGTTTAATGTTCTTGGCAATTTCAACGACCTGGTTGTCGTAAAAATACAAACCAGTAACCGCGTAGTTCGATTTCGGCTTAAGAGGTTTTTCTTCGATACTGAGCGCGTTCCCCTTTGCATCGAACTCGACCACCCCGAAACGCTCTGGGTCAGAAACGTGATAGCCAAACACCGTCGCTCCAGACTGTTGTGCACTGGCCGAACGCAAATTCTCGGTAAAATACTGGCCGTAGAAAATGTTATCACCCAGGATCAAACAGCACGGATCATCACCAATGAATTCCTCGCCAATGATAAAAGCTTGAGCCAGACCGTCCGGACTCGGCTGTTCGGCGTAGCTCAACTCAATGCCATATGAACTGCCATCGCCCAGCAGTTTGCGGAAATTCGGCAAGTCGTCAGGAGTGGAAATGATCAGGATTTCACGCATGCCAGCCAACATCAGCACCGACAACGGATAGAAAATCATCGGTTTATCGTAGATCGGCAGTAGCTGTTTAGAAACGCCCAGGGTGACCGGGTGCAAACGCGTGCCCGAGCCGCCAGCGAGAATGATGCCCTTGCGGTTTGACTTGATCATTTATTCAGAACTTCCCTAAGCATTCGGGTTACACCACTCTGCCAATCCGGCAAGTGTAGAGAAAAATTGTCGCGCAGTTTCTGGGTATTCAAACGTGAATTCAAAGGACGGCGGGCAGGCGTTGGATAGTCGCTGGCTTTCATCGGGTTAATTGCCGTCACAGCGAGTTGTTCGCCATTAGCCCGAGCGAACTCGATCACATACTCGGCATAGCGGTGCCATGACACTTCGCCGCTCGCCGCCAAGTGATACACACCTGCAAGCTCAGGGCGCAGCAAAACGCAACGAATTGCCTGAGCCGTTACATCGGCGATCAGTTCGGCACCCGTCGGAGCCCCGATCTGGTCTGCGATTACGCTAAGAGTTTCGCGCTCTCTGGCAAGTTTCAACATGGTCTTGGCAAAGTTGCTGCCCCGAGCGCTATAGCACCAGCTAGTTCGGAAGATCAGATACTTGCAGCCTGAGTCGATAATCGCCTGTTCACCAGCCGCCTTGCTCGCACCGTAATGATTCAGCGGCGCAACAGTGTCCGACTCCTCCCAAGGTTTAGTACCTTGCCCGTTAAACACATAGTCGGATGAATAATGAATCAACCAGGCACCCTGGGATACAGCTTCTTCAGCCATGACCCGGCAAGCCTCGCCGTTCAAGCGGTAAGCCAGTTCAATCTCGCCTTCCGCTTTATCAACTGCGGTATAAGCAGCGGCATTTACAATGAAATCAGGTTTGACCTTGCGAATCGTCGCTCGCAATGAGTCGAGGTCAGACAAGTCACCACACAAATCATCAACGACATGACGATCCAGGGCTATCAACTCCCCCAGCGGCGCAAGGGAGCGCTGCAACTCCCAACCTACCTGACCATTTTTTCCTAACAGAAGGATTTTCATGCCTTGCTCGAACGATCCGAATAGTTCTGATTGATCCACTGCTGATAACTGCCGCTCTTCACATGTGCGACCCACTCAGTATTATTCAGGTACCACTCGACAGTTTTGCGTATTCCGGTTTCGAACGTCTCTTGTGGCGTCCAACCCAGTTCACGCTGGATTTTTCCAGCATCGATCGCGTAGCGCTGATCATGTCCTGGGCGATCCTGGACATAGCTGATGAGGCTAGAGTGTGGGCGATAAGAGGATTCCGGCCGCAGTTCATCCAGCAGCGCGCAAAGGGTATGCACGACCTCGATGTTTTGCTTTTCGTTATGACCACCAATGTTGTAGGTCTCGCCGATTACACCTTCAGTTACGACTTTATACAGCGCACGGGCGTGGTCTTCGACGTAGAGCCAATCACGAACCTGATCACCTTTACCATAGACTGGCAGCGACTTGCCTTCCAATGCATTGAGTATGATCAGCGGGATCAGTTTCTCGGGGAAGTGGCACGGGCCGTAGTTGTTCGAACAATTGGTTACCAGGGTCGGCAGGCCATAGGTGCGGGCCCAGGCACGAACCAAGTGATCAGAGCTCGCCTTACTAGCGGAGTAAGGTGAGCTTGGCTGATATGGAGTGGTCTCTGTGAAGAGGTCTTCCGGGCCTTCGAGGTCGCCATAAACTTCGTCGGTCGAGATGTGATGGAAGCGAAAATCGGCTTTGCGCTCATCACCCAGCGCCGCCCAATAATGGCGTGCAGCTTCCAGCAATGTGTACGTACCAATAATGTTGGTCTGGATGAATTCGGACGGACCGGAAATCGAGCGATCGACGTGAGACTCTGCGGCCAGGTGCATGATCGCATCTGGTTGATGTTCACGCAGGATGCGGTCGATCTGATCGCGATCGCAGATGTCGACGCGTTCGAACACATAACGTGAGTTCTGGCTGACCTCGGCCAACGACTCAAGGTTACCGGCATAAGTCAACTTATCGACGTTAACAACGGAGTCGGTAGTGTTGGAAATAATGTGACGGATGACTGCCGAGCCGATAAACCCGGCGCCGCCGGTAACTAGAATTTTCACGCGAAACCATACCCTTGAGGTGCTGACAGGGCCGCCAACCGAGCGCTGTCTAATCCATAAATGCAAAAGCCATCAAGTTCGCCGAGGCTTCTGACAGAGTCAACCTGAACCGACATGGGAATATGCCACTATCGGATAAGCGCAGCATTTTACAGCTTAATGAAGGTTTTACTAATGGATATAGACAAGCTGTGGCGCAAAATCGACGTGCGTCATGCGACTGACGAAATCAGACCAGCCGCTTGCGTGAAGCACGGGCCGCGCGCCCCAGAAACCAGCCAAGCAGCGGACCGAAGACCATGCCGACCAGCAACGCAAGAACCACCACCAGCGACACTGGTAGTTGCGGCCCTGCCCAGCCAAGAAATAGCAGGGAAACCGATTGTTGATTCTCTAAAACAAACGCCAGAATCACCAATACGAGCAACAACACAAACAAGGCGAGCAATACACGCTTGAGATTACGCATAAGTGGCTCCTTGGATTACGGCAGCCGTCAAAGCCCCTCCTCCTCATCCTCGTTCACACGATCACGCAGCTCTTTGCCTGGTTTGAAATGTGGCACGAACTTGCCGTCGAGGCTGACGGACTGACCGGTTTTTGGATTGCGACCTACGCGCGGTGCGCGGTAGTGCAGGGAGAAGCTGCCAAAACCACGGATCTCGATACGATCTCCAGTGGCCAGACATTGGGACATTTGCTCAAGCATGGTCTTGATGGCCAACTCCACATCCTTGGATGAGAGCAGCCCTTGATGGGTGACAATTCGTTCGATCAACTCCGACTTCGTCATATTTTTCCCTTCTTTTTCAAGCAGCTAGGAAAATCGCTTCAGAGGTTTTAGCATGCCCGGAGGAATTTGAACAGTCCAGGACTTGACATATCGCCATCAAAATTGAGCCGTTCAATTTCAAGTCACCTCAAGACACACAGCCTCACCGGCAAATTACCAGCATGGTCCGCGTGAAGTATCCCGCCGGGTTGAAACCAAAGGGGAATTCATCTTCATCCTTGACGTCATCGGATCGAGCCAGGACCTTGTACCCCTGCTTTTTGCACTCCTTGTCCGCTCGCTTGCGACACTTCTCCCATCCGGATCCCATCCCGGAACAATCAATCTCGATACCACTAACCCCGCGCACGACGTGAGTCTTGGCATTAGTAGTACAACCCGCCAATGTCAGTACTGCTATTGCGACAATGAGCTTGTTCATTCACTTCCTTATGCCGGACGCTCTGCCCGGCTGTCGTTCACTTCAGGCTAAAGGTTAGCTGCAAACAAACGGTTTGATCCGACCAAAGTAAGAGACCGCTTATAGGAGATACTGGTTTCACAAGCAATCACGTTGCCGCAACCCAACTACATCGACAATCTCACCAAATCGCAGGCATAAAAAAGGGCGACCGAAGTCGCCCTTTTTCTATGGTCTGACAGAACTTAGTTCTGTTTTTCCATTTGTGCACGCAACAGGTCGCCCAGAGTGGTAGGACCAGCAGCGACGTCAGCAGCAGGCTTGTCTTTCAAGCTCTGGATTGCTTCTTTCTCGTCTTCAACGTCTTTCGACTTGATCGACAGCTGGATTACACGGCTCTTACGGTCAACGCTGATGATCTTGGCTTCTACTTCTTCGCCTTCTTTCAGAACGTTACGCGCGTCTTCAACGCGGTCACGGCTGATTTCGGAGGCTTTGCGGGTAGCTTCGATGTCGTCGGCCAGAGTGATGATGGCGGCTTTAGCGTCAACTTCCTTCACGATGCCTTTAACGATTGCGCCTTTGTCGTTCTCTTGAACGTATTCGGAGAACGGATCGCTTTCCAGTTGCTTGATGCCCAGGGAGATACGCTCACGCTCTGGGTCAACCGACAGGATCACGGTGTCCAGCTCGTCGCCTTTCTTGAAGCGGCGTACAGCTTCTTCG
>Ga0163162_10007442_pt1 | contig 10648 bp, 8 predicted proteins | sample S55metaG_FD_115310 | JGI IMG/M metagenome (GOLD analysis project Ga0163162, IMG submission 115310) | Switchgrass rhizosphere microbial communities from Kellogg Biological Station, Michigan, USA - S5-5 metaG | ecosystem: Host-associated > Plants > Roots > Rhizosphere > Soil | place: USA: Michigan...
ATCTCGCAGATCACACCCGCTGGAACCAGTCCCGCCATCCGCGCCAGGTCAACGGAGGCCTCTGTCTGCCCGGCTCGTACAAGCACTCCACCCTTGCGGGCTCTCAGAGGGAATACATGTCCCGGCCTAGCAAGGTCGTGAGCCGTTGACTTCGGATCAATCGCTACGCGGATCGTGTGAGCTCGATCGGCAGCAGAGATTCCGGTTGTCACACCTTCCCGCGCCTCGATGCTCTCTGTAAACGCTGTTCCGAAGCGCGATGTATTCTCCTGTGTCATAGGTCCCAATCGGAGATAGTCGGCACGTTCCTCAGTGAGAGTCAGGCAAATCAGTCCGCGACCGTACTTCGCCATGAAGTTGATCGCCTCTGGCGTCACAAACTCCGCAGCCAGGGTTAGATCACCCTCGTTCTCGCGGTCCTCATCGTCGATAACCACGACCATCCTGCCTGCGCGGATCTCAGCGACCGCCTCGCTTACCTCAGCGAACATACCCCAACCTCCGTGAAACATCCTTTATGTCATCTCTTTCGACTAGTTACAAGATATGTGCGATGCATAAAAGAGAACGCCGTCCCGGTAATGGACGGCGTCTCAACACTAATAAAACTCGAACGGCTACAGGGTCGACTCGATCTCAAAACCCCAGGCCTCCAATAGCGCCTCCGGGATGTACTTCGAGTTCTTGTTACGGCGAGCCCACTCGCGCAACCTGGTCGACCGGATGTACTGATCCGGGGTAAGCTTGAACTCCTTAACGACCTGTTCGAACGATGTTACCGTTGGGACGACGGGGCCGATTGGCTCCGGTTTGCCCCAGTTCGGATTTCCACGACGCTTTGCCATATCCTGTTTGTACCTCTTCTTTTTGTAATACTTGGAGCTCTTTCCACGACCTTAGGAGAGAAGGACCACGCGTAACATTCTAAGCCATTTAGACCTTTAATTCAACCCTATTCCAACGCGCAAAACCGCCCGTCAGCTGCCCCAAAAAGCAGCCCCTTTGCAACCCCTTCTGTTGCCTCAGTTGTGAAGCGCAGAGGCGTAGAATCTCGCCATGTCTCCCTTCATTTGTTTTAGGGCTTCCACATTCAAATAGACCATATGCCCCGCCGGATAGTAACCATACTGAACGTTACCCACCAGTTTTGCAGGTAGGCTCATATGGTTCAAATCGTACTCCGTGGCAAAAAACGGGGTTGCGAGGTCAAAGTACCCGTTCGCCGAGAAGACCTTCAACCTCGGGTTCTTCCGGATCGTATCAGCCAGATCAATCGCAGTATCCGGGTTTGACTGCTCACCCCGGCCACCAGAACTTCCTGCGGGCTTGTGCTTGAAATCCCAAGCCTGATTCAGACCTGGGCCGGAGGTGTAGTAGGTTTCCTGACTCAGGTATTTCAACTCACGCTGAATGTAATCGTGAAATGCACCCACATAAGCCCCGGCTATTCCTGTGTCTGATGGGTCCGAACCAGGCGTCTCACCGGCAGCATCCGGGTCCCATCCCATGAAACGTGCGTCATAACGGCCCATTGTTCGTTCGTCATCGCGAAGCAGTTCTCGGCGGAAACGCGCTGCAGAAACCCGCAGCTTGGCTTCCTTCACGTATCCAGCCTTGAGTCCGGTTAGTGCCGAGACTCGTTCCGCAATGGCGTCGAACTCTGCCTGCGGCAGCCGGTCTCCCTGTTGAAGAGCCTGAGCATACGGCCCGCGTGCGAACTCTCTCGCCTGTTGGACCCACTCGGCCATCGTTCCCGCAGCCTTAACCTTCTTGTAGTAGTAGCCAATGGCTGCGAACGATGGAAGATATCCAACAGCTTCCGTGTCATATCCCGGATTCCGAATGTTGTAGTTCAGAATCGAAGACAACAATACGACACCGTTGAACGAAACGCCATCACCCTGCAACGCGGCAACCAACCCTGCAGAACGTGTCGTTCCATACGACTCTCCGAACAGGAACTTCGGCGAGTTCCATCGTTGGTTCGCAGTGATGTAACGAACGATGAACTTCTTGAACGCCTGAATGTCCTGGTCGGTTCCGGCAAAATTCTTCACGGTTCCTTTACCCACTGCTCTGGAGAACCCACACAGCGGAGCGTCAATGAACACGAGATCGCTCTTGTCCAGAAGGCTGTACTCGTTAGGAACCCAGTTGAACGGCGCCGGCGCCGTAGCTTCCGGACTTTCGGTAAGCACGCGCACCGGACCGAACGAGCCCATGTGCAGCCAGATCGTTGCAGCACCTGGACCACCGTTGTAGAAAAAGGTCACTGGCCGCGACTTCGTGTCTGCACCATCCTGAGTGTAAGCAACATAGAAGATGCTGGCGTCTGGTTTGTCGTGCTCATCGCGAATCAGGAGATTTCCCGCGGTGGCGGTATAGTGAATCAGTTGACCTCCTACCGTCACATCATGCTTGGTGACCGATGTTGACTCTGGAGGAACAGGGATACCAGCATCCTCTTTCGTGCTCTTCTCCTCTGGTCCCTTAGGACGCCCCTCAGACGGCGCTTGCGCCACCGCACTCACTGTCAATGCTGCGGCCAAAACGAGCCCGGCCGGGCGCAACCTCGTCCATACGATCAAAATAAAGCTCCTTAGAAATCTGCCGTGATGTTTACTCTGCTGGGCTTCGCGCCGGCAAGTGCAACCATCATACTGTCAGCTTCGTCTTGTCCGGCAGCAGTTTTGTTTGGCTCGTCCAACTAATGATTTTCACGATGCGAAACTTGAATATCTTCACAACGTTCTGAATAGCCAAGCCTTCTGATGCGGCTATATCATCGCTCTGACTTCCCTCGAGGACACCATGAGTACTTCCCTCTCCGATCTATCCGCAAGCGAAGAACTTTCGAACCGGGAACAACCTGAAGGCCATGCGCCCTGCGACGCCCTGCCAGAAGCCTCCGACGCTGTGTTCTCCCGTCGTACCTTCGTCAAGGGTGCCGGCATCCTCTCCGCCGGCGTCGCCTCCGGTCTGCCCCGCATAGCCGCAGCCGAAAAGGCCCGCGTCTCCGCAGCCACAGCCCCCCAAACCATCGCGCTTACCCTTAAAATCAATGGCAAGCAGCAGGCCCTGACAATTGACACCCGCACCACCTTGCTCGACGCCCTGCGCGAGTACCTCTCGCTTACCGGCACCAAGAAGGGCTGCGACCACGGCCAGTGCGGAGCCTGCACCGTCCTCGTCGACGGTCGCCGCGTCAATTCCTGTCTCACCCTCGCCGCCGTCGCCCAAGGCTCTGAGATCACCACCATCGAAGGCCTCGCCCACGGCGACGAACTCCATCCCGTCCAGGCCGCCTTCCTCGAACACGATGGCTTCCAGTGCGGCTACTGCACCCCCGGCCAAATCTGCTCCGCCGTCGCTCTGCTCGAGGAGCACCGCCGCGGTGATCTCAGCCAGGTATCTTTCCAGACAGGACAGACCACTACCCCGCAGCTCACAGACAACGAGATTCGCGAGCGCATGAGCGGCAACATCTGCCGCTGCGCCGCCTACCCCAACATCGTCGCCGCGGTTCGCGCCGCTGCCCAGGGAGCACGCTCATGAACCCCTTCCAGTACCAGCGAGCCGCGGCCCCCGAAGAAGCCATTCACGCCGTCACCACAAATCGCGCAGCCAAGTTCCTCGCCGGCGGGACCAACCTCATCGATCTCATGAAGTCCAATGTTGAGCACCCCACAACGCTCATAGACATCAATCACCTCAGTTTCACCCAGATCACTTCCGCACCCGACGGCACCACCGCCATCGGCGCCGGAGTCCGCAACACCGATCTCGCCAATCACCAGACCATCCGCACAAACTACCCGTTGCTCTCGCAAGCCATCCTCTCCGGAGCCTCCGCACAACTCCGCAATATGGCCACCACCGGGGGAAATCTTATGCAGCGGACCCGCTGCTACTACTTCAACGACACGGCCTACAGCGTGTGTAACAAGCGCAATCCCGGCTCTGGATGCTCCGCTCAAATTGGCTTCAACCGCATCCACTCCATCCTTGGCGCAAGCGGATCCTGCATCGCAAGCAACCCCTCCGACATGAACGTCGCCCTCGCCGCTCTCAACGCAACCATCCACGTTCAGGGCCCCAAGGGCAAGCGCTCCATTGCGATGCGTGACTTCCACCTGCTGCCCGGAGCCACGCCGCATATCGAGACCGCACTCAAACCCGACGAACTCATCCTCTCCGTCGAGCTGCCGCCCTCGAAGTTCGCGCTGCACTCCTACTACCTCAAGGTCCGCGACCGTCAGAGCTACTCCTTCGCGCTCGTCTCCGTCGCCACTGGCCTCGAACTCGATGGCACGACCATCAAGTCCGTCGCACTCGTCCTCGGAGCGGTCGCTCCTAAGCCCTGGCGCTCCGCCGAAGCCGAGAAAGCCCTCGTCGGCGCACCCGCCACCGCCGATACCTTCCGCAAGGCCGCCGACCTCGCCGTCACCGGCGCCAAGCCGCAAAAGTACAACGCATTCAAAATCGAACTCGCAAAGACGAGCATCGTGCGCGCCCTCACCCTCGCCGCACAAGGAGCACAGGCATGATCGCCCTCGAGGAAGACAACAAACAGAATGCCAAACAGCTCGACACACGCTACGACGGCCGCCTCAAGGTCACCGGCGCCGCGAAGTACGCAGCCGAGTTCCAAGTCAAAGACGTCGTCTACGGCTACATCGTCCAGAGCACCATTCCCTCCGGCACCATCGCATCCATCGATGACTCCGCCGCCACGCATGCTTCCGGGGTGCTCGCCGTCATGACACCCTTCAACGCACCCAAGGTCACGCCCAACAACAACGTCAATATTCTCCAGGACAATCACGTTCTCTACAACGGCCAGCCTATCGCCGTCATTGTCGCACGCTCGCTCCCTGAGGCCATGCACGCGGCCACGCTGATGAACATCAACTACAACCCCACACCCGCACGCCTCGACTTCGACGCTCTCGTCAAAGAGGCCCGTCCGCCCAAGCGCAACGGGGTAGCCTGGGAGCCCGGCACCAGCCCGCTGCCTCCCGGAGCCAATCGCCGCGGCGACATCGACGCCGCCTTCGCCAAGGCAGCCGTCACCATCGACCAGACCTACAGCACCCCCATCCAGAACCACAACCCCATGGAGCCCCACGCCACGATTGCATCCTGGGAGGGTGGAAAGCTCAAGGTCTACGACTCCACTCAGGGCATCACAGGCGAACGTCAGAATCTCGTCCACGCCTTTGGTCTTCAGCCTGACGACGTACACGTCGAGTGTCCCTTTGTCGGTGGTGGATTTGGCTGCAAGGGCTCCGTCTGGTCACACGTCCTTCTCGCCGCCATGGCCGCTAAAGTTGTTCAGAAGCCCGTGAAGATCGCTATCACCCGCGAGCAGATGTTCGGCCCCGTAGGCTCACGCCCCAACACCCGCCAGCACATCCGCCTCGGCGCCGACTCCTCCGGCAAACTCCTCGCCATTCAGCACGACGTCACCCTCTACACCTCTATGTTCGCCGATTTCGTCGAGGGCTCCGCTAACCAGACCAACATGCTCTACAACTCCGAGACGCTCTCCAGTAATCACCGGCTCGTTGAAATGAACCTCGGTATGGGAACCTTCCAACGCGCCCCTGGCGAGGCCACCGGAACCGTCGGCATCGAGATCGCTCTCGACGAGCTCGCCGAGAAACTCAACATGGACCCTATCCAGCTTCGCCTCGCCAACTATGCTGAGCAGGACCCGGGCCGCCAGCTCCCCTTCTCCAGCAAGCACCTGCGTGAGTGCTACGCCGATGCCTCCGAGCGCTTCAATTGGGCACGTCGCAAGCCGATCTCCGGGCAGGTCCGCGAGGGCAACAAACTCATCGGCTACGGCATGGCCACTGCAACCTACGGAGCGAACCGCTCCAACTCCACCGCTATCGTCCGCATCCTTCCCACTGGTCGCATCTATGTCGGCTGCGGAACACAGGATCTCGGCACTGGGACCTACACCATCATGGCGCAGGCTGCTGCTATGGCCCTCGGCATTGACCCCTCGCTCGTTGACGTCCAGCTAGGCGACTCTACCTTGCCACGGTCAGGCGGTTCCGGTGGCTCGCAGACTGCCGCGTCCGTATGCCCTGCCGTCTACCAGGCAGCTCTCGATGCCAAGCAGAAGCTCATCGATCTCGCCCGCAACGACTCCGCTTCTCCTCTCCACCTGGCAAGTGCAGAGTCCGTCACCTCTCGTGACGGGGTCCTCTTCACAAAATCGTTCCCCACCAAATCTGAGCCCTTCGCCGCTCTACTCGCGCGTAGCGGAGCGGCCATCGAAGCTACGGCCAGCGCCGAGCCTGCCAAGGATCGGGCCACATTCAGCGCCCACTCCTGGGGAGCCGTCTTCGCCGAGGTCGCCGTCGACGCTGACACCCGCATGGTGCAGGTCCGACGCGTCGTCGGAACCTACGACATTGGAACGCTGATGAACAAGAAGACCGGCATCAACCAGCTTCAGGGTGGCATCGTGTGGGGAATCGGCTTTGCATTACAAGAAGAGTCGCACATTGACCCCATTCACGGCCTCACCGTCAACCGCAACATCGCCGAGTATCACGTCCCCGTCAACGCCGATGTAGGTGAAATTGATGTCGTCTGCCTCAACATCCCCGACTACCGCTTCTCACCACTTGGAGCCAGAGGCATCGGTGAGATCGGTATCACCGGAGCCGCTGCTGCGGTAGCCAATGCCATCTACAACGCTACGGGCAAGCGCGTACGTGACCTGCCTATCACTGTAGACAAGCTGATGATCTAACCATCCACGACAGGCTTGGCTGCAACCAGTGCTTCCCTATCATCAAGCCGAATCCAGCCGGAACGAGTCCATATATCGCTCCACCGTATAGCCCTTTGCCTTCCACGCCGCAAGACCGCCTCGCAATAGCTTGATCCGCGTGTACTGAAGACTCTTCGCCTGCCGCAAAATCTCCCAGCTCGTCTTCTCTCCGGGGCACGTGCAATAGATCACTACATCCTGTTCACGCGGTATTACCTCAGGGTTCTTTAGCACCTCTTTCGGCGCTACTCTCTTCGCCCCGGGAATCATCTCCGAGTAAGCCAGAACATCCAGCGGCTGGCGCACATCGAAGACCATCACCCTTCGCTCCGGTTCCAGCAGCTCGTGCAACTCATCCGGCTCGATGGAATGTGCAAAAAGCTCACGCCGCTTCTTCGCCACCCTCACTCTCAGCGCCACAAACAGGAGGATGCAAAGCGCAACGACCGCCCATATCGCAATCAGAAGCATATCGACCTCCTCGTCCACTCACTCCAATTCAGATTCCGCTGAGCAATGGAATGATTCGACAGAATGTAAACGGCATATCCGGCATCCTAGCCTACCCACTCGGGCAACCGCCAGCATTCTTCACGCAATCTTTCCATATAGCGCTCAATTAGAGAGCACCCGGAGATTCAACATGCCTCGTCTTTTTCGCGTATCCCTTGCCCTAGCACTTCTTACTATCTCCTTAGCCGCCCAGTCCGCCGACCCCCAGCCCGACGCCAACGGCATCTACCACCTCGGCAACGGCATCCTCGTCCCCCAGTGCACCCATAAAGGCCTCCCTGAGACAACCGAAGAGGCACGCAAGCGTACGACCAGTGGTGTTGCGCTCGTCGGCGTCATAGTCGAACCTGACGGCACCGTCGGTTCCGCCAAGATCATCAAGTCCGTCGCCGATGCCTACAAGAACAAGGAAGATCACGACGCCGCCCTTACCCTTGACCCCAAAGCCGTCGATGCCGCTCGCCAGTACCGCTTCGAACCGACCATCGTCAATGGCAAACCTGTAGCCCTCGAACTCAAGATTGAGGTCACATTCCAGTTCAGCTAACCGCAAAATGGCGACGTACCTCGGCTTGTTCCGCGCAGTCATGTCGGGTTCGGCCCCAGGCAAACAATATGCGAAGATGACCCAAGGCCATATGGACTCATCTTCCCTCTCCGATCTCCTCCATAGAACCTTCGGCTTCCCCGCATTCCGCGCCAATCAGGAGGCCGTCTGCCGCGCTGCCACCGACGGCCGCGACGTCCTGCTCGTCATGCCCACAGGAGCCGGAAAATCTCTGTGCTACCAACTCCCCGCCATCGCCCGTGGGGGCACCGCGCTCGTCATCTCGCCGCTCATCGCGCTGATGGACGACCAGGCCGCCAAGCTCTCCTCCCTCGGCCTTCGCGTCGCCCGCATCCACTCCGGCCTCTCCCGCGAAGATGCCCGCCAAGCCTGCCGCGACTATCTCGACGGAGCACTCCAGTTCCTCTTCATCGCGCCCGAGCGCATGCGCGTCCCCGGCTTCCCCCAGATGCTCGCCAGACGCAAGCCCGCCCTCATCGCCATCGATGAGGCGCACTGCATCTCGCAATGGGGTCACGACTTTCGCCCTGACTACCGCGCACTGGGCGATCACCTCCCATCCCTGCGCCCTGCTCCCGTCATCGCGCTCACCGCGACTGCCACACCCACTGTCCAGAAAGACATCGCCACCCAGCTTCGCCTCGACTCGCCAGCCCTCTTCATCCACGGCTTCCGCCGCCACAACCTCGCCATCGAGGTCGTCGAGATGTCGAAGCCGCGTCGCAACCAGTTCACCATCGATCTCCTCAAACCCACCGGAGCTCGCCCCGCCATCGTCTACGCACCATCACGCAAAGCCGCCGAAGAACTCGCCTCGCAACTTGGCCGCGGAGCCGCCGCCTATCACGCAGGGCTCGACCCAGCTACACGCGAGCGCGTCCAGCGCCACTTCCTCGCCGGTTCGCTAGAGATCGTCGTCGCCACTATCGCCTTCGGCATGGGCATCGACAAGGCCAACGTTCGAACCGTCATCCACACCGCGCTCCCCGGCTCCATCGAGGCCTACTATCAGGAGATCGGCAGAGCTGGCCGCGACGGTAACCAATCGCGCACCGTCCTCCTCCACTCCTTCGCCGACCGCAAGATGCACGACTTCTTTCTCGAGCGCGACTACCCCGCGCCAACCGAGCTCGCCCGTCTGGCCCGCGTCCTCACCGAAGACTTCCAGGAGCCAGACACTCTTCGCCGGCGCCTCCGCATGGACGTCGAGACCTTCGACCGCACCGCCGAGAAACTCGTAGCACAAGGTGCAGCCGCCCTCGACATCGCCGGCAACCTTCGTGCAACCGAGAATACCTCCTGGCAGTCCGGCTACGACCGTCAGCTCGCCTTCCGCCGCGCGCAGATCGATGCCATGGCCCGCTACGCTGAGACCCCACAGTGCCGCATGACTGCCCTCATCCAGCACTTCGGCGACACCGCCGACGGCCTCCGCCCCTGTGGCCACTGCGATTTCTGCTCCCCCGAGCGTGCTACCGCCCAGACCTTCCGCCAGCCCACCACACAGGAAGACCGCCAGCTCCGCACCATCCTCCTAGCACTTGACGGTGCGTCCCCACGCGCCACCGGCAAGCTTCACACCGATCTCGCCCTCGGCATCGACCGCAAGCAGTTCGACGTCTACCTCAACGCCCTCACTCGCGCCGGCCTCATCACTCTCACTACCGACACCTTCACAAACGCCGAAGGCAACGTCATCAACTTCAAAAGAGCCTCATTAACCCACGAAGGCCGCACCCGCGACGAAGCCGACGATCTCGCCACGCTGCTTCCCAATGAAGCAGAGGGCGCATCGCCGACAAAGACAAAACGCCGCAAGCAAACAGACAACTCACAAAGCTCGTCATCTCGACCGGAGGCCCGCAAGGCCGCAGCGGAAAGGGCCGCTTCTCTACCTCTAACGTCCGGGCAGCAAGTATTCGAAAAACGCCTCCGTGACTGGCGAAAAGCCGTAGCCGCAAAGACCGGCAAACCGGCATTCATCATCTTCAGCGACGCAGTCCTCACCAACATCCTGCAAGTACAACCCACCACCCTCACCGAGCTGCAACGCATCTCCGGCATAGGTCCTGAAAAATCAGACCGCTACGGCGCTGCAGTAATCGCCATCTTCCGCGGCAACGAGGTCACTGACCACGCCACAGATCCGGTACTCTCCTCCGTCACTTCATCTCGATCGAAGCGCCCATCGCGCGGTGGAGAGAGCGCTGTGTTCCGTCCGAACAGCCACGATACCCAGCAGCAAGCCGATGCACCCGATCTCCAGACAAGAAGGACCACCGCACACAGCCCGCAAGCAGCCGCTGCACAACTCCTCACCCCCGACCAGCAACTCCTCGATACCCGCCTCCGAGCCTGGCGAGCCACCGAAGCCCAGCGTCTCGGACTCCCCCAATTCTTCGTCCTCGGAACCTCGACCCTTCGCAGCATCGCTATCGAGCGCCCCCGCACCCTCATCGAGCTCAAGATGATCGATGGCCTCTCCCTCGATAAAGCCGAGAGGTTCGGCCAAAGCATCATCGAAATCTGCGCCCAGTAGAGGCGTCCAACTACTTCACAACGTCCGTCACCGGCAACCCCGCCTGCCTCTCCACCGCATTCCAGTCCAGCCCAAGATACTTCGCCAACGTAGCCGCCACCTGACTCTGCGTCACTGGAGCCACATGCTCGCGCAGCCCTAGTGGCGGAACCCCGCGCCCCATGAATCCCATAAAGATGTACTTCGACTCCGGCACCTTCTGCCCGTGCGACTTCCACTCCTCCGGCGCCGACCC
>Ga0163162_10007443_pt1 | contig 10646 bp, 10 predicted proteins | sample S55metaG_FD_115310 | JGI IMG/M metagenome (GOLD analysis project Ga0163162, IMG submission 115310) | Switchgrass rhizosphere microbial communities from Kellogg Biological Station, Michigan, USA - S5-5 metaG | ecosystem: Host-associated > Plants > Roots > Rhizosphere > Soil | place: USA...
ACACTCCTGGAAACACTGCAATGGCCTGGGCCCTATCAACAAACTCCTTCGGAATTGAACTATCGGATGAACTCATGATCTCATCAAAGACCGTGGCCGCATCCGTAGTATGGCGCCTGGCGTCGTTTGCTCTGTTGCCTTTCTTCTGCGCAAGAGCCGGCGCTGCTGCCACACACAGCGCCAGTATCAAACGCAGTGTGTGCACTGAACTCCGTTGAAACAACTGACTCATCTTCACTCCTTGTAATCCGACTCCAACAATTGCGTAACTTAATAGCGCCTGTAATAGTGTCGATAGCGCCTGTGATTTCTGTGCCTCTGGATCAGGTATCCCGTACCCGCACCCACGCCGGCTCCAATGACGGCGCCTTTGCGGCCGCCGATCAGCGCACCACCAATTAATCCCGCGGCTCCTCCGATGAGCGCTCCTTTGGCTCTGCTATGGTGAGGTCGGCGGTAGTAGCGTCTCTGTGCGTCGACACTCAAACTTCCAAACGTTCCGAGTATGAGAACAGCGCTAAGAAGCGCGGCTAACATACGTTTGTTTCGACTAATTCCGATCACTTCATTACCCCCAGGTTCAAAAGCGGCATTGCGCTTGTTTATTTTCGCTCTAGCAAGAGCTCCCGCCTTGACTCTGCCAATCATAGGCCCTCACCTCATCCGGTTGCTTCCGTATATTTGCCTGTAAGTACGATGTATTGCTTACGTGATCCAGCTTTGACGCAACTTCCTCGAGATTGAGGGGAATTCAACTTTCACTTGCGCTTCGGTAATGGCGTTTGTCGATCTGAAAGTTTTTGGTAGAGCGGCCCTCCGCAAAAGAACGCACTAACTAACCAATACGCGAAATACGTGCGGTGGCTTCGAGCCTAGGATGTAGCCCAGGCGCGAAGCTGAAATCCCATAGTGCGCCAGGTGTAGGGGAAGAAAGGAAGTATGCGTGATGCGGTATTCAATTCTCTTAGTCTTGCTTGCGATCGCCAGTTTCCCTGGTCATGAAAGCCAGGGGCAAACTCCGCAGGTAGCCAGTCGTTACTATCGTGCTGGGCAGGAGAAAATGAAGAATGGTGATTGGGTTGCGGCCGCCGAAGATTTCACTAAAGCAATTGCCGCCAACGCACGCTTGAAGGCGACAACCACAACGACCCACAACGGCGAACCGCTTGTTGAGTCGCAGTCTGAGTCGAATGAAATCAGCGTCAGTGATCCACTTACGGCGCACGCCTACGTGAATCGAGCTGCAGCGCGATTTAACCAGGCAAAGTTTGAACAGGCCCTCGCCGATTACGATCGTGCCTTAAGAATCAACCCCAGAATTGCACAGGCATATGTAGGCCGCGGAGCCGCCTTAAGTGCACAAGGCGATCGTGCTGGAGCAATGCGCGATTTCAATCATGCGCTGGCGATCGATGGGCGTCTTTATGAAGCGTACAATAACCGCGGAGCCCTCCGCCACAAGCTTGGTGATCTTGACGGTGCGATGACTGATCTCGACCGGGCGATCGCCATAGACGGCAGACTCCCTGAGTCTTATTACCACCGCGGTTATGTCTGGTTGGAAAAAAAGAATTTCACTGCCGGCATCGCTGACTTTAATCGCGCCATTGAACTGCGGCCTGACGATGGCTTGGCACTGGTCGGACGCGGTCTGGGTTTCATGCAACAAGCGAAGCTCGACTTGGCAGTCAGGGATTTCAGCGCCGCCATCGAACTTGATTCATGCATTGCTGCGGCTTACGCGTATCGGGGAGTTACGCTAATCCTGAGTGGAAGAGAAACTGAGGCGTTGCCAGATCTTAAGCGGTTCATCGAACTAAAGCCAGAAATGAAACGTGAACTTGAGGAGAAAGTCGAGTTAGCGAAAAAGCTGAAACGCGGTGTCACGCCGTTGCCGTGAGAGCTTCGGCAACCCGAATAATTCCAGTGATGCAGTCCAAAAGGTGAGTCCGCGGAACCCTTAACTTAACAGGAATCTCCGTGATCGGTGTATTCAATTTACTATGTCAACAATTTCCAAGTCAGTGTGACTGCGCATTTCGTCTTGCAGAGATCGCGTTAAGCTCAGCCCTAGCACTCGCTGGGAGTTCTAACGCTGCGGCCCGAAGATTCTCGCGAAGATGTTCGAGCGAAGATGTCCCAGGGATCAGGAGAATGTTTGGAGAACGTCGAAGCAGCCATGCAAGAGCGACCTGCATCGAGGTAGCTTGCAGTGATGCCGCCACTCGATCGAGAGCCGATGATTGTAACGGCGTGAAGCCGCCCAACGGGAAGAACGGGACATACGCTATGCCTTGCTGAGCGAGAGCATCGATGAAGGCGTCGTCATTGCGGTGTGCCACGTTGTAGAAGTTTTGAATACAAACTATTTCTGTGATTCTCTGAGCCTCTGCGTGTTGGTTAGGGGTGACATTGCTAAGACCGATATGAGCAATCAATCCCTGGCGTTTTAGTTCGGCAAGCACAGTCAAAGGCTCTTCAATGGTCCCGTCCGATGGCTCCGAGGGTCCACCCACCCGAAGGTTGACGACATCGATTTGATCCACTGCGAGATTACGAAGATTGTCATGAACGGCATCGATGAGCTCCTGACGCGAAAGCGCATGGATCCATGATTTGTCATCACCGCGACGGGCACCAACTTTGGTTACTATCACCAGGTCATCGGGGTAAGGATGGAGCGCCTGTTTGATGATCTGGTTGGTGACGTGTGGGCCATAATAATCGCTGGTGTCGATATGGTTCACGCCAGTCGCGATTGCCTCCCGCAAAACTGCAATCGCGGCATCAACATCGCGTGGCGGTCCCCACACCTGAGGGCCGGCTAGCTGCATCGCGCCGTAGCCCATCCGGTTTAGACTCATCGAAGTGCCAGGAAGTGTGAATGCGCCACCGAGCTTTGCCTGTTCAGTCATCGTCTCTTTACCTCCGATCCCGAAATCAGTTTTGGAGCCATTATATAAAAGACAACTGATGATCAGCTTGCTGGATTGGGGGGTGCGAATCGCTGGAGTGGGGGTGCGTCCAACCACGGTCCTTGATACCTCACCTCCCCAAATCTCTGATGACCCTGCCAATCCGCTCGTGCTTGCGCAATCTCTTCGGACGTGCGCGCAACAAAGTTCCACCACATCAGGATCTTCTCTGGAAAGGGAGGCCCGCCAAGCAGCAACACGCGACCGCCATCTCTGCTCTTGAACTCGACCCTCGAGCGATTTGTCCCGAGATAGAAGAGATTCTTCGAATCAATTGATTGACCATCGATCTCTGCGTCGCCTGTTATTAGCAGTGCTGCATGCTCGAACGACGGGTCCAACGGAAGCTCCAGGCTCGCAAGTGGGTGCAATGCAATGTCCGCCCCAAGAACAGGTGAGAAATGTTTTGCCGGAGATGAGCCACCAGGCATAGACCCAGCAAAGACGCTCACCATGCCGCCGGCCTGCTCAATGATCGGAACTTCGTCTATGTGCTGAAAGGACGCCTGACCGTTTCGATCGGCATCGGGAAGCGCAATCCATAACTGAACCCCGTTCAAGAGGCCGCTGTTCTTCCGAGGTGTCTCTTCCGCATGGGCAATGCCACCGCCTGACGTCATAACGTTGACACCACCTGGTCTGAGTAATGCTTCATTACCAAGACTATCGTTGTGGACGATCTCTCCTTGTAGCAACCAGCTCACTGTCTGCAAACCAATGTGCGGATGCGGCGCGATGTCCATCGGTTTCGCGTCGCTGAAGGAAAGCGGCCCGAACCGATCAAGAAAACACCACGCGCCCACCAATCGCTTCTGGCGAATGGGCAGCGCTCTTAGAATTTTTAATGTGCCGAGACTGGTTTCACGCGCGGGAAATCTCTCAAAGACTGGCCCATTGACGCCTGAAGCGTCACAAGGTTGCGCTGCTACCTTAGTGTGAACCATGTTTCTCCTCTGAGATCGTCAATAAATCAATTTGCGGTAATAGTCATTATCCGCTGTTTCATTGATATCGCGACACAGCAGATTGACAAGAGTGTCGCGGTAGCCAGAGGCAACACCAACGAACACCTTAGCAGCAGCGTTCCAATCGCTGCTCCAAGGAACATCAGTACAATGGCTAGAAGACGCCGGCGCCATCGTGGACTAGTACCACCGGCTAATGTCGAATCGGCTGCGAGACCAGTGACGGTCAGGGTAAGTACCGTAGTCGTGAGATCTGGGATCGCCAACTTGCGAACTGTTGCGTTTCGAATTCCCATCGCTAGCGCCGTAAGCACGATGATCGAATACGATTGGAACAAACTTCCCGACGAATCACGGAAGTTGATAGCAGCAAGAGTTGCGACAAGCAACAAAGCCGCTTCGAGACTCAGGGCTATCGTGACCCAGTTCGGTCTCACGAGTTCTGCAAGACGAGTAGCAAGTCGACCGCCGATCACCGCGCCGATAAAAAATGCAACGAGCGCGGTGAGCGAACGTGGTATCGAAAGCCCCGGTGCTCCGGCCACAGCGAACGCGAGGAAAACGACGTTTCCGGTCATGTTTGCCGTGAAGACATGCCCGAGGCCGAGGTAACTTATCGCATCGATCAGTCCCGTGGTAGCAGTGGCGATATGAAGCAATAACGGCAGCGTGCGATTGAGATGAGTTTCGGGCGTCATCAATACCTCACGTTTCTTAAACCTTCATGGAGCTTTGCACGAACGTCTCTTATCAAACTTCTTCTCTGTGCAACCTCTGTGTCCTCTGTGTCTCTGTGGTTAGCCGAACTCACAGCAAAAACTCACCACTGAGACACAGAGGACACAGAGGTTGCACAGAGAAGAACGATGTGCTGACTTTTCGCGCAAAGCCACTCCATGGCTAGAATTTGTAACCGGCCCACAGCGCCCAGTAATTAAGGTTGCGTCCCGGTTGCGTGTTCTTAAGAAAACGACCTGCATAAAAAATCCCATAATCGGCCTGAAGCCAGAGATGAGGGTTGACCTGCCATCTCACTTCCACGCCAGGCCTGTGTCCAACAAACCTTTCGCGACTTCCGTCGGCGGCTCTAATTATGGACCCTGGTACGGAGTAAACCCCGTCCTCCAGGCTTTGTCGCCATTGAACAATCCAGTCGAAGGAAGCGGTAACGCTATGCGGGAATGTCAGGTCAATCTTGGGATGGAAATCGATGAAGTTGACAGCGCCTGGACCAGTTGTGGCTAATACGCCGAAGTAGTTCCCTTTCGGAAATATTGGATTGAATGTTCCTAGTGTATTCGGATCCGATTTCGGGTGATCGCCGCTGGAAATATCGCCTTTCACACTGAAGCGTGGTTTCAGCGTCAGGTCCGTAAAGCGATAGCCAGTCTCAGACGCCATGGTCCAGGCACGAATGTTTGCCGAGCCAAATGAACCGAATTGCCAGAGCGCCTCGTAGTCAAAGTCCCACCCTGGCTGTTCGGTCGCGATGGGCCGCGAAACTCTTGCGCCCACGCTGTGGCGTACTTCCTTAGCCGTGCCGCGCTGAAAGGTTGCGTGCTTGCGATTCAGACCGAGGTAATAAGCATCCAGCGACATCGACTTGGAGAGTGGCCGCGTCGCGTACACACCCCAAAAGCCGATCTCGTGGTTGGGAACATTGTCGAAGTATCCAGGTTTGTCCAGATCGGGACGCATTGCGAATCCGTCGATGCGCCAGGAGCTGATTTTGGCCATCACCTTAAAGCCATCAAAGCTGAGCCGAACATTTGGGCCTTCACGGACGTCGACCAATCGGCCGGAGCCATATTCCATCTCCTGCCTGCCCGCGCGAATTTTGATCCAATTACGTGTTCCGGCAGTACTCAACTCCAGAAACGCGGCCTGAAAATCGAGTTTCTTTTCGTCTATCGGACGTGGACCACCCTGACGGGAGGAGTTCAGCCCGCTCTTGAACTCAACGAACGTGCGAACGTGTTTGCCGAGGTGAAGGTCCAACGAGAGCGCGTACCTCTGATTGAGGTATCCGTTCATGAAGGGTTGCTGTCCCCAGTTGTCGTTTCCGATCTGCTCCCAGACCTCACGGGCTTCTCCGCCGATCGTCATGTACCAATCAGCAGAACTTTTGCGGAGTGGAATGTATTTGATCTTGTCCCAGGGATCACTTCTGAGACGCGCGTCGCGCAGAAAGCTCCAATCCTCGTCTTCACGCAGTAATTTGTAGGTCCGATCCGGCTCCTTCTGCTCGGGCTCATCTTCGGATTGCGCACGTGCAGGTGTTACACCAACAATGAGAACCAGTAGCAAAACTATAAAGAGTCGCTGACACATGTTTCCTCTGCCGACCGTTTCTCAATTGGCGTCCTCGTTCTAAACAAAATTACTTCTTAATCGCTGAGTGGATCTCGGCGATATAGCCGCCGGGGAATTGCACGAAGCTGGCCTGGCGCTGATCGGCTTGATATGGACCAACCAGAATTGTTGCGCCGGCAGCTCTCGCTTTTCCGAGTGTGTCGGCCAGGTTAGTCACCTCATATCCGGTGAGTTCCCGTCCATATGGATACGGAAGCTGACCATCCGTGACGAAGACTGTTAGCTTTCCAAAATTCGATGAGATACGAACCCTTCGATAAGTGTCTCGCGGTCTGCCAATCTCAATGCCGGATGCACGATCATCGTCAGAGACAACATCGCCCTTCGAAAAGGAAAGGAAGCTGCGAATGAACGTGTCTGCCCTATCGGGCGACACATAGACACGATTCTCAGGAATCGTTTCGAGCGGCTTGTAGGATGGGGGAGTAGTGTGCCAGTAGAGCTGTGTATTTACGCCGCCTGGCCATTGGATTATCGCATCTTTTCCGATCGGATCATCAAAAGGAGTAACCAAAACATCCGCGCCTGTCGCTCGAGCGGCGCTCACCGCCACATCCATGTCACTCACCAGATATCCAGTTCGCTCTACGCCAAACGGGTATGGAAGCGGTGTCTTGTAGCCGAAAACGGAAATCGTTCCCACCGGCGTCAGTATTAACTGCGAGAGGGTGCTGCTTGGAGTTGGTGTCACGTTTGCCACAACCTGTTTGGTTGTAGTACCGCCGAAGGTTGCTAAGAAGCTCGCCACGAAGCGGTCGAAGTCGTCTGGTGTAACGTAAACGTGTGTTGAGTCGTATTGCGGTCCAACGGCTACGTTGGGTGTCGCCATCTGCTGACCAACGGCGACGGGAACCGTGCCAACGATCAAAAGAATCGTAAAAGATAATGCTCGTATTAATCGCATCGGAATCTCCTTCACTAACCAGCACCCAAAATCAGATCTTTCTCATTCATAGACTATGCAGCCCTTGCCAGAGGGCGCGCCTCACCGCTGGGATCGTCCAGTCGTGCTCCGTCCGGATGAGTCCCGCACAGCCGGTGCGTGAGCACTTGTCGTGGTTTAAGACGGCGGAGCAACTGTGCTCCGAGTTCGGCGCCTACCATCGGAGCAACTAAGAACACCCAAAGTTTGGCTGTGTGTGCGGAAGCGACCGCGGGGCCAAATTGGCGCGCAGGATTTAAGCTGCCGCCTGTTTGGGTTCCTAACAGTGCAATCCCGAGCCCGATCAGAATCCCAACCAGCCATGGAACTTTTGGGGCCAGCCGCGGGTTAGACAAAAAGTGCCCAACGATAAAAACAATCAGCCCCATAAAGATGAGCTCTGCTGCAAACAGTTGCGCCGTCGACCAGTCAGGGGCCGGCTGAATGACGGCATATAACACCGGCGGCCGCGCAACGATTGGACCCCAAACTGCCCGGGCGGCAAGCACACCGAGTAGCGACCCGAGCAACTGCGCTGCGATGTAAGGAACGATTCCAACCGCGGGAAACACGCCGAAGCGCCACATTGCAAGCGATATGGCGGGATTCATGTGTCCACCGCTGACTCTACCTGCGCGGCTAGTGATTAATAAGGACAGCAACACAGCGACGCACGCACCAACCAGAAATAGTTGGACATGGATCTGCGGAAACGCGCGAGAAATCGGCGACGCGCCCACGATAAATCTCACGATGGTTGTGACTCCGAAAAGCAAGCCGCACGTAAGAATCAACTCAAGCATGCTGTTGCGAATCAACGCACCTAATTGCAGTTGCGACACCGTACTCATAAATCGATATCAGAATGCGAAACAATCACACCCAAGACTCCAGATTCCCGCTTCACTTAAAACCCAGCGATGCTTATGTGAAGCCTCGGGCTCGATCACAGCCTCGACAATAGAACGTGCGGCGCGGTCGCCTACGCCGGCGGTCGATGCCTGCGGTTGGTGATAGCCGCCGTAATGCTTTATCGGCGACCAGTCAAGACTGACCGGAAGCGGCGGCGGCGCATGTTTCGAAAATGCTCTCGACGCATAAACGACTTTGCCTCCGACCATCGTCAATACCGATTCGAGTCCCTTGATCTCTTCGTCAGGAATGGAAAAGTAATCGGCGGATAGCACGGCAAGGTCGGCCAGTTGACCGGGAACAATCGCGCCCTTCTTTCCTTCCTCACTCGAGAACCAGGAACTTCCGACGGTATATAGCCGGAGCGCTTCCGCTCGATCGAGCCGATTGTTTTCGGGGTAAAGGTTCAGACCTCCAACGGTGTTACCGGTGATGAGCCAGTAAAGAGACACGAACGGGTTATAGCTCGACACGCGCGTTGCGTCTGTGCCGGCGCCGACGGGCACTCCTAGCTCAAGCATGCGCCTGATGGGTGGAGTTCGTTCTGCCTGTTGACGGCCGTAGCGATCAACGAAGTACTCACCCTGAAACGCCATCCGGTTTTGAACTGCAATGCCGCCACCCAGCGCCTTTACACGTTCGATGTTCCGATCGGAGATCGTTTCACAATGGTCAAAGAACCAGTGGAGACCATCAAAAGGGATCTCTCGGTTGACTTCCTCGTAGACGTTCAGAGCGCGTGTGATCGTCTCGTCGTAAGTCGCGTGCAAACGGAACGGCCAGCGGTTCGCGACCAGGTGCCGGATTACGGCTTTAAGTTCAGATTCCATCACGGGCTGCATGTCAGGACGTACTTGCAGAAAGTCCTCGAAATCAGCAGCCGAAAAGACAAGCATTTCGCCCGCGCCGTTTACCCGGTAGAAATCATCGCCTGCGCCTGGCTTCGTCATCCTGGTCCAGCTTTGAAAATCAGCAAGCTCTTCTTTGGGATGTTGGGTAAACAGGTTGGCTGCGAATCGGAGAGTCAGATCGCCGCTGCGGTGGAGCTCCTCGATAACTGCATAGTCCTCGGGATAATTTTGGAAGCCGCCACCTGCGTCAATGACACTCGTGAGACCAAAGCGATTTAGCTCACGCATGAAGAGGCGCGTTGAATTTGTCTGATCTGAGCGTGACAGCTTTGGACCCTTCGCCAGAGTGGAATAAAGGATATTCGCGTTCGGCTTAGCGATCAGCAGTCCCGTGGGGTTTCCGTTTTTATCGTGCTGGATTTCTCCCCCAGGCGGGCTAGGAGTCCGCTTTGTATATCCGACCGCACGCAAGGCTGCCGCATTTAGCAGAGCACTGTCATACAAGTGAAGTAAAAAGACAGGCGTGTCGGGCGCAGCGGCATTGATTTCATCCAGGGTTGGCATCCGCCGCTCTGCAAACTGGAATTCCGTCCACCCGCCGATCACGCGCACCCACTGTGGCGCCGGCGTCCGAGCGGCCTGTTCCTTGAGCATGCGCAGGGCGTCGGCGAGCGAAGGCACTCCGTCCCAGCGCAGTTCCATGTTGTAGCTGAGTCCGGCCCTAATCGGATGCATGTGTGAATCGTTAAGACCGGGAATCACCGTGTGGCCCTGCGCATTGATGAGGCTGGTAATGGGACCACGCAGCCTGAAGATCTCGCGGTCACTCCCGATCGCAACGATCTTTCCGTCGGTAATGGCGACAGCCTCGACGAATGAGGGAACTCCGTTCGTGGCAATCCTGGCGTTGTACAATATCGTGTCAGCCGGCATTGAAATCTCCTTATTTCTTATCGGTAGTCGAATGCGAGAATCCTCTGGAGCTTCTGACCGGCTACTGGCCGTTCGGGGTCAGCGCGTATCGGAGGGTCTGGGCCTGGATGAGTCCGTCGCGGAAGACGAAGGTGTCGACGCCGTGCTCGGCCCGGTTGGTCCCGGACGTGGCCGACCATTCGAGGAAGAGCACGTCGCCCCCGAACAGCGTCGTCCTCATCTCCCACTTGGCCCGCGGAAGATCCTTGAACAACTGGATGAACCCCTCGCGGATGCCGTCCCTTCCCCGCCTGACGCCCGCAGGGCTGATCTGCACCGCGTCTTCGGCGAAGTTCGCGGCGAGCCGGTCCAGGTCCTCTGCGACCAAGGCCTGCCCGTGGCTGGCGTAGATCTCCTCGGGCGTACGAGCTGAGGTGTTTTCCATTGCGTGGCCTTTCTTGAGTCGGTGGTATGCCATGTCGCCATTCCCCACGAGGGCGAGACAGCAAACCGAGGGCCAAACGTAAATCGTTGCTTCGATTCAGCGACAAACTCGGTTCGCGAATTTCTCGCGAAGAGCCGTGAAAAACGCGAATGCCTTCGATCTGAAGGCCAGCGGGACAGGTCTACGATCGCGCGCACCGCCGGCGCCGCGAGGAATGTTGCGCGGAGACCTTCGTGATCCACCAGAGAACTTGCCAGGGCGAGAGCCGGTCAGCAAGGGCAGAAACCGCTC
>Ga0163162_10007445_pt1 | contig 10645 bp, 4 predicted proteins | sample S55metaG_FD_115310 | JGI IMG/M metagenome (GOLD analysis project Ga0163162, IMG submission 115310) | Switchgrass rhizosphere microbial communities from Kellogg Biological Station, Michigan, USA - S5-5 metaG | ecosystem: Host-associated > Plants > Roots > Rhizosphere > Soil | place: USA: Michigan...
CCAGACCACGAGGATCGGGCCGAGCTCGCGGGCACGCGGCCACGTGAGGCCGAGGAATCGGGTGCCGGTCGACGTGAGGCTCTCGCGGGTGCGGACGAGATAGCCGGCGAAGAAGATGCCCAGGGCGATCTTCGCGAGCTCGCCCGGCTGGAAGGAGAAGAAGCCGAGCGAGACCCACACGTCCGCGTTCGCCTTGGCGCCCAGGCCGGGGACGATCGGAAGCAGGAGGAGGAAGACGCCGATGAAGCCCGCGATGTACGTGTAGCGGAAGAGCACACGGTAATTGCGCAGCAGCAGCACGACGGCGATCGCGCCGACGAGCGCGATGCCGGCCCACGCCAGCTGACGAGTCGAGTAGGCCGCCCAGCCGTGCGCGTGCACGGCGACGTCGATGCGATAGATCTCGGCGAGTCCGATCCCCGTGAGCAACGTGGCGATCGGCACCACGAAGGGGTCGGCATCCCTCGCCCGCAACCTGAGCACGATGTGCAGGGCGATGACGAGCGCGGTCAGGCCGCCGAGGTAGATGAGGAACTTCGGATCCAGTTGGCCGGCCGCGCCCAGCTGGACGAGCGCGATGGCGGCTCCGTTGACGATGAACGCGAAGATGAGCAGCCCGAGCTCGCGGTTGCGTCGCGTCTGCGGTGTGCGGATCTTCTTCAGCGCGCGCAGCACCGCGGTGTCGGTCGACGTTCCGCCCTCTCCGCTCGAGGGCGGGGTCGTGCGCGGCGGCTCCGTCGCCCGCGGAGCGTCCGGCCGCACTGGGCCGGTGGCAGCGGTATCCGTCATTCCCCACCACCTCCGGACACCGACTCGAGCCGTGCCACGATCTGCTCGGCCTCGGCGAGGGACGACGCGGGGATGGTGGCCTCCACGGTGGCGCGGTTGAAGTCGGACAGCGAGTCCAGGGGGAGCCCGGTGTCCTCGTACGGCGACGAGAGGGAGATCGGGCCGATGTCCTGCTGGATGCCGCGGTAGATCACCACCGTGTCCTGGTCGGCGCCCACGAAGTAGCGCGTCTGCGTCCACTGATACGCGGCGAAGAGGCCTGCGGCGAACGCGGCGAGGACGACGAGGAGTCCGACGATCCATCCGATCCGGCGCCGTCGAGCGCGCCGCTTGTCCTCCTCGATGAGCTCCTCGAGGAACTCCGGCGCCGGCTCGAAGTGCGTGGGCTCGTTCGCGGCGACGCGCGCCGCGTGCAGCCATCCCGCCCGGCCTGCGCGCGCGGCCGGCACCTCGACGCCCCGGGGGTTGGACGCCGAGCCGACGATGGTCGGGGTTCCCGAGAAGACCGGATGCGCGCCGCCCACGTCGACGATCACGATGGTGACGTTGTCCGGCGCGCCGGCGTCGAGGGCCTGCTTGAGGAGAAGGTCCGCCGTGCGGCCGGGGGCGAGTCCGAGCCCGAGCGCCTTGGAGGTGTGCGCGTCGTCGACGACGCCGGAGAGGCCGTCGGAACAGAGCAGCCAGCGGTCGCCCGGCTGCGTCGGCATGATGAACGTGTCGATCTCGGGATCGGGATCCTGGTCGCCGAGCACGCGCATGAGCACCGAGCGGCGCGGGTGGTAGCGCGCCTCCTCCACCGTGATGCGACCGGAGTCAACCAGCCGCTGCACGAACGTGTGGTCGGTCGTGATCTGGGTGAGCGCGCCGTCCCGGAAGAGATAGATGCGCGAGTCGCCGATGTGCGCGATCACCGCATAGTCGTCGACCATGATCAGCGCGCTCACGGTCGTGCCCATGCCCGCGAGCTCGGCGCGGGCCCTCACGGTCGAGATGAGGTCCTGGGCGGCATCCGACACCGCGCTCTGCAGCGCGCGCTCCGCCTCGGACGTCGTGGTGAACGCGCGGTCGAGGTCCTCGAGGCGATTGACCGCGAGGCTGGATGCGACGTCGCCGCCCGCATGGCCGCCCATGCCGTCGGCGACGACGAACAGATTGGACCCGGCGTAGCCGGAGTCCTGGTTGTTCGACCGCACCTTGCCGGTGTGGGAGAGCGCGGCGCTCGATCCTTCGAAGACCATGGGCGGTCCGGGCTACTTCCGCAGCTCGAACGTCGTGGCGCCCACCTTGATCGGTGCGCCGACCTTCACCGGCACGGGCGACGCCACCCGCTGACCGTCGTGCCAGGTGCCGTTGGTCGAGTCGAGGTCCTGGATCATCCACTGCTCGCCCCACAGGACGAGTCGCGCGTGATGGCTGGACGTGTAGTCGTCGCGGATGACGAGGCCCGACTCGCTCGAGCGGCCGATGGTGAGCGGCTCCCGGCCGAGGGGCAGCTCGAGACCGGCCTTCGGGCCGCTCGTGATGACGATGCGGGACACGGACGACAGCGTGGCGGGTGCGCCGCTGCCGGGCGAGGCGGGCTTGGGCACCGACGGCGCGGGTGCAGTGGCGGCCGCCGGGCCGGGGGTGGCGCCGGCGACCGGCGCGGGTGCCGGTGTGTCGGGCATGCGGCGGACCTTGACGCCGAAGAGATCGGCGCGCAGCGAGTAGACCACGGCGAACACGAAGAACCACATCAGGACGAGGAACCCGACGCGCAGCAGGAGGAGGGTGAGCTCGCTCACGAGGAGGAGGCGCTTCCGCTGCGATGGTCGTACGCACGCGTGTAATCGGCCGGCGGCGGAGGCGGGACGGGCGGGGCGGCCTGGGCGACGACCCGGAAGACGATGTCGGTGTGCCCGATGGTGATGGTGGAGTCCGGTGGGAGCGCCGCCTCGACGACGCGGCGGCCGTCGAGGCTGGTGCCGTTGGTCGAGTTCATGTCGCGGACCATCGCGCGCTCGCCGTCCCACAGGATCTCGACGTGCTTGCGGCTGGTGCCCGCATCCGCCACCGTGATGTCCGCATCACTGCCCCGTCCGATCACGGTGCGGGATTTGACGAGGGGATGCCGTTTGCCCGCGATGTCGACGACGGCCCGCCACGACACCCGGCCCTCGGCGGTCTGCGACTGCACGCTCAGTGTGCCGGTCGTGAGCTGCTCGTCACGGACGAGCGTGATGGTGACGGGTCCTGCGAACGAGTAGCCCTGCGCCTTCGCGTGCGCCTCGACCAGGTGGTGCAGCTCGTCGATGAGAGCGTTGCCGAGCGCCGCCATGCGCTCGCTGTCCGAGGACGAGAGCCGGACCGTGAAGGTGTTGGGCGCCAGGATGCGGTCGCGCGTCACCACAGCGGCCTTCTTGTCGAGCTCGCTGCGCAGAGCGGAGGCGATCTCGACAGGCTGAATGCCGCTGCGGAAGGTCTTCGCGAACGCGCCGTTCACGGCGCGCTCGAGACCTTTCTCGAAGCTGTCCAGTAGTCCCACACGACTCCTCGGGTCGATCCGGTGGCTACATGCTAGTTGTACAGCCTGGAGAGGCCGTGAACGAGCGCCCGGCGATGGTCCGCGCCGATTCGGGGAGCGCTCAGCGACGTGATACCCTCGTGAAGTTGAGTTCGTGGGTGACCACGACTCGCGCGAGTGGCGGAATAGGCAGACGCGCTGGCTTCAGGTGCCAGTGCCCGAAAGGGCGTGGGGGTTCAACTCCCCCCTCGCGCACCGAACGACTGAAGGGGTCCCGAAGGGGCCCCTTCAGTCGTTTTCGGCCATGTATCCGCGTCGCGTGCGCCGACCACCCCTCCGGTGTCGATAGCCTCAGCATTGCTGAAACGCGTCGTCGAGCTGGGGGGCTGGACGCGTCCGGGGTCGGCTTCCCCCCGGTAAGGACGTGGAAGTGACGTATTTGGAAGCAAGACCGAGCGACGTCGAGGCGATCGGCGAAGAGCTGCTGATCCGGGGGAAGCTGCGGGTGCCCGCATCCCGTGCCGACCGGGTCTCACGCGCGAGCCTCATCGAGCGTGCACGTGCCGCGGGGAGCCGCGTCGTGTCGGTCGTGGCACCCGCGGGCTATGGCAAATCGACCTTTCTCGCCGAATGGGCGGTAGCGGAGCGACGCTCAGTCGCGTGGGCGCGATTGGACTCCTTCGACGACGATCCTGGTGCTCTGTTCGCCCTGCTCGCAGCCGCGGCCGGCAGCCTCGACGAGGACGCGACGCGGCTCGGCCTCGATCTCGCGCTGGGCCGTTCAGAGCCGCTGCGACGCGGCGCACCGCTCCTGGCGGCGGCGCTGCGGGATGCGCGGCGGCCGTTCGCCCTGTTCATCGACGACGCGCACGAGGTCGGCTCATCCGCCTGCGAGGATCTTCTCGACGTGATCCTTGCCGCCGTTCCCGAAGGATCGGTCGCCGTGCTCGCGAGCCGCCGGAGCCTTCCCTACCTCGCACGCCATCGGGTCGCGGGCGACGTCTTCGAGGTCGGCGTGGACGACCTCCGCATGGACCTCTCCGAGGCGAGGAGCATCGCCGAGACGCTGCACGTCGCGCCGTCCGAGGATGAGCTCGGCGAATGGGTGCGGCGGTGCGACGGCTGGCCCACGGGGCTCTTCCTCTGCGCGCTCATCGCTCGGGACGGCGGGCAACCCCTGCACGGTGCGGATCCCCGGATCTCGCACTATCTCTATCGAGAGTGCCTCCTCGGACTGCCCGAGGAGCTCCGCGACTTCCTCCTGCGGACGTCCGTGCTGGAACAGCTCTCCTCCGACAGCTGCGATGCGGTGCGCGGAGCGACCGATTCAGCCAGATGGCTGCGTGAGCTGGACGAGCGCGGGCTCTTCCTCATCCCGCTCGACCGCGAACGGGGCGAATTCCGGTACCACGATCTCTTTCGCGAGTTCCTCTCCGGGGAGCTCGCGGCCACCATGCCGGGTGAGACCGCGAGACTGAACTCGCGGGCGGCGGACTGGTATGTGGGCAGCGGGATGCCGTCCCGAGCCATCGAGCACTCGTTCCGCGCAGACGACCCGCTGCGCGCTGCCCGCCTGCTCGCCGAGACCGGACTCGAGATCTACCAGCGGGGCGAGGTCGTCCTGCTCGACCGGTGGCTGAAGCGCCTCGGCGATCGCGTGCTGCAAGAATCGCCGTGGACCACGGTGATCGCGGTGTGGACCGCTCTGCTGCAGGGGTCGGTCCCCGAGGCGGTGCACCGCACAGCGCTGCTCGCCCGCATCCATGCCGGCGACCGCTCGTCGGACGCCGCCGCACTCGAGTCGCAGCGCGCCATGATCCGTGCCGCGACGTGCATCGGAACGGTGTCGGCGGGTGTCGCCGATGCCGAGTTCGCGGCGAGGGCGGAGCCGCCGACGAGCCCCTGGCTGGATCAGGCGCTGCACCTGCACGGCGCGATGCTCGTGCTGTCAGGAGACCGGGCCGCAGCGGAACCCGTCTTCCTGGACGCCGCCCGCGTCGCGCGGGACGCGGGGAATGCCGACACCGTACTGCTGAGCGAGGCGGACCTGGCTCTGCTGGCGATCGAGGACGGAGACTGGGACCGGGCGCGCAGGCACGCGGATGCGGCGTTGGAAGTCGTAGCCCAGCATCGGATGGACGGCTATGCCACGAGCGCCATGCCGTACGCGCTCGGCGCGCGGCTGGCAGCACGCCGGGGTCAGACGGCCGAGGCGGATCGCCTGCTGCAGCGGGCAATGCGCGCGCGGACCCGCACGAGCCATCTCCTGCCGGTGCTCGCCGTGCAGTCCCGCATCCACATGGCGCACGCGTGGCTCGCCTGCGACGATCACACCGCTGCGCGCGCGATGCTCGAGGAGATCGATGAGGTGATCGCTCAGCGCCCCCACCTCGGCACGCTGATCGCTGACGTCGAGGAGCTGCGCGCCCGCCTCGTGTCGGAACGCGCGGCGTCGGGAAGCGTCCCCTTGACCCCAGCCGAGCTTCGACTCCTTCCGTATCTCCAGACCCACCTCAGCCTCAAGGAGATCGGGATGCGCCTCTCGGTGTCGCGGAACACCGTGAACTCCCAGACCGCGGCCATCTATCGCAAGCTCGGGGTGGGCACGAGGAGCGCGGCCGTCGACGAGGCCAGCCGTCTCGGCCTGCTCGGCGCGTGAGCGCCCGCTTCGTGCAGGCGACGGTTGCTCCGAGGGGATTCGTACGAATCATGTGATGACCCTGCTCGAGCGCCCCCTCTAGCCTCGGGTCCCAGGACATCGACGTGCGAGTGCCGAGAAGCCCGAGCATGCCGCATCCGCGCATTCCGGGGGGAAGCACGATGAGATCCATACGGCGATTCACTGCAGTTCGGGGGCGTTCCGGGCGCGACTCCGGTGGTCGATGGCGGCGCCTCATCGGATTCGCCGCGGTGCCGCTGACGGTGCTCACGCTCGTGCTCGGGGCCGGTGCTCCCGCCAACGCGGCGGGCAACGCGCAGCTGACGGTGACCGTCGTCGCGGTCGACGCCGGCACCGGCGACCCGATCACGGCGGTCACATCGTCACAGCCCGTGCGTCGCATCGCCTTCAGAGTCGATTTCTCCTGTCTGACAGCGAACTGCGACGGCGCGACAGTCGCCTTCGACCCGACGCAGCTCGATCCGAACTACGCCACTTACCGGCTGCTCCGGCAGACCGGGTTCACGCCGCCGGCGACCGGCGGCTCCGTGTCGGGCACGCCCACCACGGGGTACACGGTCGCGCTCGGCAACCTCATCGCCGGACAGACCGGCCAGTTCACCCTCGAATACGGGTGGCAGGACCTCGGCCAGTCGGCGGCGACACCCGACCGTCAGGACTACGCCTACGCGAACTTCCCCGACGGCTTCCCGATCACCCAGACCGTGCGGGCGAACGCCGCCACGGCGACGGGCGAGCAGACGGCCACGACGACACCCGTCATCTGGCACATCCCCGTCCCGGATCCGACGATCGCCGTGACCGGCCTCGCCACACCGACATCGGGGTTCTTCTCGACCGATACGAACATCTCGTACCAGATCCGCATGACGACCGGATGCAAGAACGACAGCAACCGGTTCACCTACGACTTCCAGTGCTCGTCCGCGTACACCGTCACGCACCAGCTCCCGCCGGGCGCCGTCCTGGTCTCCGCAGCCGGAAACCCGGTTGTCACGGGCGACTCGTCGACCGGCCTCGTGCTCACCTGGACCGGCCCGCCCTGGGCGCCCTCCGGCGACACATCGCTCGTCGGATGGGCGGCCGATCCGCGGACGGTCACGATCTCCTTTCCGCGCGCCAACGTGGCTCCTGCGGGGCAGAGCTGTGACTTCACCACGCAGTTCAACGGGCCGACCGGAAAGGTCGACGCAACCTACATCAGCATGCCCGGGACGACCGCCGCGACGAGGACTGCGGCACTCGCCCAGCTCGGACCCTTTCCGCTGAAGTGCTCGGATCCCTTCCCGCGCGCGGAGATGGACCCGAAGCAGTCGACGTACGACGGCTCGGTGCGCCCGCCGACGGCTGACGCCACGGTGGTGATCCCCGTCACCGGCGCCAACCTGAAGGAGTGGCGGGTCACGGTCGCGAACACCGCCAACATCCCCGGTGTCGCGGTCGTCACGGACGACACGCTGGATCAGCCCGACCTGCCGGTGTATCAGATCGCCGCGCCGGCGGGCTCGCCGATCGTGTGGACGGCGACCGACGGCACCACGACGACGTCCGGCACGTCCACCGGTACGGCGGATGCGCCGGCCGTCTTCAGGTTCGTCACCTCGACGGTGACGTCGCCGACGCTCGCTCCGCCGAACACGATCCCCGAGCAGCACAACCGGACGGCGTTCACGGTGGCCTACCGGTACAAGGTGACCCCGGATGCGACGAACCCGACGCTGAGGCGGATCAACACGGCCTCCGCCGTGATGCAGTGGCCGGACAACCCGCAGTTCCCGGATACCCCGCTGGGGCCCGTGTCCGGTGCCGTCACCCTCATCCCGCCCTTCAGCCGGATCGACATGTGGAAGGGCGCCTGGGAGACCAAGCAGGACAACACCACCCTCGGCGGCATCGATCAGCCGCACGCGGCGACGACTCTGGATTACCCGATCCCCGGCTCCGGCACCGCGCAGTTCTGGTGGAACGTCTATCTGGCCAACAAGGGCAACGCCCCCGCGATCGCCTCCGTGACCGACCCCGAGCTGGACTACCCCGGGCTTCCGATCAGGCGCATCATCAGCTACAACCGATTCGGCGGTGCCGGCACCTACGTGACCGTTCCGTCCACTATCCGGTACACGCTGGACGACGGCACGACGGGAACGATCCAGAGCAACGGCGACTGGACGGCGCCGACCGGGCGACGCATCGTCGCCGCCACAGTCACCGGCGCCAACCCGCTCCCGGGTGGAGCGACACTGCCGACGGACACCGGCTACAACGCGTTCGTCGTGACGTTCTTCGGATCGATCCGCGACGACGCCACCCCGGATGCGCGCTACACGAACACGACGACCGGGTCGCTCGACTACGGCGCCTTCGCGCTGCCCACGCTGACGGCGGAGGCATCCCACACCGCGCATCTGATCGGTCCGAGCCCCGTGATCACCGCCGCCCTGGGGCAGCCGAGCATCGCGGGGGGCGCCTCTCAGGCGACGCCGACGACGGACGTGACCTTCCGAGTGGCAGGCTCGACGGCCAGCGTTCCGAAGGATCGGGTCTTCACGCCGGAATACGTCTTCATGGCCCCTGCGGGCTGGAACATCACGCCGGGCTCGGCATCCTTCCCGGCGGGGTCGGTGCCTCCAGGAGTGACATTCGACTACCGAACGGTGACGATCGGCGGCGTGGACCGTCAGGTGGTCGTCGCGTCCTGGCCCGCCGGGACCGTCTTCGGGGGCAACACGACGCTGCCGACCATGTCGGTCATCGCCCGGCCGAGCCCTTCGGTGCCGGTCGGCACGACGGGTGTTCCCCGCGCGTTCGTCACGAACAGCGGTGACGTCCAGGCGGGGGATGTGTTCACCAGAGAGTTCACGGACACCGCCGTCGACATCGACGGCATCCCCGCTACCACGCGCTTCAGCGAGGCGGCCGTGCCCGCGGGCGTCCCGGTCGGCGCCGTCGCCGCGATGCAGGTGCTGAAGGAGATCTGCTTCCCCGACGCCTCTCAGGCGGACGGATGCCGGTGGTACGCCGATCCGAGCAACAAGGTGGGCGTCGCTCCCAACACCACCGCGATCACGTACCGGATCTCGGTGACGAACACGGGGAACACGACGTTGTCAGACGTCGTGGGCTACGACATCCTGCCGTACCCCGGAGACACCGGAACCAGCGACTCGACCGCGGCCACCCCGCGAGGGTCGACGTTCCAGGAGACGCTGCAGTCGGTCACTGCGCCGACCAACCTGTCCGTCGCGACGTTCTCGGGGTCGACCGAGCCCTGTCGCTCCGAGGTGCGATCGCTCGTTCCGCCCGCGTGCACCGCCGACTGGGGCAGCACGGTGACCGGCGCGAGCGCCATCCGACTCGCCCGTGCCGGAGCTCTCTCGCAGGGCTCCTCGTTCTCCATGGAGTACACGGCGGCGGTGAGCGGGAACCCGCCGAACGGTGCCGTCGCGTGCAACTCGTTCGCGGTCAAGGCGACCGGCCTCAGCCTCGTGTCGGAGCCGGCACCCGTGTGCGCATCCATCGAGGAGGCCGATCTGCGGATCGTGGCGGGAAACCCGCACCTGCAGATGGGCCGTCCCGGTGTGCTGCCCTGGACCATCACGAACCTCGGTGGCGCGATATCGACGCAGGGCCAGGTCGATGTGCCGATCCCGGCCGGAATCGAGGTGACGTCGTTCACGCCGGCCGGATGGGTGTGCACCGCGGTGGACGGAGACGGCACGCCGGTCTACGGCACGGCCACGGGACCGGCCACCCTCACATGCGTCCCCGACAGCCCCCTCGTGAAGGACGTGCCGCAGGCTCTCGACATCCCGGCACGCCCGACCACCACGGCGACCCTCACGATCCCCGCCGACGTCTCCGGGCGCATGTTCGACGGAAACCTGGCGAACAACCACGATCAGATGCAGGTGACCGCGACTGCCGCCGTCACCGGCATCGGTGTGACGAAGACGGACGGCGTGACGACGGCATCCCCCGGCCAGACGCTCACTTACACGATCAGCGTCACGAACCCGCTCGACTTCGAGACCCTGACCGGGGCGACCTTGGCCGATGCGCTGCCGAGCCAGGTGACGTTCGTATCGGCCTCGGACGGCGGGGTGCAGTCCGGGGGAACGGTGACATGGAGCCTGCCGGACCTCCCGGCGCAGGCAACCGTCACACGGACGGTGACGGTCAGCGTCCCACCGACCATCAGCCTGGCGCAGCTCACGAACGGCGCCGGCGTCTCGGCTCCCGACCCCGACAATCCGGGGCAGGCGCTCACAGGGTCCGCCACCGATGTGGACACGGTCGTCACGCGGCCCGCCATCAGCATCGTCAAGTCGGCGACACCCACGACCTTCGCCGCCGTCGGCGACACCGTCACCTACGCCTTCGAGTTCACGAACACGGGTGATGTCACGCTGACGGGGGTGACGCTCACCGATCCGCTCGCGGGGTTGAGCACTCCCCATGAGAGCTTCCCCGACCAACTCGGGGTCCTCGCTCCCGGGCAGTCGGCGACCGCGACCGCGACGTACACCGTGACACAGGCCGACCTGGATCGCGGGAGGATCGACAACACGGCGACCGTCTCCGGAACGCCTCCTGCGGGCGATCCTGTGACGGCGACGGCCAGTCGCACGGTGACGAGCACCGCCGTGCCGCACCTGACGCTCACGAAGGATGCG
>Ga0163162_10007446_pt1 | contig 10644 bp, 9 predicted proteins | sample S55metaG_FD_115310 | JGI IMG/M metagenome (GOLD analysis project Ga0163162, IMG submission 115310) | Switchgrass rhizosphere microbial communities from Kellogg Biological Station, Michigan, USA - S5-5 metaG | ecosystem: Host-associated > Plants > Roots > Rhizosphere > Soil | place: USA: Michigan...
GGACTTGACCGTAATTAAGGACGCTCACGATGAGCACCCCACCCACGATGTTTCCGGCGGTCGCGGTCAGCAACCAGAGAACGTAGGTGCCAAGGGCTACCTGACCCATCAGAATCGCGGACACAATTTCGCCGCTGGTCACAATGCAGTGCGAGAACTTGCCCACGCCCACCACAAAAGTCAGCAGCCACACCATGGCCAGTTGCCCGATGGTCCACTGACTGGCGGTGACAACCCAGGCAACGAGCGCGATCAGCCATCCTCCGATCACGCCACTCCAGAATATGTGTGCGTAAGGGCCCTGAACCGCATCTACGCCGAGTGCCACTAATTGTTCCGCGATTCCGGGCCGAAGCGCGCCTGACTTCACTGCGAGCACGGCGAACAGCGTGGCACCTACAAGATTCGAAGCGAACACTACTCCCCACAGGCGGAGCGTGTGCCAAAAGTGGCGACGCTCGTCCAGCACCAAAATTACGGGATAAAGAGTGTTTTCCGTGAAAAGTTGCGCCCGTCCAATAATGACCGCAATGAAGCCGATGGGATATGCGAGATATGAAACCAGGTCTTGCCAGCCGCCTCGTCCCAGCATATCGCGGACTGCTGCCACGGAAAGCCCAGTAAGACCGAGGGTCAAACCGCCTGCCAGTCCGGAAAATGCCAGGGTTGAGTTGGAGCGCTTAAGCTCGGCGCGAGCGTCCTCCGCTACCTGGTGGAAAATCTCGGGTGCAGTCAGGCGGCGAGTCTCGTCGCCAAGTTCTTCGTCGCGCTTGGGAGCAGGTTTGGGCATCAGCGCTTGGATTCCAGCGCTGATGCCCGAGTGGTCTGGAAAATATAAGCAGGAAGCGTGCGCGTGAGAGAATGTCGCTTGGGCAAGATCTAATCTTGGTCCAGATATTCCTCGGGCACGTCGTCTTCCAACACTTCGTAAGTGCGGACCTCGTGCTCCGGTTCGTTGCCGGCTTCTTCCACGCCCTTCACGACGTCGGCCTCAAAAGCGTTTCCTTCTTCGAGCAGTTCGTCTACGCTCTCCGAATTGGCACTTCGGATATCCGAGAGTCCCTGCAGATCTCCCGATTGTCCACCAGCGCGAGCTCCGATTTCCTGTGGGCGGCGGACGGACAATTCAACCCGCTTGCCCTTCGGCCGATTCCACTTTTTCGGGGCAGGCTTGGCCCTGGCGGCTATTTTCTTTTTGCCTTTGACCTTGGTTTTTATCACGACTTTTTTTCGAGTCGCCTTTTTCCTGGGAGAAAATTTCTTTTTTGTGACTGGTTTCTTAGAAGTTTTCTTCTTCGCCGTCGCCTTTTTTGTCTTCGCTGGTTTCTTTCGTTTGGTAGCCATAGGCGCAGTTTACCACTGGATCAAGAGATCACCACAGCCCATGCACATCTGTATGCAAGCCTGAAGGCCTGCTCCACCCCATTGACCGCTCCCCGACTGGGACACCTGCCGTGCGCATTCAGACCGGCCGTTTACTGAGACTTCAGAAGCCAGACGTTAAAGGCGAGAGGCAGGCGCCTTTTCCGGGCGCCCGCCTGGGCAATGGGGGTGGAAGAGCAGAAAAAGCTTTCCACGAAAGTATCTGCTTCGCTTATCTTGTGCCATCCGGTGGAGTCCGTAAAATCAGCCTCCAGACTCGGTAGTGCAGACTCGTCACCTCGCCCGTCTCCTAATCTTCCTTCTGCAAACGGATCGAGTAATACAGCAACCCTTTTAGGGTGAGTACAGATTCGCCCTGATAGACGAGCGGGCTTTCTCACCATACTCTTTGACAGCTTCGGAGTTTGAATCGTTCGTTCAGGAGCCCGACGTGGCCACCGTTTCCGCGATCCCCGTAGATAGCCTTTCGATCCTCAGCATGCCTGAAGCCGCGGAACCCATCGGCCTCGTTGCCCGCGCAAAAGCAGGCGACGGCTCAGCATGCTTGGCTCTTTTCAAAACCCACGCGAAGCGCGTCTACTCGTTGAGCTTGCGACTGGCGGGGGCGGAGTTTGAGGCGGAAAACCTGACGAGAGATATTTTTCTCGCAGCCTTCGCGAATCTGAATGCGATCCCTGACGATGATGCATTTGCCGCGGAAGTCTGTCGGCAGTCCGCGAGGACTGTGTCAGCGAGGTACTTCCGGCGTGGGGTAAATGGGACCGGCGGGCAGCATCTGAATCTGAACCAGCATCTGAATGAGGGTGGACATAAGATTTGCCCACCTAAGGAGTAAATCTATGAACACGATGACAACCCCGAGGCCTGTAGTGGTGAAGCAATTGCCTGCCCAACTCAAGTTGGGGCAGGTGCAGGAATTTCTTCGAGAAGTGAGCCCTTTAATCACCGCAGACCGTCCATGCATCGTGTTTGATTTTTCTCAGGTGACCCAGATCGACAGCGCAGGCGTCGATATGTTGCTGCACTGCATGGAACAGGCTATGAAGCGCAATGGCGATCTGAAGCTCGCCGCAGTCCCGCCGTCTTCAGCCGTGATTCTGGAACTGACCCGGGTGGACCGTCTGTTCGAGGTCTTTGAGACCAGTTCTGAAGCTGTCGACAGCTTCTATGGATTTTCGCTGACCGAGCGGCCTCCCGCCCGGCAGAGCGTCTAAGTCCTTAATCCCCGGGAATTCCTGTGCGCGGCAAATTCTGTACCAGCCAAGGTTAAAGTCCGACTTTCAAAGTGCAACCTGAAGCCATGATTTGTCATCCCAAGTCTTCGGTTTAAGGGGGAACTTCATGGTGACTTCGCGGAAGCTGCTGCCAACCACAGGGCTGGTGCTCGGCCTACTATTTCTGGCTGGATGCCGGGGATTGGTGAGCGAAGGCGGCTCCGGGACGGGCTTTCAATTGGCCGTAACATCCGCCGGCCCCGGAAGCGGAACCATTACCAGCGCTCCTGCCGGCATCAATTGTCCTGGCACCTGCAGCGCCAACTTTCCTTCCGGAACCCAGGTTACTTTGACGGCCACCCCAGCCACCAGCTTTGAATTTTCAGAATGGAGCGGCGCTTGTACCGGGCCTGGCGCCTGCACGGTTTCAGTCAATTCGGCGACCACCGCGACTGCCAACTTCAGCGGAACCTTGCAATCTATCAATCACGTCATTTTCATGCTGCAGGAAAATCGCGGCTTCACTCACTATTTCGGCGCCTTGCGCGAGTATTGGGCCGCGAACGGATTCCCCGACCATCCAGACTTTAAGGGCCTCCCCCAATTCAACAATCCGTCGGAGCCTGCCCCCACCAATCTTGGGTGCGATCCAAATTTGTCTCCGGTGGACAATTGCAAAATTGGACCTAATAGTCCGACGGTGACATCGTTCCACATGATCTCGCAGTGCATCGAGAATCCAAGTCCTTCCTGGAACGAATCGCATGTGGACTGGAATGTAACCGACCCGGTTTCAGCAACTCCAACCATGGATGGATGGGTCAGGACGGCAGCCGGAGACGCCAGATCTGGGACTCCTGTATTCAGCGATATCAGCGGGACACGTGCAATGGGTTATTACGACGGAACTGACCTGCCCTACTACTATTTCATGGCGTCCAGTTTTGCAACTTCGGACATGTGGTTTTCGCCGGCCATGACCCGTACTCAGCCCAACCGGCTTTATCTGATGGCCGCGACCTCGGTAGGTCGAGCCTATCCATTGCCGTCCACCATGACGCAGCTTCCGAACAAAACGATTTTTGAATCGCTGCAGGACAAGAATGTTTCCTGGCGGGTGTACGTCACGGACGATGAAAACATTCCTCTGGCGAACGGCACCGAGGCGGGGATGTTCACTTTCGCTAATTCGCATCTCGACAACTTCGCTCCAGCATCGCAATTCTTTACGGACTTAACCACAGGGAACCTGCCTTCGGTGGTGGAGATTGATCCCGGCTTTGCCAAAGCTACTGACGAGCATCCTGGCACCGATCCGTCAGCTCCAGCCGGAAGAGTGCAGACAGGCGCGGCGTATGTATCGACCTTGATCAATGCATTGATGAAAAGTCCTTACTGGAAAGATTCAGTGTTCGTTCTTACCTGGGACGAGGGTGGCGGATTCTACGATTACGTCCCGCCGCAGCCCATGCCGAGTCCTGACGGAATCAAACCCAGCATGAGTATTGACCTCCTTCCCGGAGACATTTGCACCGATCCGACTCAAACCGGCCCGACTTGCGATTTCGTCTTTACCGGTTATCGCGTGCCCATGATGGTCATTTCTCCATATTCCAAGAAGAACTATCTTTCCCACGCTACGGCTGATTACACGGCCATCCTCAAACTGATCGAGAAGCGCTTCAACTTGAGTCCGCTGACCGCGCGCGATGCCGCTCAGATAGACATGGACACAGAGTTCTTCGACTTCTCAGCTCCATGGTTAACTCCGCCGGCGGCATCCTCGATACCAGTTCAACCGGATACCATGCCCTGCTACATGGACCATCTGCCCTGAGCTGAAAGCAGAACGAATGGTCTGAGTTGATCACTGGCGAGAGAAGAAATTCAGGGATAATGGAAGCCATGAGGACTATTCGCTGGATGTCCCTGGCATTTCTTCTTTCACTTCTCGCCTCATCTGCCCAGGCTGCCACTCGCCATTACTACATCACAGCGGAAGACGTCACCTGGGACTTCGCGCCCAGCGGACTTAATTTGACCGAAGGACGCCCGATTCCGGCGCCCTGGGGGAAAACAAAGTGGCAGAAGACCCGCTACTTCGAGTACACCGACTCCAGTTTCACGGTCCGCAAGCCGCAGCCGGAGTGGCTTGGAATCCTTGGCCCCATTATTCGAGCTGAGGTTGGCGATGAAATCATCGTCGAGTTTCTGAACCGCAGCCGCAGCACTCACAGTATTCACCCCCACGGTGTCCGCTACGACAAGGACAACGAAGGCGCCTATTACGTGCCGGCAGGACGTGGCTCCCTGGTGCCAACCAACGGTCGCTTTACCTATCACTGGTTCGCCGACGCCGGCAGTGGTCCGGGCCCTGGCCAGCTCAGTTCCGTGGTCTGGTGGTACCACCCTCATTCAGCCGGACCGATGGAAATAAATGCCGGACTCATGGGACCGATCATTATTACGGCGAAGGGAAAAGCGAAACCCGATGGCAGTCCAAAGGATGTGGATCGTGAATTCGTCACCTCGTTCCAGATCTTCGACGAGCTTCGCGGAAAAGATGCCGGAATGTTTCACTCCATCAACGGCTACATTTTTGGAAATCTGCCCGGCCTGGTAATGAAAAAGGGAGAGAAAGTCCGCTGGCATCTGATGGGTATGGGTAACGAGAAAGACCTCCACACTCCGCACTGGCATGGCAAGGTCGTGAGCGACGCCTTCCGCCACATGGACGTCGTCGAACTGCTTCCCGCCTCCACTCTCTCGGTCGATATGATGGCCGACAATCCCGGAGTCTGGATGTTTCACTGCCACGTCGCCGACCACATGGAAGCGGGCATGATGAGCACATTCACAATCTATGATCCGCCCGCCCGTTCTTGTCCGCTGAAATTTGTCTCGGGAAATTTCTGGAATACATCATCGGGCAAATACTCGGTCCGCATAAAAAACACCAGTGGCAAAGCGATCAAGGAATGGGTGCTGAGTTCCGAGCATTTTCTGGCCCCGCAATATCTGCACCGTCCGTTTGATTCCAATTGGCCCGCGGCGGGCCCCGTCGCAGCCGGCGCGGAGCAGACGCTGGAAAAGAATTCGTATCTGAAAGGCGGCGACGCCATCCAGGGCTGGGCGCTGTTTCCGCGAGAGATTGTCTACCAGGACGGAACCAAATGGTCTCCCCAGCAACACGGAGAATGCTTTCAGGTTTATTGGCGAGACAAAGAGCATCCCGATGTCACGGTGTTGCCCCCTGCGCTGGCGAACGTGGCACAAGAGGACTGAGCCCAAGTGGTTCCTATTTCGCTTCTGGTTTCCTTTGCGTCCTTTGCGGTTGATTTTGATCTCCGCAGCCACCCTGACAAGAACAAATCTTTAACCGCAAAGTTCGCAAAGAAAGTTCGCAAAGGACGCAAAGTCTCCATTGCATTTCCGACACTTATTTGCGGTCCGAACCAATCTGCGATCCGGCCCCGCCTTCCCTGATGTCCAAGGTCCATGGTCGACCACCTGTCAAAGCCTTGGAAAAACATGTACTTCTGGTCGATCGAAATGAGCTTTGCGCTTGCGCCTCCGGCGGCCGGTTTATAGAATCCGCGTTAATAGATCGGTTTCAAGCGCCGTCTTCACTAAGGCAAAACTAATAGACGTTGGGGTCCAGAAGTTATGAGAAGTGTGTGTGTATACGTCTGCCTGATTGTGGGGTTAGCAGCAAGGGCTGCGGCCGGAGTCGCGGCAACCAGTCCGAGCAACGGCGCTACCCTCGGTTCGCCGGTCGCTTTCGTCGCAACTGCCAGCACGAGCACATGCTCGAAGGGCGTGGCATCGATGGGCGTTTACATCGATGACGTCCGCGTCTTCGTGGTGAATGGAACTCAACTCAACACAAAACTTCCCCTGAATCCGGGGGTGCACAAGACCACGATCCAGGAATGGGACTATTGTGGCGGTTCCACTTTTTCTATAGCCATGGTGACTGTCTCCACGCAGGCTGGAGTATTTGTAAGCTCGCCGGTGAACAACAGCACAGTCGGACAGTCAGTCCCGTATAGCGCGACTGCCACCACTGCGTGCAGCAAAGGCGTGGCGGCCATGGGCGTCTACGTCGACAATAAATTGCTGTACAGCGTGAAGGGTGCGACGCTGGACACCACTCTGACTGTCAGCCCGGGGACTCATAACACGGTTGTGCAAGAATGGGACGGCTGCGGCGGATCCACTTTTACTCCCCTCACGATCAAGGTTGGCGGGAATCTTCTGTCTAACATTCAAGCCAGCGGCGGATGGAAAGGATGGGGAGAACTGGCCCCAGCCTACGAAATCTGCTCCGACTGCAGCCCGAAGGTTACCTGGGCCATGACCCAGAGCGGTGGATCAACCAGGTTCGATATTGGTGGTACGGTCCCGTACTCCGACGTCCTTTGGACCAATCCGGTGATAGGTCAGGGATCTACGCAGGGACTTCCGGATAACAGTCACGTCATGCTGCCGAACATCAAAAACTTCACCTATGACACCTGGTTTTTCTCCAGCAATCTACCGGCGGCCCAGGTTTTGGAATTCGACGTCAGCGTATATTTCAACGGGATGAGTCTTATCCTCGGCAACCAATGCCGGATCGCCGGCGGGCATGAGTGGGACATCTGGGACAACGTAAACAACAAGTGGGTGAAGACGGGCGTCGCCTGCAATCCCGTGAACAATGCCTGGAACCACGTCGTTATCCAGATGCAACGGACCTGGGACAATCAAATTTTCTACCAGTCGATCACCCTCAACGGCGTGACCAGTCCGATTAATAAGTACTATGGCAAGAATTCTGCGCCATCGGGATGGTACGGCATTACTCTCAACTTCCAGATGGACGGAAATTACAAACAGGAGCCTTACAGCGTTTACCTCGATAGACTGAACTTCACCTACTGGTAGAAACGTCGTCAGGACAAACAGTAGTAAGTTTGCAGCGCCTTTACAGCCCTCCCCCCGATTATTGCGGGCGTCCAATCCGACGCCCGCAATTCATTTCCACAGAATCAAGCCCGCATCTTTACAGGCGCTGAGATAATCTTCCACCACCTCGACCGGGAGGGCGCCATATTCGGCCGAGACCGCATCGCGAATCTCTCCCACGGTCCGCTTCCCATCGACAAAATTCACGATCTCGTACGCATAGAGTTCCGAGGAATCGTGTTCGTTGAGCAGAGGCGTCGCTTCGCTGTCCAACAATTTGATTTTCGCCATTCGCTCCGGTGTCAGGCGAGCCTTCAAAACATCGTCATTCTGATAAGTAAGCGGCCCGAAATCGCCGACTCGTACCGGTACCTTTCGCGTAGCCTGTGCGTCCGCCCATCGCGCCTTTGGTTCTGTGCCCTGCGCTCCGCGCGCCTTAGCCCGATTGTCGATCCAGCCATTGAACGTTGCGGCCTGATCGGTCAGCGCTTTTTCGGCGGTAGCGTCATGTGAACTCGAGCCGCTAAAGATCAGCAGGGAAGACAGAGTCGCGATCTCTCGCTGAAGGCCCTGGCGAATCAGGTTGCGAGCCTCATACCATGCATCGCCCGGATCCAGCTTTGGATTCTCCACGATCTGCTGGGTTTGTTGAGAAAGTTGCGCCAGGCGCATTTCCGACTGCGCGACAAAAAACGGCAGCAGGCTGCGTGACCGCTCCGCATCGAGGCTCGCGTAAACATATCCCGACGCCGCACCCAGGAGCCCCACCCGCCGCAACTTCGTGGGATCGATCTGCGCCAGCGTGTCATGGTCGGTGTGAATGTAGATATCAGGCCAGTCACGGAGATAGAGCGAGGGAATCGCAACCGTGGACGAATCATAATCGTCGTGATCGCTGCCGGCGGAGTAGTGGGTCACGTCCGCCAGAAACTGGTTGCGGGTGCCTTGCTCTCCGGCTCTGGTCTCGATCACTGCGGCTTCCGGAGAAGCTCCGTCGCTGGCGTAGCTGGCCGCTCCGGTACGGATGACATCCGCGAAGGCAGCTCCCACGTCAGTCACAAAACTAGGCAGCGACCACGGCGTTTCTGTTACATGGAAAATGGATTTGCTCTTGAAGGGATCGCCGCCAACCATGTCCATGTGGATGTTGACGCGCAGTCGCGACCGAATGTCAGGATGGCGGCTGAGGTAAGCCATCGTGCCTTCCACTTCAGGTCCCCAGATGAAGCGCAGTGTGCGTTTCGGGCGCTGCAACGCTCCACTGCCGATCAGTTGCACCAGCACGCGCGCCGATTCCAGGATGGTCACGCATCCGCTGCCGTTGTCATTCGCCCCGGGCCTCGGATGGTCAAGATGGCAGCTGTAGACGATGTCGCCGCTCGCCGGATCCGTTCCCGGAATCACGCCACTCACAGCCGTCCACTGTCCCGGACCAACTTCCGCTTTCACTTTTGCGTGAAGAGCGATCTGCTCTCCCGCGTGCAGGTGTGTTCGCAATGACTCCGCTGTGTCCCGCGAAATCATGAAAGCGAATCCTGTCGGCTGGCGAGCATCGAGATGCCCCCAACGCACAATGGTCCGATCCAATCCTGACCAAGCCGTGGTCTGGTTTGGCATATCGCTTACAATTCCGGCCGCGCCGTATTTGATTACGGCCAGGGCTTGTACGCGAGCGAGTACGCCATCTGCCAGGACAATCTTTCCCCGCACATCCTTGCCGGTATAGTCGGCCTCGTGAGATCCGTCGCCGACATCGACCAGAGCGGCCTCCACGTCGGCCGTGTGACTGTAGTCAGCCAACCTGATCGGATCAGTCGCCCAGTCTCCCAAAAGCAGATGCTGCGGCCGCACCTCCCACAATTGACCGCCATCGACCGTCCAGCCGAGGTATGACCGCATCAGCCCGTATTGAGTTTTTCCGTCGGTGGGGAACTGCTCGCTCTGTACGTCCGTCAGTCCGTATTCCTTTGCCCGTTGCTGAATGAACTGGGCTGCCTGATCAAATTCGGCGGTGGCAGGAACGCGATGGAGGCGGGTCAAGTAACGTAGATTCTCGTAAGGTGCCGCTCCGTTAGCTTCATCCCGCAACTTCACCCACTGTTCAGAGGAGAGAAGCGGCTGTTGCGCAAGCGTTAGCGTCGCGGCGGACAAGAGAAGGAGAGAGCAGAGAATTGTTCGGAGCATGGAGGGACAGCATATCTTCGCTCAACCCTTCGATGCAACGCAGGAGCTACGCGGTTAGTGCCAGGCTACGCGCTCATTCTTGTCTGCTGGTCATAGACGTGACGACCTGACAATTCTGCGCGCGGCGAGCAATGCCGGTCGTACACCCGGTTTGCCAGGTTCAAGACACTCTCGAAGCCGCTATTCTCGTGCAGGATCGCACAAGCTATTTCGCGAATGAATTGATTGCGATGGTTGAGTCCGTCCAACTGCTGTACGAATCTGCGATCCTCAATATTCCGGATCAGGGGCATGGCGCATACTCCTGAAATTATTTTCTAAACATATAGATGATCGTCTGGAACGGAGAGTGCCGCAATCAGGTAGATCAGGGATTACCTTAGTACTAGGCGCAGATGCGAAACTGGAGGCCTTCTTACTGGCCGGTCGGGGTCTGCGTATGAGGGTCGACTTTTGCGGAAGGCAAACTGGCGGAATTCCATCCTCCCCCCAGGGCCTTGATCAGGGAAACACTGGCGACCATTCGCCGGCGCAGAATATCCACCGCAGCGCGTTCGTCGGCCAGGGCCGTGCTCTGTGCGGTGGTCACTTCGAGATAGCTGACCACACCGCCTTTATAGCGGTTTGTAGCAAGTTCCAGTGAGTGCTCGGCTGCGGCCACGGCGGGCTGTTGCGCCTTGGCTTCTTCGTCTAGAATCCGCAGAACGGCGAGATTATCTTCCACTTCCTGAAATGCTGTGAGAACCGACTGGCGATAGTTGGCCACGGACTGATCGTAAGCAGCCCGCGCCTCATCCGAGACGGCGCGCCGTCGGCCTCCGTCAAAGGCAGTCACAGCGGCTGCCGCGCCAGCAGTGAGAAATCCGCTTGGTCCCTGAATCAAAGTCGTGATTGCAGTGCTCTCAAATCCGCC
>Ga0163162_10007447_pt1 | contig 10644 bp, 8 predicted proteins | sample S55metaG_FD_115310 | JGI IMG/M metagenome (GOLD analysis project Ga0163162, IMG submission 115310) | Switchgrass rhizosphere microbial communities from Kellogg Biological Station, Michigan, USA - S5-5 metaG | ecosystem: Host-associated > Plants > Roots > Rhizosphere > Soil | place: USA: Michigan...
GTTGAACCTGACGCTCGGCGACCGCTACTCGAAGTACAGCAACTTCGGCAGCACGAACAACACCAAGGTCGCCGTCGAGTGGCGTCCGATCGAAGACCTGCTGCTGCGCGGCACGGTGTCGAAAGTGTTCCGCGCCCCGACGATCTCCGACCTGTACCAGGGCGCAACGTCCGACGCACCGCAGGCCGTCGATCCGTGCTACGGCCTCAAGGCGCCGAATGCGGCGTGCGTGGGCGTGCCGACTGATGGCAGCTTCCAGCCTCTGACCGGACAGACCAGCCAGATCAACGGCGTGCAGTCCGGTTCCGTCGCCGCGGGCTTCCCGCTCGGACCGGAACAGGGCAAGTCGTTCGACTACGGCTTCGTCTACGATCCGCACTGGATCCCGGGCCTGTCGCTGAGCGCCGACTTGTGGCGCGTCTACCTGAACAACGAAATCAGCCGCGTCACCGCGCAGAACGCGTTGACCCTGTGCTATCTGCAGAACGGCGGCCCGACTTGCGATCTGATCCATCGCACGCAAGGTGGTCCGTCGAATGGTCAGATCAGCTACGTGCAGGAGCCGAAGGGCAACCTCGGCCGCCTCGATGCGAAGGGCGTCGATTTCTCGGTTCGTTATCGTCTGCCGGAAACTTCCTTCGGCAACTTCGCGGTCAACTTCCAGACCACGTATCTGGATCGGTTCGCGGACGATCCGGCTCCGGGCCAGCCGGGCGACATCACGCAGGAATACGCCGGGCACTACTCGACCGGCGCGTCGGCTATCTCCTACGCGAACTTCTCGCGCTGGAAAGCCCTCATGACGTTGAACTGGAACATGGGTCCGTTCAGCGCGGCGTGGACCGCACGTTACGTCGGCAACTACACCGTTGGCTATGCTCGCGAGGACTACGCCCAGTCGGCGTGCCAATCGAACTCGCCTCCGGGTTGCGAGCTGCATTACGGCGCGTCCGTGTACCACAACCTCACGGCCGGCTACAACATCGAGCCGCTCAACACGCGCGTGGATGTCGGCATCGACAACCTGTCCGACAAGGCGCCGGCGATCATCTATCAGAACAACACGCTCAACGGCAACGTTGACGCCAATACGTTCGATACGATCGGCCGCTTCTACTGGGCACGCGTGACCGTGAAGTTCTAAACAGCAAGTTTGTTACCATTGAAGGCCGCGCGGTGCGAACCGCGCGGCTTTTTTCTTTTCCGTCCTCCGAATTTGTCCATGCAGCCTGCGGCGTCAGCACTTTCCGAAATCACTGCGGCGATCCAGCAGGGTCGCCTGCCAGCGGCCGAGCAGCTGGCGCGGGAGCAACTCAACGCGCATCCCGGGGACGAAAGCATTCTTACCTTGCTCGGACTGAGCGTGCAGATGCAGGGGCGACCCGGCGACGCCGCCGTTTACTTCGAGGAGCTGACCCGGCTGCAGCCGGACGCCGCGATGCACTGGAACAATCTCGGCTCGATTCTTCGCGACGCAGGCCAGGGCGAGCGCGCCGAAGCCGCCTACCGCCGGGCGCAGGCCCTGGCGCCGCGCGACAGCCAGATCCTCGAGAACCTCGGCCTGCTCTATTACGACCGGGCCGACTATGCCGCCGCCAGAGTATGTTTCGTCGGCGCGAGCGAGATCGATCCGGCATCGACAACGGCGCGCATCTATGGCGCCCATGCGTGCTGCGAATGCACTGACATGCCGACCGCCGAGCACCTGGTTGCTCCGTGGTGGCAGTGGACGAACATCGACTTCGAGCAGCAGCTCGTGCTGGCTTCGGTCATGCTGCGCCTCAGTCACGTGGACACGGCCGAAACGATCCTGCGGCGCGCCCTGCCGCGAGCGCCAGACAAGGCGCGCGTGAACGTGCGCCTGCTGATGCTTTACGAGCGCCTGAACCGGGTCGACGAGGCGCAGGCGCTGCTGGCCCAGCTGCCGCCGCCGGCCAGTGTCAGCGACCCGGATTTGCAGTCCGACATCATCAACGCGCATGCCGCGATGGCGGCGCGCGAGAATGACTACCACAAGGCACGCGATCTGCTCGAGCCGCTGGCCGGCATCGGCGCTCCCGGCAGTGAATTCTTCTTCACCCTGGCCCGCATTCGCGACAAGCTCGGCGACGTCGACGGCGCGATGCAGGCCCTGGGCAGCGCCCACGCGCTACAGATGCAGAAAGCCTCGCTGATGATTCCGGAACTCATCGCCTCGGGCGTCGAGCCCCTCACCGCCGGTCTGGATCCGATCAGCGCGGAAAGCCGGCAGCAATGGGTCGACATTCCGGCGCCCGGCGACGATGAATCGCCGATCTTCATCATGGGATTCCCCCGCTCCGGCACGACCATGCTCGAACAGATGCTCGACGCCGTACCGGCGCTGCGCGCGATGGACGAGCAGCCGTTCCTGCAAAGCGTGGTCGAGCGCATCGGTCAGTTCGGCTTGCTCTACCCGCGCGACCTGCACAGGCTGGATGCGCAGCAATGCGCCGAATTGCGCAAAGTATACTGGAGCCTTGTGCGCAAGACGGTAAAGCTCGAGCCCGGGCAACGCCTGGTCGACAAGAACCCGCTGAACATGCTGCGCCTGCCGCTGGTCAACCGGCTGTTTCCGCGCTCACGCATCATCTTCGCCATGCGCCACCCCTGCGACGTCGTCCTGAGCAACTACATGCAGAGTTTCGGCGCGCCGGCCTTCATGCTGCTGTGCTCGACGCTCGAACGCCTGGCTCGCGGCTACGTCAATGCCATGCAGGGCTGGCTGCATCATGTGGCGATCCTCGAGCCGGCGCTGTTTCCGCTGCGCCACGAAGACCTGCTGAACGATTTCGCCGGAACCGCGCAGCGCATCGGCGATTTCATCGGCATCGCCGACTCTGCGCCGATGCTCAGGTTCCACGAGCACGCGAAGCAGAAGGGCTACATTGCAACTCCGAGTTATGCGCAGGTCACCGAACCGGTGAACCGCAAGGGCGTCGACCGCTGGCGGCGCTATCGCCGCCACCTCGAACCGATCCTGCCGGCGCTGAAGCCGGTATTGGAGCATTGGCACTATGCAGACTGACGTCGCAGCGTCCAATCGGCTGAGCCTGGAGCGCTGCATCCAGGTATTCGACGGCGCGCTGACGCCGGAATTCTGCGCGCAGATGGTGCAGTCGTTCAACCGCATGAATCAGTTCCATGTGCCGAACGGGCGCGGCCAGAAACGCGGCTTCGATGCAAGCGCCTGGACCGAGTTGAATATCTCGCCGCTGGCCGATGCCGGCATGAAAGGTTTCTTCCTCAAGCAGATCGACGACCACCTGGCGCTTTACAACCAGCGGCTCGAACTGCTGCTGCCGGTGCCGACCCGCCCGCGCATCGAGGACGTCCGCATCAAGCGCTACCGTGTCGGCGCCGACGAACAATTCGAGCCGCATTTCGACTCGATGGACGACAAGGCAAACCGCTATCTGGTGTTCCTGTGGTATCTGAACGACGTTGCCGATGGCGGCGAAACCGAGTTCGTCAATCTCGATGTCAAAGTGGCCCCGCGCGCCGGTCGTCTGCTGATGTTCCCGCCGTACTGGATGTTTCAGCACGCCGGCCTTGCGCCGCGCTCGAACGACAAATATATAGTCTCGACCTATCTGCTGTTCTAGCTGCGCCGACGATGACCATCGACCAGACCGCAATCGCCAAGACCCGCCTCGACGGCCTGACGCCGCAGGCGATCCGCTATGTGATCGCCACGGCGAATGCGCTCGAGCTTGGCCGCGTCGACGAAGCCGAGCGCCACATCATGGGCGTCATGGCGCTCAACCCGAATCATGCCGAAGTGCTGCGCCTGCTCGCGGGCATACAGAACCTGCGCGGCGACAAGGCCGGCGCAATCGCAACGATGCGGCGCGCCGTCGCCCTGCGGCCGAACGACGCGCTGTATCACAACACGCTCGGCGCGGTGCTCGGCGAGAACACCGACCTCGACGCCGCGATCGAAACCCTGCGCCGCGCCTGCGAGCTTCAGCCGAACCTGCCATCGCCATGGTTCAACCTCGGCCTGCTGCTGATGCGCTGCGTGCGGCCGGAGGAATCGGTCGAAGCGCTGCGCCGCGCGGTCGAACTGCAACCCGATCATGCCCACGCGCGCGTGATGCTCGGTGAAATGCTGCGCGCGAGCGGCCGCTTCGAGGAAGCCGGGGCGGAATATCGGCGCGTCATCGCGCAAAAACCCGACGCCGGCACGGCGTGGTGGGGCCTGGCCGACCTCAAGACCGGCAAGCTCAGCGACGCCGACATCGACGCGATCCGCCGCGCGATGCAGCGCCCGAACGCCGGCGATGACGATCTGATCGCGATGGGCTATGCACTGGCCAAGGGTCTCGACGACCACAAGCAATACGCCGAGTCGCTGGCGGTGCTGGCCCAGACTCACGCGCGCGCGCGCAACCGGCGCCAGTGGAATGCGGCCGAGGCGTCGAGCCGGATCGACGCGATCCTGGCCGCGTCGACCCCGCCGCCTGCGGGCGCATCCGAGCCGATCGGCGGCGAAGTCATCTTCATTGCCAGCCTCCCGCGCTCCGGGTCGACGCTGACCGATCAGATTCTGGCCTCGCACTCGCTGGTCGCCGGACCTGGTGAACTGACCGAATTGCCGCAGGTCCTCACCGAGGAGTCCAAGCGCCTCAAGCAACTGTTCCCGCACTGGGTCAAAAGCACGTCGCCGGCCGACTGGCTGCGCCTGGGCAAGCGCTACCTCGAGCGCACCGCGCATTTCGGCAAGCAGGCCGCGCGCTTCACCGACAAATTGCCGAACAATTGGCAGTATGTCGGCGCGATCCTGGCGATGCTGCCGGCAGCGAAGGTGATCATCGTCCGGCGCGACCCGCTGGAAACCTGCCTGGGCTGCTATCGGCAGTACCTCGGCAACAACGAGTACACGCATACGTTCGCCGACCTTGCCTCAAACTGGCGCGACTTCGACCGCGCCACGCGCCACTGGCTGAAGCTGTATCCGGGCCGCGTGTATGAAAATGTATACGAGGACCTCGTCGCCGATCCGCAGACGAAGATCCGCGAACTGCTGGCATTCTGCAACCTGCCGTTCGAGCAGGGCTGCATCGATTTCCACAAGACCGAGCGCGATGTGCACACGCCGAGCGCCGCGCAGGTGCGCGAGCCGATCCGGCGCGACACCGCGCGCGCGCCACGCTACGGCGCCCTGCTCGATCCGCTGCGCAAGGAATTGGGGTTACCGCCCTTCGTCGCGAAGTCGTGATGACGGGCGCATGTTTTTCAACGCGGATGTACGCGGATCAACACGGATAAACGCGGATAGAGCAATTTCAGTGGATCGGCCGTGTTGGTAGCGGCTGCCGTTCATTCCAGCTTGATCTGCTCTTATCCGCGAAAATCCGTGTTCATCCGCGGCAATCCGCGTTAAAAAAGAAACGTTTGCACCTTCAGCGCGTCCGGAAGAACCATCGCAATGGGAAACATCGTCTGGCTTGCGTCATATCCAAAATCCGGCAACACCTGGCTGCGCGCATTCCTGGCAAACCTGATCGCCGGCCGGCCGGCTCCGGTGCCGTTGGCCGAGCTGCCACGTTATGCCGACCAGGATGCGCGGCCGGACTTGTTCGCGGAGGTCGCTGGCGCGCCGGCGGCGGAAATGGATTTTGCCCGGCTCTGCGCCTTGCGCCCGCGCGTGCATGCGCACATCGCCGCGCGCGCGGCGAAGACGGTCTTCGTCAAGACCCACAGCGCCGCTGGAATGCACGACGGCATTCCGCTGCACAATCCGGACGTCACGGCCGGCGCGATCGTCGTCGTGCGCAACCCGCTCGATGTCGCAATCAGCATGTCGCACCATTTCGGCATCGGCATCGATGCGGCGATCGACTATCTCGGCAACGACGACACCGCGAGCGAGAACAACGAACTGTTCGTCAGTGAATTTCTCGGATCATGGTCGCTGCATACGCGCAGCTGGGCCGACCTGGAAGGCCCGCGTGTCCTCGTCCTGCGCTTCGAAGACCTGCTGGAGAAACCGGCCAAGTGGTTCGGCAAGGCCGCGCGCTTGGTCGGCCTGGATGCGGACCGTGGCCGCGTCGAGCGCGCGATCCGCCATGCCAGCTTTCCGAGCCTGAGCGGCATGGAACGGCGCGACGGTTTTGCCGAGGTGCCGATCAAGGGCAAGCATTTTTTCCGCGCCGGCCGCGCGAACCAATGGCGCGATGTGCTGACACGCGGCCAGGTCGAGCGCATAGTGGCGCGCCACCGCGAGCAGATGGCGCGTTTCCGCTATGTTCCTGCCGGTTACTGAGCCAGCCAAAAGATGACGACGCCGAAGATCGAAGCCGCGCTGATCGACGAACTGATCGCCACATTCGCCGCCGGCGCGACGCGCAGCGGACCATTGTTGCCACTGGCCGCGCTGATTGCGCGGCTGCGCGAAACACGGCACAGCACCGAATTCTGCGCGCACCTCGGCGAAGCGATGATCCGCGGCGGTTTCGCCGAACCGGCCGCCGCGGTGCTGGCGTCGGCGCTGGAGAATTATCCGGACGACGTCGAACTGCATTATCTGCGCGGCAATGCGCTGCGCGTGAGCCAGCGCTACGACGAAGCCGAGCAGGACTTTCGCCAGGCGCTCGCGCGCAAACCCGGCCACCGGCAGGCTTCGCTGTCGCTGGCCTTCATGCTCAGGGAGCACGGACGCATCAACGCCGCCGCCGAAGTGGCGCTGGCGCTATGGCGTCATCATCGCGACGATCCGGTGCTGGCCCAGGCGTTGCTGGATTTCCTGCGCGACTCCGGTGCGCACGTCCAGGCGAACGCGATCGCCGAGGCAGCGCACGCGCGCTGGCCGGACCATGCCCGCCTTGCCGCGCTGGCCGGGGAGATCGCGCTCGCCCTCGGCGATTTCGCCGCCGCCCGCAAAGCGCTGCGTCGCGCCGTCGAGATCGATCCCGGACAAAGTTCGGCATGGCTGCGCCTGAGCTACTGTCAGCATTGCCAGGACCCGGCGGACGCCGACCTCGCGCTGATCGAAACGGCCTGGAAGGATCCGGGGCTTGCTCCGCAGTCGCGCATCTGCGCCGGCTTCGCCACCGGCAAGCTGCGCGACGACCTCAATGACGTCGCCGGCGCAAGCGCGGTGCTGCGCGAAGCCAATGCGCTGGCGCGCGCGGCGTCGCGCTGGAATACGGCCGAATGGCGCGCCGCGATCGAACAGCAGATCGCCAGCCGTTCAGTGCCACCGATCGCGTTCGACGCGAATTTCGTTCCAGTCTTCGTCGTCGGGCTGCCGCGTTCCGGCACGACGCTGGTCGCAACGCGACTGGCTCGCCACGGCGCCGTGCGCGATCGCGGCGAACTCAACTGGATCGCGGCGATGCACGCGCACCTGCTGTCGCAGAACGCGCTGCTCGATGCCTCGGCGCTGCAGACGGTTGCGCCACTGATCGTCACGCAGATGCGCCGCGACGACGCTCCGGCGCGCTGCTACATCGACAAGAATCCGCTGAATTTCCGCTATCTCAACCTGATCCAGGCGCTGTTTCCGAATGCGCGCATCGTGCACTGCCGGCGCGGCGCCCGTGACACCGCGCTGTCGTTATGGTCGCAGCACTTTGCGCATCCGGACCTGGGGTTCACCTATGATTTTTCCGCGATTGCCGAGGTTGCGCGCAGCCACGACCGCCTCATGGCGCATTGGCGCGCGACCCTGCCGCTGGCGATTCTCGATGTCGCCTACGAAGACCTGGTCGCCGATCCCGCCGCGCAGTTCGACCGGCTGGCCGAATTTCTCGACCTGTCCGACGCACCGGTCGCGGCGAACGACGACATTGGCGCGCCGCAAGTCATTTCGACCGCCAGCGTCTGGCAGGCGCGCCAACCTGTGTACACGCATGCGGTCGGGCGCTGGCGCAGGTATGCGGAGTTTGTGCCGGAGTTGACGACGATGTTTGGTGAAGCGGGGACTAGGGACGAGGCATAGGGACTAGGGACTAGGGACCAGGGACTAGAAAAAAGCGTGCCTCTCGCCCCTCGCTCTTCCCTAGCCCCTGGCCCCTAGTCCCTCGCCCCTGCTCTTCTCACTGCTTGCGCAAGATATCCACGTTGCCGCTGAACGACTTCACGCTGATCTGCGCATCGCCGTCGCCGACGCGCGCATCGAGGTTGCTGCCGGGACCGTACTGCGGTTTTTCGACCTTGCCGAAATCGCTGCGGATGCGTCCGCTGAAAGACTGCGCTTCGATGCGCGCCGAGACATCGGCCGGCAACTGCGTGCGGGCGTCGCCGCTCATCGTGTCGATCTGCACACGGCCGTGCTTGCCCAGGCGTGCCGCGACCATGTCGATGTTGCCCGATACGGTTCCCGCTTCGAATTCCTGGACGTCGCCGCCGGTCATGCGCGCGCCTCCCGACACCGTCTCGAGCTTGACGCGCCCGCTTGCCCCGGTCATTTCGATGTCGCCGCTGACGGTCTGCAGGTGCGTTCGCGAATTCGCATCCGCGCGAGTGGCAGCAAGGATCACGTCGCCACTGACGCTTTCGACGTCGACCTGCGGCGCGCCGCTGCTCAGCGTCAGCTTTCCGCTGACGACGTCGACATTCAGCGACTTGCCGTCGACGCCGGTGACCCGGCCGTCGGCGCTGACGAGTTCGAGTTTCACCGATGCGCCGGCCGGGACCTTGAGCGTGAGCTCGCTGTCGGAGCGCGGACCGTGCGTGCCGAACCAGCCATGCTCCTGGTCGGCGGCTTCGACACGCAGCTCCAGGTGCCTGGCATCGCCGGCCACGACGAGCTTCGAGCCGGAGCCAAGGCTGCCTTCGAGCGTCGCACGCCCCGCTTCGCCGGCGCTTATGTCGACGTTGCCGCGCACGTTGTGCACTTCGATCGTCGCATCGTTGTCGATGCGCCACGACTGGCTGAGCGCCTGCGACGACTTGTCAGCGACGATCGTCGCGGCCTGCGGCGGGCCCGGATCGGCGGCGAATGCGCCGACGGGAAGGACCGCGATTGCCGCGAGCAGCGCCCAGTACAGGGTTTCGCGGCGGCCGCTTCTGGCCAGCGCTGGTGCACCGGGCACCTGGGCTCCAGCCCGGCGCGCGCGGCTGCGGTAATCGGTTGTTTTCATGATCAGCTCCGGATGTTCAAGTTGTCAGCCTGCGTTTGGCGATTTGCGCAGCAACCGCAGGCGCATCGAATTGGTGCGATTGAGAAGCCCGACCAGGAACACCGCATCGGGCCGCTGTTCGAGCGCGTCCTGCAATTGCGCGCTCGCGTTGTCGAGGTTTTGCGCTGTCGCCGCGAGCGCCGGATCATCCGGCACCGCCCAATCCAGCGCCGTGAGTTCCGGCGCCGGAGGCCCGCTGTTCGCGACTGGCTGCGCGGCGACTTGCTGCGCAGTGGCTTGCTGCACCCCAGCTGCCGGCACGTCGGCCGTCGTCACTGCGACGGGCGCTGACATGGGTGCTGCGCGCTGCCAGCGATAGGCGGTCAGACCCGCGCCACCGGCAACGACCAGCGTCGCCGCAATAGCGAGCCAGACGATGTGCGATCGCCGCGACCGCCGCTGCGAAACCGTCGTCGCCAGCAACCGCGCGGCAATCACCGGCCACAGATCGTGCTCGGGCTCGACCGCTTCGGCTTGCTTGCGCATCTGATTGCGCCACAGAAATTCATTGTTCATGACTCACCTCATCATTCCGGATCATCGCGGACATTTCTCAACTGTCCGTGAGGGCGCGCCGCAACAACCCGCGCGCGCGATGCAGTTGCGCCTTGGACGAACCGACTGCCATGCCGAGTTCGTTGGCGATTTCCTCATGCTTCCAGCCTTCGACGTCGTGCAATACCAGCACGGCGCGCGCGCGCGGCGGCAGCTTCGACACCGCGCGCTCGATATCGCCGCGCTCGCCGGCGCAGAACGGCACTTCGCCGCCGGCGGCGAATTCGAGTTCGTCGTCCGGCGTCGCGACTTCGTCCTGCTTGCCGCGCAGTTCCATCAGCGCGGTATTCACGCCGAGCCGGTACAGCCAGGTCGAGAATGCACTCTCGTGGCGGAAGCCGGACAGCTTCTGCCAGGCCCGCACGAAGGCATCCTGCGTCAGCTCCTCGGCGCGCGCGCGATCCATGCCGACCAGGCGCAGGATCGCGCCGTGCACACGCCCGACATGGCCGCGATACAACGCCTCGAACGCGCCGACGTCGCCGGCAAGCGACTGCCGCACCAGTGCCGCGTCATCACGCGGCGCCTTCAGGTCAACCATTGGTAAATTCATGCTGAGGGCGGCGGTTTGCATCGTACCGCCTAGGATGCCGCAAACCGCGCAAGGGTTTAACCGCGACCACGGAAATCACATTAGGCGGGCTCGATGCGGGCTGAGCCTGCCCCTTCTTCCGACCGTTGTTTTTTTGACGCGGATGAACGCGGATTAGCACGGAATGCCGCGGATGAAGAACAAGCATTTTTCGCTTTCATCCGCTTTTATCCGTGACAATCCGCGGTAATCAGGGGTTTAACCGCGACCGCGGAAGTCGCGTTAGGCGGGCCCGATCCGGGCTGAGCCTCCGTCTTCTTCCGACCGTTGTTTTTTTGACGCGGATCAACGCGGATTAGCACGGAATGCCGCGGATAAAGAACAAGCATTTTTCGCTCTCATCCGCTCTTA
>Ga0163162_10007448_pt1 | contig 10644 bp, 9 predicted proteins | sample S55metaG_FD_115310 | JGI IMG/M metagenome (GOLD analysis project Ga0163162, IMG submission 115310) | Switchgrass rhizosphere microbial communities from Kellogg Biological Station, Michigan, USA - S5-5 metaG | ecosystem: Host-associated > Plants > Roots > Rhizosphere > Soil | place: USA: Michigan...
GCGCGCGGCCCTCGCCGCAATGCAGGATGTTGTGTGCGTAAAGGTCCCCGTGCATGATGCCTTTCGCATGCAAATGACACGCGGCCGATGCAATCCCGAAAGCGATGCTCAATGCGGTTGATAACGTGAAGCGAATATTGTTGGCGTAGATATCGCGTGTGCAGGAGTCGAGGCTTGGCGGACCCGCGAGATTCCTGAACTGTGGGTCAATCAATGAGAGCACGAGTGCATCGGCGCCTTGCGGATGCGCGTGCACCCTGCCGAGCACCGAGATCAGATTTGGATGCTCGCCCGCGTTGATGCATGCCGCCATTTCGCAACGGGGCAGACCATCGCTGGTAACCGCGCCCTTGAACAGCTTGACCGCGACCGGTTGATGTCCGCCATCCGGCGTTGAATAGATTGCACTATAGATCACGCCGGAAGCACCTTCGCCCAAAACTTGTTGAAGCTCCAGATCGCGCCACTCGATAGGCTTGATCGGCGTATGCGTCAACGCTTCCATTTCCAGCGCTTCACCGAGCGGATTGCCCGCATAAGCGAGCCACGACAAGCGCGGCATGGACGTGAGCCAAGCCGGCAACTCATCAAGCCGGTTCGCGGCGAGCCGCAGCAGTTCGAGCCGCGAGCACGCAGCAAGTCCGGGCGGTAATGTCGTTAAGCGATTACCTGCGAGCATCAGTTTCTGAAGCTGTCTGCAATTTCCTATCTCGAGGGGAAGCGCTTCAATGTGGTTATCGGTGAGGATCAGCCAGCGAAGCGTCACCGGCAGCGCTGTGCCCGCGACTGTGGCGATACGATTCGCCTTGAACCCGATCATGCTCAACTGGGGACATTGCCCGAGCACCTCGGGCAACTCGGTGAACTGATTGTTCGAGCAGAAGATGATGCGCAGTTTGCGCAGGCGCGGAAGATCGTCCGGAAGCGACGACAACGCGTTACCAGATAAATCGAGTGATTCGAGCGTATCGGCGAGATCGAAAATTTCGCGCGGGAACTCGGTCAAGCCGCAGGACATCTTCAATTCCCGCGTGCCCGCCGGCATTCCGGCGCGTAGTTCTTCAAGCGAAGTGATCACAATGCGAAATCCATGGTCGATGCTGTTTTGTATCGCAAGATTTTACGGGGAATCGTTATAACGCATCGGCACCCAGAATCTCGATCACGAAATCGATAAACGCCCGCACCTTGGCCGCCGGCAAATGTCGTGACGGATAAAGCGCGTAGAGCGCAAACGCCTCGCCGGTCCATTCCGGCAATAATTGCACGAGCCTGCCTTTGTCGATGAGTTCCTGCACGCCGCTCGCCTTCAGCCGCGCGATGCCCGCGCCTGCAAGGCACGCACCGAGCAACGTGCCGGCATCGGTTACGAGCAAACGTCCTGATGTTTTTGCCGGAACGATCTTCCGGCCCAGTTTGTATTCCCATTCCATTGGCTCGCCCGTCAGCGAATTGCGCATCTGGATGCAGGCGTGCTGGATCAAATCAGCGGGCGTTTCCGGCCGGCCATGTTTCCTGATGTATGACGGTGCAGCGACGGTCACGGTGCGTGTCTCGAGCAACTTGCGCGCAATGAGCGACGACGATGGAGGTTGTCCGAAGCGAATGGCGATATCGAATCCGTCTGCCACCAGATCGCCGAGTTGATCTCGCGTGACCAGTTCGAGCGAAAGCTCGGGATAGCGATCCAGGAACTTCGCGAGATGCGCTGCCAGCATCCGCCGCGAAAAATACCCGTCCACATTCACGCGCAGACGTCCCTGCACGGCAGCGGACGCGCCGGCCGTCATGGTGACGGCGTCGCCAATGCTCGCCAGCAGCGGACCAATCTCCTGGTAAAGCCGGCGTCCTTCGTCCGTCAGCATCACCGAACGCGTGGTCCTGTCGAGCAGCCTCACGCCTATGCTCGTCTCCAGACGCCCAACGGCGCGGCTAACTCCGGACGGCGATAAACCCAGCGCATCCGCCGCGCGCGCAAAACTACCGCCTTCCACAATTGCGGCAAGGACGCTGATGTTGGCAAGCGTACGTCCGTCGAAGCTCATGATTTGACTCGTTCTGGATTCGTGCTGAAAGGTCACTAATGAAGTGACGTATGGTCGATTCCATCAATGATCGTACGCCTCTATGATGCACTCAATCGCAGATGAATCAAACGGTTTGCGCTTTTTCAACTTTATCCGGAGCCTCATCATGTACGCAATCACAGGCATTAGCGGCAAGGTCGGCGGCGCGCTTGCTCGCACGCTGTTACTGAAGAACCTTCCGGTGCGCGCCGTTGTGCGGGACGCAGGCAAAGCGCACCACTGGACCTCACATGGCTGCGAAAGCGCGCTCGCCGACATGGAAGATGTGGCCGCCCTGACCGCCGCGTTCAGCGGTGCGCAGAGCGTGTTCATATTGCCTCCGTCGAACTTCGATCCATCGCCGGGATTCCCTGAGGCACGTGTTGTGATCGATGCAGTCAAGGCCGCGCTGGAAGCCGCGCGTCCCGCCAAGGTCGTGTGCTTGTCGACTATTGGCGCACAGGCCAGCCAGTCGAATCTGCTTACGCAGCGCTCGCTGATGGAACATGCGTTGAGTCAGCTTTCCATACCTGTCACGTTCCTCAGGCCGGCGTGGTTCATGGAAAACTCGGCGTGGGACGTAGCGTCTGCGCGCGATCAAGGCGTCGTTCAAAGCTTCCTGCAACCGCTCGATAAACCCGTGCCAATGATCGCAACAGCGGACGTCGGGCGCGTGGCTGCCGAACTCCTTCAGCAGGACTGGACCGGGACACGTGTGGTGGAACTGGAAGGGCCGCATCGCGTGAGTCCGAACGACATTGCGGCGGCGTTCGCGAAAATCCTCGGGCGCGATGTCCGTGCAGAAGCGGTGCCGCGCGAAACGTGGGGCGCGCTTTTCAGGTCGCAAGGAACGAACGATCCGATGCCGCGCATCCAGATGCTCGATGGCTTCAACGAAGGATGGATCAAGTTCGAAGGCGCCGCGAACAGCGTGATGAAAGGCGAAGTGAGACTGGAGACGGTCTTGCGCGAACTGGTGGAACGCACGGCCGGATGATCAGCTGGAACTGGATTCCCGCGCCATATCGATGAAAGCACGCAACGCCGGCGACGTTCTCCGCTGGCGCGGGTAGTACAACATGAAGCCCGGGTAATACGGGCACCAGTCCTCGAGCACCGTAACCAGACGGCCTTGTTGGATGAGATCGGCAACGATCGCTTCCATGCTGAACCCGATCCCGATGCCATCCAGCGCCGCCTGCAACGTCCGCTCCAGGGTGCTTACCGTGACGCGTCCTTTCACGTCGATCTCCAGCCGCGTGCCGTCCTTTTCGAATTCCCATTTATAAAGCCGGCCGCTCGGAAACCGGTGACGGATGCAGTTGTGGGCGAGCAGATCGTCTGGATGGCGCACGGGCGGGCGACCTTCCAGATAGGCCGGGCTCGCAACCGCGAGACTGCGCTGCGCCGGGCCGATATGAACCGCGACCATGTCTTCGGGTACGGACTCCTGGAACCGGATGCCGGCATCGAAACCGAGACCGACGATATCGGCGAGGCTGTCGTCTTCGACGATCTCAAGCGCAATATCCGGGTAAGTTGCCAGAAAGCGCGGCATGAGCGGCGCCACCACGAGACGCGCCGCGACGTGCGACATGTTGAGGCGCAATGTGCCGGTGGGCGTTGCGCGAAAGTTGTTCATTTCCTCTAGCGCGTCGCCAAGATCGTGCAAAACCGGTTGAAGGCGTTCGAGCAGACGCTGGCCGGCGTCGGTCAGCGCAACACTGCGCGTGGTGCGGTTGAACAGATTGACGCCCAGCCGTTCCTCGAGTCCGCGGATCGCGTAACTGATCGCCGACGTGGAAAGCCCCAGTTCGGCGCCGGCTTTCCGGAAACTGCCATGCCGGGCGACTGCTGCGAACGCGGAAAGGTGTGAGAGGTTATCGGTGAGCATGATTGTGCAGGATTATTCAACGATTCATGCGATAACTCAAGCTTGCGCCTGGCGGTTGGTGTGCTTATTGTGCGTATGCGTTCAACAAAGTCAGACAAGGACACCATGTTTCAAGCCAGAGGATATGCAGTCCACAGCGCGACCACGCCGCTTGTTCCGTTCAGCTTTACTCGCCGCGATACCGGGCCCAACGACGTTCGCATCGAAATCCTGTTCGCGGGGATTTGCCATTCGGACCTGCACCAGGCGCGCAACGACTGGAGCAACTCCTTATATCCGATGGTGCCGGGGCATGAAATTGTCGGACGCGTAGTCGAGGTCGGCAGCAACGTGAAGAAATTGAAAGTCGGCGATTACGCAGGCGTTGGATGTCTCGTCGATTCATGTCGGCAATGTTCGGCGTGCCGCGAGAACCTCGAACAATACTGCGAGGAAGGCCCGACACCGACCTACAACGGGAAGGAACGCGGCAGCGAGCAACTGACCTTCGGCGGCTATTCCGATCAGATCGTGGTCGAAGAGCGTTTCGTGGTGAAGGTTTCAGCGAATCTTGACTTGAAAGCGGTCGCGCCGTTGTTGTGCGCCGGTATCACGACCTATTCGCCGCTGCGTCACTGGAAAGTCGGGCCGGGGCAAAAGGTCGGCGTGATCGGGCTCGGCGGGCTCGGGCATATGGGCGTCAAGTTCGCGAAGGCGTTTGGCGCGCACGTGGTCATGATCACGACGTCGCCGGGCAAGGGGCAGGATGCGAGCCGCCTGGGCGCCGACGAAGTGCTGATATCGACCGATGCCGCGCAGATGGCCGCGCATGCGGGCAGCTTCGACTTCCTGCTCAACACCATTCCAGTCGGACACGATCTCAATCCGTACATGACGCTGCTCAAGCGCGACCGGACCATGGCTTTAGTGGGCGTGTTGACGGATACGGAGCCGCTTGCGGGTGTGAGCGTCATCATTGGACGGAAATCCGTGGCGGGTTCGGCAATCGGTGGTCTCGCCGAGACGCAGGAGATGATGGATTTCTGCGCCGAGCACGGCATTGTGAGCGACGTGGAAATCGTGCAGATCCAGGGCGTCAACGACGCGTATGAACGTCTGTTGAAGAATGACGTGAAGTACCGATTCGTAATCGATATGGCTTCGCTTGCGGAAGCCTGAAGCTTAAGCGGACGATTGCGGACACATATGCAAAGGCCACGCATGCGCGTGGCCTTTGCTTTTATTCGTCGCCTGCGACGTGTCCCGCCCCGAATCGCCGATAAACCATCCGCGCTGCGTAATCCAGCAAGAATCCGAGCGCACCGATCACGAGAATCACCGCGGTCAGCTCGGAATACGCGAGCCGGTCGCGAGTATCGAGGATCAGATAACCCAGCCCCGCGCTGACGCCGAGCATTTCAGCCGGCACGAGCACGATCCAGAGAATCCCGATCGCAAGGCGCACGCCGGTCAGCACGTGCGCCGCAATACCGGGCACATACACGTGCCACAGCATCTCAAAGCGCGTGGCGGCGAGACTTTCGCCAAGCTGCAGCCAGCGCTTGTCGATCTGCGCGACACCTGCCGCGGTGCTCATCACGAGCGGCCACAACGCGGCGAACGCAAGCAGGAAGTACACGGCTTTATCGCCGACACCGAGCGACATCACCGCTATCGGCATCCACGAAAGCGGCGAGATCATGCGCAGGAATTGCAAGGTCGGGGACAACGCGGCGTCGAGCCAGCGCAACTTGCCGACAAGAAACCCCAGCGGCACGCCGATCAATAACGCCCAGGCAAGTCCCACCGCAATACGGCGCAAGCTCGTGACGATGTGTTCGAACAAGCGGTCGTCGTTGATGAGCGAGGGCAGTGCAGCAATGGCGCGCGTCGGCAGAAATTGCGCGGCGAGGCTGTCGCGACCGGCCGCGAGCGTCAACACAATCCACCACAACGCAACCACGGCCACGATGCCCGCGATCCCGGGCCACGTGCGTGCGAACCACGAGCGCTTGCGCGGAGACGGTTTCGAACCGGCCTCCGCGAGCGCGGATGAAGAAGACACGCTAGACAACGATGCTCTCCGAACGCGCGAAGCCTTCCGGCAAACCGAAGGTCTTCATGCCGCCGACCGCCGCGATGCTGTTCTTCACGAAACGGTCATCGACGAGATCACGCGCGACGAACGCCGGATCGAGCTTCGCGAGAAATTGCGCATTTCCTTCAACCTGCGTTGTCTTCATCCGCTTGACGAGTTCCTCGGTATAACTCGGGAACGGATACGGCTGGAAATCGATGCGCTTCTCGTGCCAGTCCGCATGAACGATGGCGCGATCGGCGAGATAACGGCCCGCGTCATCCGCTGATGGCGCCAGCACGCGCGTAAGCACTTGCGGAGTGTGCGGCGTGTAATGATTCTTGCCTTCCTTCGACAAAAGCTGCGCCGCTTCCGCCGGATGTTCACGCGTCCAGACCTGCGCCTTGACAATGGCATCGACGACCTTCTGCGACCATGCCGCGCGCCCGGTCAGGTCCTGCTCGTGCATGAACACGACGCAGCACGCGTGGTTCTTCCAGACATCGCCTGTAAAGCGCAGCACCTTGCCGATCTTCAAGCCTTCGGCCGCAGCATTGAACGGTTCAGCCACGATAAACCCCGCGATCTGCCCCGACGCGAGAGCCGGCGGCATATCGGAGGGAGACATCACAATCAGGTTCACTTCGTTCGACTTGACGGCATCGGTTTTCTTGAGCACCGGCACGAGCCCTTGCGCGCGCAGCATGTCCTGCAAAACGAGGTTATGGATGGAATACCAGAACGGCACCGCAACCGTCTTGCCGCCGAGATCGCCAAGCTTGTCGATGGAAGGCGCAACTGTCAGCCCCGAGCCGTTGACGTGATTCCACGCGACCACTTTTGCGGGCGCCTGACTGCCATAACGCGCCCAGACGGTCATCGGTGAAAGCAGGTGGACCACGTTGACCTGTCCCGAGAGGAACGCTTCGACTAGTTGCGCCCAGCTACGCAGCAACGTCGGCTTTTCAGCGGCGATGCCGGCTGCATCGAAGTAGCCGTTGTTGTGCGCGACGAGCAGCGGCGTGGCGTCGGTGATCGGCAAATAGCCGATGCGCACCGGTGCGTTCGGGTCGCTCGCCGCGCGCGCGTTCAGAGAACTCAGCAACGGCGCCGCGCCCGCGACAGTGAACATGGAGGCGAGTTTCAGCCACTCGCGGCGGGACATTGGAAGCTGGCACATGGTGGTTTTGCGTTTCCTTGTTTTTATGAGGAGCTTGTTATGCCGCAGTCCTGCTGCGCGCCATGGAATCCTGCAGCGCCTGGAGGATCTCGATGCGTAACGCGCCGAGCGCCTGAACCTGAGCCGCACGCGGCGCCGGAACCGTGACGTGCCATTGGGCGATCAGCGAACCTTGCGCGCCGAGCAACACGATGCGATCGGAAACCAGCAACGCTTCGTCGATGTCATGCGTCACCAGCACCGTACCCGCGTGCGTGTCCTGCACGACCTTGAGCAAGAGGCGCTGCATGTCGGTGCGCGTGACTTCATCGAGTGCACCGAAGGGTTCGTCGAGTAACAGCGTGCGTGGCTGGCGCGTGAGACAGCGGGCGAGGGCCGTGCGCTGCGCCATGCCGCCGGATAGCTGGCGCGGCATGTAGGCTCGCGCGTGAGCGAGGCCGACTTCATGGAGTGCGGCGGTGACGCGCTCGCGCCGTTCGGCGCGCGTGAGCGATGGTTGCCGCGAGAAGCCGAGTCCAAACCCCACATTGCGTTCCACCGACAACCACGGCAGCAGACAAGGATCCTGAAACGCAAGGGCGACATCCGGGCGCGGTCCTTCGAGCGGTGCGCCATCCACGAGAATGTGCCCCGATGTCGGCTTGAGCAATCCGGCAAGCATGCGCAGCAACGTGGACTTGCCCGAGCCGCTGGGCCCGAGGACGGAGACCAGCTCGCCAGGCTGAACGCTGAAATCCACACCGCGCAAGACGGTGCGTCCGGGATAACTCAGGCTTACGCCCCGCGCATCGACAAGGCTCATGCGGCTTGCGCCTTTCTGTGCATCGCAAGCTGGTTTTTGAGCTGCACGAGACTCGGCGTGACAATGGGCACGAACGCCGCTTCGCGCATGCGCCGGGCGGTGCCGCCTTGTCCGCGCAAGTAGCCACGGCCGCTGGTGACCTGGACTTCGAGTCCAACGGCAGCTTCGACAACCCCCGCCAGCGCGATACGAATTTCGAACAGCGCGGCGGGCGCGGTAACGAAGATGCCCTTGAGCACACCGTCTTTCAATCGATGCGTGAGGTCGTCGAGATCACGTGCGAGGTGTTGTGCTTCGTCCGCGACGGCGGCCCGCGATGCCGGGCCCGTTTCGCTGACGGCGGCAAGGCAGCGTCGTGCAAGCCCGATCGACATGCCGCATTGAAGGCCGAGAAAGCTCGGGCGAACGTGTGCGAGCCATGTCGGGGCATCGGCGGTGATGCGGTAGGTTTCATCGAGCACCGTGCCTTCCACGCGCAGCGCAGCCGTATTGCTTGCGCGCAACGCGATCAGGTCGAGGTCTTCGCTGCGCGTGACGCCTTTCGCATTGTGCGGAATTGCGAAGATGGAGGGTGGCGTGTTGCTCTATAGCGATGCATGATCGAACGCCGCAGCCGCTACGAAAGCTTGCGGACGCAGGTTGGTGATCCACGGCAGGGCGCCTTCGAGTGTCCATTGGCTGTTGCCAAGAGAGCGCGCTTTCATCTGCAGCGGTTCGATGTTCGACAAGTATTTCATCGCATTCGACAAACCCGTCGCGCCCGCCAGCTCACCGCTTATCAGCGCATCGATCCAGCGCGTACGCAATGTTTCGTTCGGGCTCTGCAGCACGTATTCGATGAACGTCCGCTGTCCCCAGAACACAAACGCGGCCGCAAGCGAATGCTCGGCGACGTGCGCCACGGCCTCGATTGCGTCGGCGATCGTTGCGCCCGATCCGCCAAGATGCGCAGGTACGCCAATGCGAAACACGCCCGCGCGGCCGAGCTGCGGCAAGATCTCGGACGCGAGTTCCTGATGAGCATCGATCGCTTCAGCGTTCGCGTCGAGCCACGCTTCGAGTTCGGTCGTGTCGGGCTGCGCCCCTTGGGTTGTCATGCAGCGTTCGCCTTGGCCTGTGGTTGCCATTTGTATGCCGCAAGTTCCGGATTGAGTTCGTTTTGCGCCAGGTTGTTGGCGAAGTTGCAAAGCGTAGCGAGGCTCACGCCGAGCACGACTTCGAGTGCGTTGGCGTCGGTGAAGCCGGCGGCGCGAAAGCTGTTCAACGCGTGATCCGATACCGCGCCGCGTGCCGCGATCACCTCACGCGTGAAGACCGCGATTGCATCGAGTCGCGCATCGGCAATCGGCGTTTGATCACGAATCGAATCGACGACCGGGGCGTTCAATTGTGCCTTCTTCAAGGCGACCGCCGTGTGTCCGGCGACACAAAAACCGCAGCCGTGAATGGCGGCGGCGGTGATCTGCACGGTCTCGCGTTCGGCGAGCGTGAGGCCGCTGCGCCCATTGATGCCGGCGACGGTCAAGTAGGTTTCGAGCGCGACGGGCGCGTTCGCAAGCGATGCCACCAGGTTCGGCAGGAAGCCGTTGTTCGCCAACGCCTTCTCGAGAAAAGGGCGGCTTGCTTCGGGCGCGCTTTCAATGGTTTGCAACGGCAGACGGCTCATGACATTTCCTTGTAGTCGAGCCTGCATTGTCCGCGAGCGGCGGTTCGCCCGGCAATGCGCGCCCGTCTGCGATTCATGCGCGTTTGTCTATTTAGTGGACCGGATCCGCCTGGTCTTGCGCCCGGTTCTTTCGGTAAGCGCCCGGTTGTTCGCCAGTCACGCGCTTGAACGCTTGCGCGAACGCCGATTCGGACTGGTAGCCGACGAGTTCCGCGGCATCGGGCGTCGGCGTGCCGGCCCGGAGCATCGCGGCCGCTACCTTCATACGAACCAGCGTCACGAACTGCGCGGGCGGCTGACCGCATGCTTCCATGAACTGCTTGCAGAAACGCGCGCGGGACATATGCACAAACTCGGCCATGGAGTCGGTGGTCCAGCGCTTCGCGGGGGTATCGATGATCGCCGTAATCAGCGGCGCGAATTCCGCGCGGCGCATGAGCGACCACAGACCGGGCGCAATGTCGTCGCGTGCCGCGACCGAGCGCAGCGCGTAAAAAAACAGTAGTTCTGTGAGACGTGCGATCAACGGCGACGGCGTTTCCGGATGACGATGCGCCTCCGCGCGAATCAGGTCGAACACGGCGCGGGGACCATCGAGTACAGCGGAGTCTTGGCGGGCAACGATGTGATCGGGAATCAGGGCGAGCAGCTGATCGTCGAGGCCTGAGCGGAATTCGAAGAACCCGCAGGCGAGGCCAAGGCTTTGTTGCGGTAACGACTCGGCAGAAGTTAAAGGCTGCATGGCGCCGGCGCGAGCGCTTTCCTGACCGGTCGACGGCGCGACAGGCGAAGGCGAAAGGCAGTGCGGCATGTCGTGCAAAAGGAAAACCGCGTCGCCCTGATTCAAATGCACGCTCGATGCCTCGCGCCCCGGCTTGGCCGGCAAATGCAGCCAGCATTCGCCATGAAGCACTACATGAAAGCTGGCTTGTTGATGCCCGGCAGTCGACGCCTGCCACGCCCCGCAATACTGGCCGACA
>Ga0163162_10007449_pt1 | contig 10644 bp, 11 predicted proteins | sample S55metaG_FD_115310 | JGI IMG/M metagenome (GOLD analysis project Ga0163162, IMG submission 115310) | Switchgrass rhizosphere microbial communities from Kellogg Biological Station, Michigan, USA - S5-5 metaG | ecosystem: Host-associated > Plants > Roots > Rhizosphere > Soil | place: USA...
CGCGGACCTGCGCGACGGCGATCAGATCAGCATCGGCAGCAATGCCCTGAAGTTCTTCATTGGCGCGAGCGTGGAGGCGCGCTACCACGATGAACTGATCGACCTGGCGATCTACGACAGCCTCACCGGCTTTTACAACCGTCGGCATTTTCGCAGCATGCTCGACGATGAGCTGAAAAAGAGCGCTGACGACGGAATAGTCAGCCTGCTGATGCTCGACCTGGATCATTTCAAGGCGATCAACGATCTGCACGGACACCTGGTCGGCGATCAGGTGCTCACTGCTGTCGCCGACATTTTGCGCGCGCGCGCGCCGGGAGGGGCATTCATCGGCCGGCTCGGCGGCGAGGAGTTCGCGGTGGTCCTGCGCGACACCGGGCTGCAGGCAGCGGTCGGCGTCGCCGAATTCCTGCGCGCCGCGATCGGCGCCCACCCGTTGACACTGCGCGAAAAGCAGTTGCGCGTGACGATCAGCGCAGGCGTCGCCGAATGCAGCGGGCGCGGCGGCGTCAGTTCGGAACTGCTGCGCGCGGCCGACCAGCAGTTGTACCGGGCCAAGCAAAGCGGCCGTGATCGCGTTTCACCGGAAAAATAGAGGTCTGGTCCGGCTCTTTCATTTGCCGGCGCAGATCGCCGCCGCTTCCATCAGTTACGTCGCCACTTCCGGAAATTCATGAACAAGCGCAACGATGCGACCATTGACCGCTTCGGCGGAATCGATCGCCTGTACGGCACCGGTGCAGCCGAGCGGCTCGCGCAGATGCACGTCGGCGTGGTTGGCGTCGGCGGCGTCGGCTCGTGGGCGGTCGAGGCGCTGGCGCGCTCCGGAGTCGGACAGCTCACGCTGATAGACGCCGACGATGTCTGCGTATCGAACACCAATCGCCAGTCGCACGCTCTCGAAGGCGAGTACGGCCGGCCGAAGGTCGACGTGCTGGCGCGCCGGGCACGGGCGATAAATCCACATTTGCGCGTCGAGGCGATCGCCAGGTTCCTGACCGCAGCGAATCTGGAAGAGATGCTCGACCGCGGATACGATGCGGTGCTGGACGCGTGCGATGCGATCAAGGTCAAGGTAGCGATGATCGCGTTCTGCCGGCGGCGCAAGATCCCGATTGTCGTTTCCGGCTCCGCCGGAGGGCGCCGCGATCCGACCTTGATCACCGCCCGGGACCTTTCGCGCACCGAGCACGACGTGCTGCTCGGCATCACGCGCCGGAAGCTGCGGGACGACTACGGCTGGACACGCAATCCGAAACGTTACTTCGGCGTGCAGGCGGTGTTCTCGCGCGAAAACGTCAACTATCCGCAGCCCGATGGCAGCGTGTGCAAGACCCGCGGCCCGGATGCCGAAACGGCGCTCAAGCTCGATTGCGCCGGCGGACTTGGCGCGGCCATGCATGTGACCGCGACATTCGGGATGGTCGCGGCGGGGCGTTTGATCGAACGGTTGCTTGAGGCGAAGGCTTCAGCAAAAGACACAGTGGAAGATTAGGCAGGATCGCGAAGCGGCTTTCTTTTTCTGCCGTCATTCCCGCGAAAGCGGGAATCCAAATTGATCCTCGCGTCAGAAAGCAACATGGATTCCCGCTTTCGCGGGAATGACGGCAATGTCTTCTTCGCGGCAGTAGTTTTGCAGTCGTAAAGGTTCAATTTGTCCCGCAATGGAACAATCGCCTTGCGTTGTCCGTCGTCGTCCTGGCAATCACATGGGCATCGACGCCGCGCAATTGCGCTATGCACTCGCATACTTCAACCAGTCGTGCAGGTTCATTGCGCGCGCCTTGGTGCCCATGCAGCGGCTGATCCGGCGAGTCGGTTTCGAGCAGCAGGAATTCAAGCGGCATCGTGGCGACAAGTTCGCGCAGGCGGCGCGCCCGCGGATAAGTGACCGGACCGCCGAGACCGATGCAGAATCCTATTTTCCACAGCTGCTGCGCCTGCTCGACGCTGCCGGAAAAGCTGTGCACGACACCACGCAGGCCGCCGACACTGCGCAGTGTCGCGATGACTTCGTCGACCGCGCGCCGTGCATGCAGGACCACCGGCAAGTCGAACTGAAGCGCCAGCTCGAGCTGGCGGCGAAAGTACGTGCGCTGGGTCCCGGCATCGAGACCCTCGACGTAGAAATCCAGGCCGCATTCGCCGACGGCAGCAGGTCGTTCGCTCCGGATCCACGTTGCCAGCTCGTCGAGATGTTCGGGCCGATGATCGGCGAGAAACATCGGATGCAGGCCATAGGCCGGGAACAAGCCGGTCTCGCTGCGGCAAAGATCGCGCAGCTTCGCAAAGCCCGCGGCGCCGGTCGCCGGAACCAACTGACGCGCCACACCTGCGGCGCGCGCGCGCGCAAGCACCTCGGCGCGGTCCGCGTCGAATTCGGCGACGTCGAGATGCGAGTGGCTGTCGAACAGCTCGATCGTGCTCACGGAGATTCCAGCTGTCGGAGAAGCGGATTCTAGAGAATCACCCAGCGCGCCATGCCGAGGAACAACCCCATGCTGACGACATCGGTCGCGGTGGTCGGGACGACATTCGACACCAACGCCGGGTCCGCGCCGAGGCGGTTGAGGCCGAGCGGAACCGCGGCGCCGGCGATGCCGCTGGCGACACTGCTCAGCGACATTGCCGCCAGTGTGATGAGGGCCAGCGAGACGGCGTTCGGGTTGTGCTGCAAATAGGCAATTGTGAACATTGCGATGCCGGCAACGATTCCGACGAGCACGCCATTGCAAAGACCGAGCAGCGCTTCTTTGGCTATGAGTTCGAGCTTGGGCCGGTCGCGGATTTCGTTCAGCGTCAGGCCGCGCAGCGTCACCGCCAGCGCCTGGCAACCGGTGTTGCTGCATTGACCGGAGAGTACCGGCAGGAAAACCGCCAGCAGCACGATTGCGTTGATGGTGTCCTGGAACAGGCTCACGACCGCAGCGGCGACGAACGCGGTCAGCAGGTTCAACTGCAGCCACGGATGGCGGAACTTCAAGGCACGCTGCCACGGCGTGGAAATGCGCTCCTCCTTTTCGACACCGACCAGCGCGCCGGCCTGCGCACTGATCTCGAAGGCCTGCTGTTCGAACAGAAGCTGTCCACGCACCTGCCCGATGAGGCGGCCGTTGGCGTCGCAGACCGGATAGGCCGGGTAGTGGCGCGTCACGACTTCGCGCATGGCGTCGACCAGGCTTGTCTCGGGTCGGAGGAAAAACGGGTCGGCAACCATCACGTCAGCCAGCGATTGGTTGGCCTGCGCATAGAGCAACTCGCGGAAGGCGATGACGCCGACGAGGCGGCCGTCATCGTCCGTGGCGAAGATGTACGTGATCAGCTGACGCTTGACGACTTCGCGCATCGTTTCGATCACCGTGGTAACCGGCGTCTGTGGCCGGAACACGGCTGGCGCCGTTTCCATGAGTCGGCCGACACTGCCTTCGGGGTAGTGCCAGTCCTTCAGCCATTGTTCGCCTTCGCCGGACTTCGTCGCGGCGGCGATGCGGCCGCGCCGTTCAGCCGGAAATTTCTCGAGGATCTCGATCGCATGACCCGGGCCCAACTCGGCAAGTGCCTGGGCGATCTCCGCGTCTGGGAGGGGGGCCAGACTGTCCATCGCGCCCTGCGAATCAAGTTCGCGGATACGCTCACTGAGCGGGCGCGGGGTTTCTGCGTCGGACATGATTGCTCCACTGGATCGGCGGCGCCGTGTGCCGGCGATCCTACCCGAGAACCGGCAAGTCGTGCCGCAAGCATGGCGGCCCCAGCGGTTCGGCGTGCGTTCACCTGAAGGCGCTAGACTGCCTGTAGACAAAACGCACGCTGATGCGTTGTCACTGGTTGACCGGGCATTTTCGTCAGAGAGGATTCAAAATCATGTTGTACAACAAAGCATTCTTTGCGCTGCTTGTGGCCACGTCGATCGGATTGACCGCGTGCGTGCCGCCGCCGCCGCGCCAGACCGTCGTGTACCACGAGTCTTCCGATCAAGGCTCCAGTCGTTATTGTCAGACCTGCGGCACGATTCGCGATGTCGCCCGCGTGGAAATCCATTCAGGCGGCACAAGCGGCGGTGGCGCCGTGCTCGGTGCGATTATCGGCGGACTGGTCGGCAACCAGTTCGGAGGCGGCAGCGGCAAAGCGGCGATGACCGCGGCAGGCGTGGTCGGCGGCGCCGCCGCCGGCAATGCCATAGAGGCCAACAATAATGCCGCGGCCGCTTCGGGCAGCGCTTGGCGCTACCGCGTGCAGCTCGACGACGGCCGCATGGCGACGGTCACACAGTACGACAATCCCGGTTTCCATCCGGGCAATCGCGTGGTCATTCGCGGCGATCACATCGAGGCATTGCGCGAGTAGGGTGGGCCTTGGCCCACCAATGCTGGCTCATCATGACCCATCATCAAGAACCCGGTGCGCCGCCTTGGCCCACCAACGCTGATCCATCGGGTGGCTCTCGACGCGCCGCTGGCGTGAGTGCGGACAATAAAACGGTGGGCCAAGGCCCACCCTACGCCCACTCCGTCAAGCCCTCGCGTTCGTAGAGGGTCTTCCAGCTCGGCCGAGCCTTCATGCGCGCGGCGAACGCGCGCAACGCCGGCCATTCCGTCGCCGGGCGCGGCATGTTGCGTGACCAGCGCATGACCATCAACAGCATCAGGTCCGCGCCCGTGCACGCTTCCCCGAGCAGATAAGGGCCGTTCGCCGCAAGATGCGCATCAAAGCGCGTCCACGCGCTTTCGATCCGCGCCGCGATCGCTTCGGCCGGCACGCCGCCGAGCTCGTTCGGATAGAACCACATGCGAAACGCCGGCTGCACCGTGTTGGCGATGTGAATGATCCATTGATTCCAGGCCGCGCGTTGGAGCGTGTCCGGGCGCGGCGCCAGCGCTGCTTGCGGATGGCGATCAGCGACCGTCATCAGGCACGCGGCGGCTTCATAGAAGGGCTCGCCGTCGATCACCAGCGTCGGCACCATGCCATTCGGATTGAGTTTCAGGTAAGCCGGATCGCGCTGCGCCCCGGCGTCGAGGTCGACGCGCTCGAGCTTGTAGTCGGCGCCCGCTTCGAGCAAGGCCAGATGCACCACCAGGCTGGCCGCGCCGGGGCTGTAGTAGAGCGTATACATTCGACATGCCTCCTGCGAAGAGATCGCAGCGAACCCGCTCATCCCGGTGCAGCATCTGGTTCGGGGAGTCGGTGATCGCCTGGCGAATAGTATGCGCAATACGCCGGGCGGTTGTCTCGTCGGCAATGGCCAACGCCGTGAGCGCCGCTCGGGGTCCAGTGCTCAGTTGGCGCTGTAGAAGCGGTGATCGCCGATGACTGCCAGCGGGTTGCCCTTGGCCCAGGCCGGGGTCGTGGCGCTGGCAGCGACAAAATGATCGGCGCGCGGCACGAGCGCGACGCGCCACTGCGGCGGCAGGGACCAGATGCGCATTGCGACGCCGGCGACGAGCCAGGCGTTACGCCATGCCGGCGCTTCGTCCACAATGTAATTTGTGTTCGTTTTGGACAAAGCAAATTGTCCACGCGCGGTCAGTACCGAGCACAGGCTGTTGCCCCATTGGCCACTCTCTCGACGGCGCAGGGCTACTTCCGCCACGGCCGCCTGGCCGAGCATGGATTCGCTGCGCGCTTCGAGATAGATCGTCGTGGCAAGGCAGACGCGATCAGCGTCCTGTTGCGGCAATACCGAGGCAAGCCACAGGAGTAAAGCAAGCTTCATTCAGACTACCCGTAACACAATGCAATACGGTGGCGGCGAAGCGCGGGCCCGCATGGGCCGCAGCATCCGTCCTTCCTGCAGGGCGTCGCGTAGTGCTCGCGCCGGCCCTTGGAGGTGTTGTTACCTGGCTGGTTGTCCCGGCTGTGTCGGTGTGCCGGTTGGATAGCGGGATCGCTTTGCGATCCTGACGGTAGCGCACGTCTCGTGGGCCGCCGCCGGAAATTCTGTAATGGCCGTGAAATGCACCATGCGGCGAACTATAGTTTTCGCAACCTGAACAGATTGTAAAACCATGCCGCAGGGTTAAATTATAGTGAATCCGCCGGCCGCATTCAAGTGCATGCTGAAAATGAGAAATATGCCGCAAAACGCCAGTAGTACACTACGGGCGTTTATATACAAAGCGCATTTATCTCAATAGCCGAGATAGGCCTTCAGCAGCTTTTCGTTGCCTTCGTAGTCTTTCGGCGTGGCCGGCACGAACTTGCTGACGCCGAGTTCGATCAGCAGCTTTGCGGTCTGCTCGTCGGTGTCGAGTTTGAGCAGCGCGTCCTTGACTTTCTGCCGCACCTCTTCCGGAACATCGGCGCTGGCGGTGACGCAGGTGCCGGCGAACTGGCGCGTGGTCTTGACCGTGATCAGGTTCGGATACTGGTTCTTCAGCCATGTCGGAATGATTGCAGCATCGTCGTCGCCGCCGAACACCGAGTCGATCGCGTCGCGCCAGGCGCCAGCGGTCGAGCGGATGTCCGGCTGCGAAACCGGGTTCGAATACATTTCCAGCAGCAGCACGTATCCCAGGCTCGGCGACGGCATCGTGATGATGCTGTGTCCGACCAGCAATTGCGGGCCCTTGCCGCCGAGTTCCGCATCCGAAGTCACCAGCGAATAGCTGGTCGGCTCGGCGGCGCGCACCAGCGGGACGTAGTTGTCGTGCACGATGCGGTAGTCGGCGAAGTGGGCTTCGTCGAGCGCGAACGCGGTCTTCGTGACCGAGTGGATGTCGCGCCAGTAGAAGTGATAGTTGCGCGAGGTGACCAGGACGAAATGGTGCCCGGTCGCCTTGTCCAGATAATCCAGCAGCGGCTTGTAGATCTCCGCGGCCCGATCCGGCCGGTACGACGGCTCGACCGCAAACGTATAGTCGGCGGCGCGCGCCGCGAGCGGAGCGCATACCTGGCAAGTCCCGGCGATGAACAGCGCGGCCGCCAGCAGCCGCCCGGATTGACGAGTACGAGTGTGCATGCGTTCCCCTTTCCGCTTCACTCAGTGTCCGCTATAGCACGAACGCAGGGATAAGGCGAGGTGCACTGCGGAAAAAACCCCGATCAATCAATCGCTAGGATTGCCAATCGTGGAAACTACACGAAACGTGGCGCCCGGCATGGCCGGCGCACTCAGGGCCGCTCCGGCCGGCAGCTTCGGCAGTGTTGCCAGGGCAAGGCCCTGACCGGAGCCGGTCCAGGCGGCCCGGAGCAACTCCCCGCCGGCGCCGGCATCGTCGTCGATTTCGAGCGAGGTTCCGGGCACGGGAATGGCATCGGCGCGGAAGGCGAGTTGCTGCAGCCAGCGCTTGTTGCCGCCCTTGAAATGCAGGCGAGCGACGATTTCCTGTCCCGGATAGCAGCCCTTGCGCACGCTGACGGCCGCGAGTTCCTCGAGACCGAGCCACGACGGCAGGAACCTGTCGGCTTGGCTCTCGCTTAGGTGCACGATGCCGGCCGCAACGTCGGCGGCATTCCAGCGATCCGACGCGGCAGGCGAAGCGTCGACGACAGCAGGGGGCTGCCCCTCGCCGAGCACATACCAGCGCGGCTCCGGGCCGGGCATCGCGATGCCGATGCGGTCTCCTGCAACCACGGCATCCGTCATGCCCGGCGCCGCGCCAAGGCAATCGAGCACGTCCGCGATCCGATCGAAGCCTATGGCATGCCAGGACCCGGCCACGCGCATCTGCACCTTCGCCCGGAATACGTACGCTGCGAGAGCCGCGCGCAACGCTTCGGCTTTGCCGCCCTGCAGGACCAGGAGCAAGCGCTGGTCGTCGATGCGCACGATGCGGAAGAACGCGCGCACGCGTCCCTGCGCCGACAGCCACGCGCTCCATTGCCATTGTCGATTGGCGAGCGCACTTACGTCGCTGGCGAATTGCGCGTGGGCGAACGCCACGGCATCGGCGCCGGTGATTTCGAGAACTTCAGGTGAGGGCAGGGCGATCGGCACGGTGCGATCCGAGTGGGAGGTGTGCGGATGCAGGTATAATCCGGATGTCCAATGTAGGCGCCGTGCCCTCGGCTATCAAGTGGCGCGGTGCCTGCGATATCGAATACCCTGCGCAGCACTTGATGACAGGATGCACGATGACGAGTTCGAATCCTTCCGAAGGCAACATCGGCAAGATTCCAGCCGAGCCCGCGGCGCCGGCGCCCATCCCGCCGAAAGAGGTTGGCGGCCGTGAGGGGCCCGAACCGACACGCTACGGCGACTGGGAAAAGAACGGACGCTGCATCGATTTCTAGCGCCATCGCCACATCGGTTCGCTTCGGCTGAAGCAACGCATCGAAACGAGTTCATCGCAGCAAGCTTTCCGACCAAAGGTCAGCAACGTATGCCAACCGCCCGCCCGCTTTCGCCCCATCTGCAGATCTACCGCTGGCAGCTCACGATGGTGCTGTCGATCATCCACCGCACGACTGGCGTTGCGCTTGCCGTGGGCACCATCCTGCTGATAGCGCTGCTGCTGGCACTTGCGGCCGGACCCGATGCCTACCAGACGATTCGCGCGTTCTGCTCGTCGTGGCCCGGATTGCTGCTGCTTTTCGGTTGGTCCTGGGCGCTATGCTTCCATCTGTGCAACGGCATTCGTCACCTGGCGTGGGACACGGGCTGGGGATTCGAGATTCCGCGCGCCTATCTCACCGGATGGACCGTCGTCGGCGCAAGCCTGGTGATGACTGCGCTGATCTGGGCTTGCGTCTTCGCCCAGGGAGGCGCGGCATGAGCACGACAGACCTGCAGACGCCGCTGAAGCGCGCGCGCGGACTGGGCTCGGCGAAGGACGGCACGCACCACTTCATTGTTCAGCGCATTACCGCGCTCGCGCTGGTGCCGCTGGCGCTCTGGACGATCTGGCTCGCGCTGGCGCTCGTTCATGCGGACTACGCGCACGCCCGTGCGATCGTCCACCATCCATTCGCCGCGATCTGGCTGACTGCATTCGTGATTGCCACGTTCTGGCATGCGCAGCTCGGGCTGCAAGTAGTGATCGAGGACTACGTGCATAGCCGCTGGCTCGAAGTGACCGCGCAGATTGCGGTCAAGTTCTTTTGCGTCGCCGGCGCGCTCACATGCGTACTGGCGATCGTGCGCATTGCCCTGGGATAAGAACGGGACAACAAGAAGAATATGGAAGCCTACAAGATCCAGCAGCACAAATACGACGTCATCGTGGTGGGCGCCGGCGGCGCCGGGCTGCGCGCGACGTTCGGTCTGGCCGAGAAGGGGCTGCAGACGGCCTGCCTGACTAAGGTGTTTCCGACGCGCTCGCACACGGTTGCAGCGCAGGGTGGCATCTCCGCGGCGCTCGGCAACATGGGCGAGGATGACTGGCGCTTCCATTTCTACGACACGATCAAGGGTTCGGACTGGCTCGGCGACCAGGACGCGATCGAATACATGTGCAAGAACGCGCCGGCCGCGGTGATCGAACTCGAGCATTACGGCGTTCCGTTCAGCCGCACCGAGGAGGGCAAGATTTACCAGCGTCCGTTCGGCGGCATGACCACGCACTTCGGCAAGGGCACGGCGCAACGCACCTGCGCCGCCGCCGATCGCACCGGCCACGCGATGCTGCACACGCTCTATCAGCAATCGCTGAAGCACGACGCGCGTTTCTTCATCGAGTATTTCGCGCTCGACCTGATTTTCGACAGCGACGGCGCCTGCCGCGGCGTGCTCGCGCTGGACATGTCCGAAGGCACGCTGCACCTGTTCCGCGCGCATGGCGTCGTGCTTGCGACCGGCGGCTACGGCCGCGCCTATTTCTCCTGCACGTCGGCCCACACCTGCACCGGCGATGGCGGCGGCATGGTGCTGCGCGCCGGCCTGCCGTTGCAGGACATGGAATTCGTCCAGTTTCATCCGACCGGCATCTACGGCGCCGGCTGCCTGATCACCGAAGGCGTGCGCGGCGAAGGCGGTTACCTGACGAATTCGAAGGGCGAGCGCTTCATGGAGCGCTACGCGCCGAATGCGAAGGACCTGGCCTCGCGCGACGTGGTCAGCCGGGCGATGACGATCGAGATCCGCGAAGGCCGCGGTGTCGGCGAGCATGCCGACCATATTCACCTGAACCTGATGCACCTCGGGCCGGAAGTCATCCACGAACGCCTGCCGGGTATCGCCGAGTCCTCGCGCATCTTTGCCGGCGTCGATGTGGCCAAGCAGCCGATCCCGGTGCTGCCGACCGTGCACTACAACATGGGTGGCATTCCGACGAACTATCACGGCGAAGTCGTGCGCCGCGTCGGCGACAATCCCGATGCGGTCGTGCCCGGGTTGTACGCGATCGGCGAGGCCGCATGCGTTTCGGTGCACGGAGCGAACCGGCTCGGCTCGAATTCGCTGCTCGACCTCGTCATCTTCGGCCGTTCGGTTTCCGATCGCGCCGGCGAGACGATCAAGCCGAATTCGCCGCACAAGGACCTGCCGGCCTCGGCCTGCGATGCGGCGCTGGCGAATTTCGACCGCGTGCGCAACGCAAAGGGTGATACGTCGACGGCCGACCTGCGCCTGAACATGCAGCGCGTGATGCAGAAGGACGCCGCTGTGTTCCGCACCGGCGAGACGTTGAAGGAAGGCTGCACGAAGATTTCTTCGGCCTTCGATGCGTTCGCGAATGTCAGCGTCAGCGACCGTTCTCTGGTCTGGAA
>Ga0163162_10007451_pt1 | contig 10643 bp, 8 predicted proteins | sample S55metaG_FD_115310 | JGI IMG/M metagenome (GOLD analysis project Ga0163162, IMG submission 115310) | Switchgrass rhizosphere microbial communities from Kellogg Biological Station, Michigan, USA - S5-5 metaG | ecosystem: Host-associated > Plants > Roots > Rhizosphere > Soil | place: USA: Michigan...
CGATTGCGGCGGCCAGTTATTGAGAACTATCAACGTGCGGCGCGAGAAAGCATGGTCTGGTTCGAAAACGCAGCTAGCTATATTGATCTGCCTCCGCTGGACCTCGCCTACAGTGTAATGACCAGAAGTGGGCGAGTCACTATTGAGGACCTGAGAACCAGAGATCCGGAATTCGTGCGAGAGTATGAGAGCTCAACAGCGCGGCGTCGTTTAATCAGAGGTCGATGATTTGGCGCACCTTTCCTTCAGTGCAAATCTGCAACCTCTGTGGCGACTGGTGATAGAACCCTTCAATGAACGTTTAATTTAGGATCGCTTTGGATATTGATAACGGACTTCGGCTTCGGAACATAACGTCCGTCCCCTATAAAATACAGCAGCCTGCCTGCCCTCCATTGAACCATCTTGTCGTTGTTCCAAAACACCACCCTAAGATCAATATCAGCTGGACGCGGATCGAGAGGATTGCCAGTGGTCCACTGATATGTCAACAAAGCGGTTTCATTAGGTTTTAGATACTGAACGACGCCATCACCACCAGGTATGCTGCCAAAGGAATAGAGAGTAAGGGCAATCGCATCGCTCCCAGAATCATTGCTGGTCGATAGTTCCACTGACGCATAACTAATCGGCCTATCCGAGACGTTTCGTACTGTTATCTCTAAATCCTTAGTCCAGTTTGGATACGGATCGAGAGAATCGCCATGGTTAAGAGTACGGCCCCTAAGTTTCACACTGACGATCTCGGCCGGTTCGTCTTTCCAGTGGCCTACCTTCATAACCTTAGACGGGCCTTGAAGGATGGATGTGAGTAGTGAAGTCAGGATCAGTGAGATAATCGTCAGATTCATCGAAGCACTCCTTGTGGTTAGAGTCGTGAGTTTGAGAGATATATCATGGTTAACTTCTTTTCCATGCCGGAGGAATCAAACGACGCCGCCCATCATCAACGGTTGCCGCACCCGGCTCATCGAGATCGTGACGATCCCATAACTTACACGTAACTGCCCGGTGGGCCTGGTCCAGCGCCTCGCAATAGTTTGTGTAGGTGCAACGTCTTACCTCGGTGCCATAACCCAGGCGCACTTTTGTAAACCAATCTGGATCGGCAAGAGCCTGGCGGGCCAATCCGACGATATCTGCTTTACCGCTTCTCAATATTTCCTCGGCCTGAGAAAACGTAGTGATGCCACCTGCTGCTATCACTGGAACTGTGAACCCGCCTCTATTAACAGCTTCTTTGATACTGGCAACGAGCGGAACAGTGCGGCCAAATGGTCCAACCTGGTCTGACAATACTGTCGGCATACATTCGTAGCCGCTCTGTCCGGTGTAAGGATATACAGCTTGTCCAACTTTAGGTTGATGAGCGTCCTCGAATTTGCCACCTTTCGACAAGGACAAAAAATCAAAACCAGCACGAGCAAACTCAAGAGCGTAGTAACGAGCGTCCTCAACACGACTGCCGCCCTCAATGACTTCATCGGCGAGAAATCGAACACCTACCACGTAATCATTTCCCACCTCGTGGCGCACCCGTCTAAAAACTTCGAGCGGTAAGCGAACGCGATTTTCCCGCGAACCGCCGTAACCGTCATTTCGGTTGTTCAAGGCGCTCAGGAATCCCGCCATGGTGTAAGCATGAGCGTAATGCAACTCGACACCATCAAAACCGGCCTCACGTGCTCTTCGGGCGGCTGCCGCAAATACCGGGGGTAGCTCTGACGGAAGAGTCCTGACGTGGTCCAGGTTCATATCAGTAACACGCTCACGATAGCCATAACGCAGTGCTTCGAGCTCGCGACTATCAAGCACACTCTCCAGGATCGCGTCACTTGCCTGACAAAGATAATCGCGAACGTCCTTGTCAGACGCCGTGGCCCAACGAGAATCCTGAGTAAGTTCTGCGAGTCCAGTCCGGTGGCGAACAGCAACCGTAAAAAACTTTTCAAAGTATTTCTCTTTCTCGGGACGCCGGCGTACGGAAAGAAAATCTATGATCTGGATGAATAGCAGTGTTTCGCCGTCACTCGCTTCTCGCACGACTTCGACAAGCTTTTGCAAGCCCGGAATGAACCGGTCGTCGCCGATTCGCAGCAATGGTCCACTTGGAATATCCCGAACTCCAGTGGCCTCAACTACGAGAACTCCCGGCTTCCCTTGAGCAAATCGACGATACCAATCCAGGTTCTCAGGAGTTACAAATCCTTCATCAGTCGCTCGCCACGGCACCATTGCCGGCACCCATGTCCGGCTAACTGATTGGCGTCGCCCAATATTTACAGGCGTGTAGAGCATCGAATTCGATGCTTCCAGTGCGGTTGGCCATTGGGTCGAAGGTATTTGATGACGGATTGGGTTCGCGAATTTCCACATCGGTTTTACGTGCACTTTAACATGGACGCTCGGGGCTGGTAGAGTACTCAGTTGGAACCTTAAGACCTTCTCTGTAGTAGGTCGTTTACGCTATGTTACATTAACGCTAGCTTTCAGTTTCCGCCGGAGGATTTCCTTTTGACCGACGATTTGCTCAAGTGGCGAAGCCAGTTCCCTATTCTCGACAAAGCTGTTTACCTGATTTCACATAGCCTTGGGGCAATGCCCAAGGGCACCTATGAGAAACTTCACGACTATGCTGACGTGTGGGCCACGCGCGGCGTAAGAGCGTGGGCCGAGGGCTGGTGGAACATGCCGCTCACGGTAGGCGACCAGGTGGCAAAGATTATCGGGGCAGCTCCAGGCACCGTTGCAATGCATCAGAACGTTTCGATCTGCCAGTCGTTGATTCTTTCGTGCTTCGACCCTTCTCCTACTCGTAACAAGATCGTCTACTCGGAACTAAATTTCCCGTCGGTGATGTACGTCTACGAAGCGCACGCTAGAAATGGAAAGCTGAGAATAGAAACGGTTAAGTCAGACGACGGCATTACAATTCCTCTTGAACGAATGTTGGCGGCGATCGATGAAACGACTCTACTGGTTCCCATTTCGCACGTTCTCTTCAAAAGTGCATTCCTACAAGACGCGAGGGCAATCATCAAGCGAGCTCACGAAGTCGGTGCACTAGTGGTGCTCGATACCTATCAGTCGGCGGGCACCGTACCTTTCAGTGTAACTGAATTGGATACCGATTTTGCGACGGGTGGCTCCGTCAAATGGCTCTGCGGCGGACCGGGCGCCGGTTATCTCTATGTGCGTCCTGACTTACAGGAAAAACTTGAACCCAAGACAACCGGATGGATGGCCCATGATCAGCCGTTCGCCTTCGAACCAGAGTTGCGCTATGCGACGGGTATAGCAAGATTTTTACACGGCTCACCGGCGATCCCAGCTCTTTACGCCGCACAATCCGGCTACGACATCATCAATGAAATTGGGGTGGAAAGAATTCGCGAGAAAAACATCAGGCAAAGCAACTACTTGATCTCTCTCGCCGAAGAGGCGGGCTTCCGCGTGACCAGCCCGAAGGATTCGTCCCAACGTGGCGGAACCATCACAATAAGTCACGATCATGCCGCAGCAATCGCCCGAGAACTCGTCAGACGCGAGTTCATAATAGATTACCGTCCAGGTGCCGGCATTCGCATATCACCCCACTTCTATACCAGCGACGAAGAGTTAGAGCTCGTTATTAAAGAGCTTAAGAAGATCAACGAATCCAACTCCTACCACGATCACGAGACGATTGGTGCAGCCTTCTGAACAGTCAGATTGCGAGCAACCTGATTATCATGACACAGCAATACGGTGATAACGCGCCTCTGTCTTACAACAAATACCTGCGAGTCCAGGATTTGATAGAGCTGCAAAACTGTCTCTCCGATCCGGTTCATCACGATGAACTGCTTTTCATAACGATTCATCAAGCCTACGAGTTATGGTTCAAGCAAATTTTGCACGAACTCGATGCCAGCATAGACCTACTGAATAATGACCGCTTGATGCTGGCGACACGAGCCATCAATCGCATCGTCGACATTGAAAAGCTGCTGCTGAATCAGATTCATATTCTCGAGAGCATGACTCCAATCAGTTTTCTTTCTTTCAGGGATGAACTGAATCCCGCCAGTGGCTTTCAATCAATGCAATTTCGGGAGATCGAGTTTTCTTCAGGACTTAAAGACGAAAGGATATTACGAGAATTCGCAAGCGATCCCTACGCTTCCGAAAGACTGCAAAGACGCTTCGAGGCCGAATCTATCGCTGAAACCTTCTATCGCGCACTTGAGCGCCGCGGTCTGAAAGCGCCAGTTGATAAAGGTGCCGATCAAGCCCAGGCTGCTCGCAACTATCACGAGAGAACCCACGCAATCCTTGAAATTCTGACTCATTTCGAGGATCGCTACGAAGAATTTCAACTGGCAGAAGCCTTGATTGAACACGATGAGTATTTTTCGCTATGGCGTTCTCATCATATTAAGATGGTCGAGCGAATGGTCGGAGCCAAACGAGGCACCGGTGGATCGGAAGGAATTGGTTATCTAAAAACCACTCTTGATAAAAAGTTCTTTCCTGAATTATGGGAGGCTCGAACGTACCTCGACACCAAACACAACAGGAATGAATGCCCGTTTGCGGGGCGTTGATTGGAGTGCGGCACCCTAGCGCCGCTTTATTTTATAGTGGAACAAGAAAGACGAAGTGCACCACGCGTTCGAGTTAAGCTGGCAGCTCGTTGGGAAGGTGTGCTTTCACGCGAAGAAGCAACAATCACCGATCTGAGTCGGAACGGATGCTTTGTGTTATCAGGCGGCAAGATTGAGCACAAAGAGTTAGTCTGGCTCGAGATCTCGCTGCCGGACCAGGAGCCGGTATCTTTCTGGGCAGAAGTCGTTGACGCGGCGCCAGAAATCGGATTTGCAGTACGTTTCAATTCCAGCAGCGACGAAGACAACGAAAGATTGGCGCACTATATCGAGAGCATTTTCGCGACCAGAGTGCCGGAATAATCAAGCATCTCCTCACCACCAAATCGAGTTAAAAAATGAGCATCACCTTTCCCGAGCGGTTCAACATGGCGGATTACTTCCTTTATCACAATGTTGATGAAGGACGGGAAAGCAAGGTGTGCCTCTACTTTCAGGATCGAAGTTGGACCTACGGTGAAACTGTCAAACTTTCAAATCGGACTGGAAATGCTCTACGTGAACTGGGAATCGAGATGGAGGACCGTGTTCTAATTGTTCTTCCCGATTGTCCGGAATTTGTTTGGACCTGGTTCGGAGCCGCACGCGTAGGCGCAGTTATTACAATGGTGAATCCGCTGCTCCCGGCAAGTGATTACACTTACTATCTCGAGTACACCAGAGCGAGAGTCGCTGTAATTCATGAGTCCCAATTGCCGGCTTTTTCAGAGGCAGCCTTGTCTTCGCCATACCTTCGCGCTGTCCTGGTAGTGGGCGGCGAACAGTTTCTCGAATCGGAAACCCGGACCAGATGGCAAGGTTTCGATTCGCTCATCTCAACATGCGACGATGAGTGTCTGCCAGCTGATACCAGACGCGACGATATTGCAATCTGGCTTTTTACTTCTGGTTCTACGGGGCATCCGAAAGGCGCCGTGCATCTGCAACACGATCTCCCTTTCAATACTGAAGTATTTGCGAAAGCAACAATGGGCGTTTCAAGTGACGACATTACTGTTTCAGTCCCGAAACTGTTCTTTGGCTACGCGACTGGAACGAACCTGTTGTTTCCGTTTGCCGTAGGCGGCGCCACCGCTCTGTTTTCAGAACGTTCTACAGCGGAAAAGATGTTTGAAGTGATCAAGCGTTATCGCCCGACGATTCTGACCACAGTGCCGACGATGATCAATTCAATGCTCAACATTCCGGAAAGCAATTCAGATGATTTGAAGAGTTTGAGATTCTGTTATTCAGCAGGCGAGGCATTGCCGATAGAACTCTACGAGCGCTGGATGGAACGCTTTGGAATAGACATCTGCGATGGCATAGGGTCAGCAGAAATGTTCCACATCTACATTACAAACCGCCCCGGGGATATCAAACCGGGGAGCCTTGGTAAAATCGTTTCCGGCTACGAGGCACGCATCGTCAATGCAGACGGCGAAGAGGTCAAGACGGACGAAATGGGCACGCTGCGTATCAAAGGAGATTCTGCCGCCCTTTGCTACTGGAACGCTCACGAAAAGTCTAAGGAGACTTTTGCCGGTGATTGGTGTACTACCGGTGACCAGTTCCACGTCGACGAAGAAGGTTACTACTGGTATCACGGACGCACGGACGAGATGTTGAAGGTATCCGGAGTTTTTGTGGCTCCAGCCGAAATCGAAAATTGTCTCTTGCAGCATCAGGCTGTCCGGGAGTGCGCGGTGGTGGGCCAACAAGCCGAAGGCCTGGTCAAACCGAAAGCCTTTATCGTGTTAAATGAGCATTTTTCCGCCTCCACAGAGCTTGCGGAAGAGATCAAGCAGTTTGTGAAAAACCAGATTGCTATCTACAAGTACCCGAGATGGATTGAGTTTGTACCTTCTCTGCCGAAGAACGACAGAGGAAAGATTGATCGCAAGCTCCTAAAGGCTGGACCATAGTTTGATGGCTTTTTTCTGGAATTGCGTGCCCATCGTCAGTTTCTTATAGCTAGTCGCAACGATGTACCAATTCAGTTGTACTTACCGGTACCCAGAACCTGCGTAAGTCAGAGCACGCGTTATGCACTTCTCTGATACGGCTGAAACCTCGGTACAAATCGTCACAATAATAAAAAAAAGTTGAACGGCGCATTGGCCCAGGCCAATGCGCCGTCTCACTTTAAGTGCGCTTTAAAGATTCTTAACGTCGCCGCTCTAGATCGTAATCTCTGAGGCGTCGGTACAAAGTGGACGGAGCGATACCCAGGATTTCGGCAGTCTTTCCTCGATGCCAGCCGGTTTGTTCCAGAGCCGCGAGAATCTGCTGTCGTTCGACCTCGCGGAGAGAGCCGGGCGCCGAAGATGTAACAGTAGCTTGCGCATTTGCATTGGCAGGGAGAGCAGCAGAGGTCAGCGTCTGAACTGCCGGCAAACTGACATTCGGTCTTATCACTTCAGGAGGCAACTCCGACAGCGTTATACGACCGTTATTCGAGAGAATCACGGCCCGCTCGAGACAATTTTTCAACTGCCTGACATTACCGGGCCACGCATACGAGCGCAGAGCCGCAAAAGCATCATCGTTTAGCACCGGCGGACTGGTACCGGCAATCTGTTTCAATAAGTGTTTGGTTAACGGCTCTATATCTTCAGGTCTTTCACGCAAAGGCGCAAGGCTGATCTGAAATCCGTTGATGCGATAAAGTAAATCCGATCTAAAAACACCCTCGATCAGCACAGCATCCAGATTCCGGTTGGTCGCCGCGACGATACGAACGTTAACTTCGACCTTTCGGACGCCACCTACTCTGAAAAAGGTGCGAGTTTCAATTGCTCGCAGGAGTTTCGCCTGGAGTTGCGCGGGAAGCTCCGTCACCTCATCCAGAAAGAGCGTTCCCCCGTCTGCTAATTCAATCAATCCGAGCTTGCGACCCTTTGCACCGGAAAACGCACCAGCTTCGTAACCAAACAGTTCCGATTCGAGGAGCGATTCCTGAAACGCGGCACAATTTAGATCGACAAATGAGGAGTCAGCCCGTCCTGACAGACGATGAATTGCGTGGGCCACTAATTCTTTGCCGGTACCTGACTCACCCGTGATTAGGACCGAGGCTTCGGATGGCGCCACGCGCTCAATCAAGCGGATGGCCTCTTTCATCAGCTCCGAAACAGAAACTATTTCCGGGAGGGCAGATTGTCGTGCCAGTTGCTCGCGCAACCGTACGTTGTCTACGCGAAGTCTACGTTTGTCCGCAGCCTGCTTAACTCGTATATCGAGCTCATTGATGCTATAGGGCTTTGTCAGGTAATCATAGGCGCCCAACTTCATTGCCTCTACCGCAGTCTCTACTGTCGCCTGCCCCGTTAGCATGATCACTTCGGGTGGATTCGGCCGTTCGTGTACACGACGCAGAAGCTCCATGCCATCAATGCGAGGCATGTTGATGTCGCACAGCAAGACATCGACATTGCTTTCTTCAAGACGCCTGAGCGCGGCTTCGCCATCCGGAGCCGCCTGCACGCGATAACCTAGCCGTTCCAATTCCTTCTGCAACACGAGGCGTAGGTTGGCTTCGTCTTCTGCGATCAGAATTCTTGCTTGCTGCTGCTCACTCAAGCGGTGATTTCCTCGTTTAGATTAACTGCTGGAAGGGTGATCGTGAACGTAGTACCAACTCCAACCGTCGACTGAACGTCGAGCGTGCCCCCGTGCTCAGTTAAGATACCATAACATACCGCCAGGCCGAGACCAGTTCCATGGCCTACTTCTTTCGTGGTGAAGAAGGGCTCAAAAATCTTGGGAAGGTTTTCAGGCGCAATACCGATGCCCGTGTCACTTACTTCGACCGTTACCCGATCGTCCTCGTTACGGGCTCTGATACTCAACGTGCCACTGAGCGTCATCGCGTCCAGAGCGTTGGTAGCCAGGGCAATCACGGCTTGTTGAAGCTGTCCGGCATCTCCGTTAACAACTCGTAAATCAGTAGCAATGTCGATGGCGAACTCTACGCCCGTATTGCGCTTCTGGTGAGACAAGAGACGCACGGCCGATCCGATAACATCTACAAGGTTGACGGTGACATGGGCAGATGCCCTGGTTCTACTGAAATCGAGCAAGCCCATCGTGATCGACTTACATCTAAAAGCTTCACTGCGAATAAGTCCCAGATAGTCGCGCAAATCCTCTAAAGCTGGCGACCCATCAAACGCGCCTTCGTTCATTCGGGATTCCAGCGATTCGGCACAAGCGGAGATGGTGGCCAGCGGGTTGTTGATTTCATGGACCACGCCGGCAGCTAGTCTCCCAACCGCAGCCAGTTTCTCAGCGCGAGCGACGGCCCGGTTCGCTTCGACTCGGTCGGTCACTTCCTCACCAACTGTAATCACATGAGTCACCTTACCGCTGGTATCGGCCCACATCGGAATCTTGCTGATCAGCCAGTACCTAACACCTTTGGGAGAAGGCGTCTGCTGTTCGATTCGTTCAATTTCGCCACTCTCAAAAACTCGAGAAAATTCCTCCTGAAGGACTTCCCGGGGCTGGCGGGTCAGCACATTAAAAACGTTTTGGCCCAATGCTGTTCCTCGAGGAATACCCAACTCTCCCAACTCGCGATTTCGATTCCAGGCAACAACTCTGTACTGGCGATCGATGGCGTACAACGAGAGCGGTAAGCTGTCGATGATCGCCTCGATGAATCTTCTTTGAGTCTCAGTTTCTGCCGTACGCTTTTCTACTTGCCTGGCAAGGTTGAAAGATGTCTCCTGAGCAGCTTGATAGAGTGAACAAATATGCGCTGCCAATGAAGTTTGCTGAGCGGCTGCGTCAATCAAACGTCTTTCGGCGTCGCTACAATTCTCTCGATGATCGAAGGCGACAATTAACGCTCCTTTTGCCCGCCCCGCAAATCGCAACGGCGCAACGTATTCTGCCTCGTGAACTTCGTCGCTTAAGAAGAACCGCGAAGGCTCAGTCAACAACAGAGAGTTCGCAGACTCGTTTGAACGTAGCCAGTCGTGTAGGACCACACGGTTCAGGAGAGATGGATCATCAGCGCTGCCTTCGCGATCAAAAACACAAGCTGCATGCTTGTCGCGACCCACCGTAACGTAGGCGGCACACAAAGACGCGTCAGTCTCTTCGTAGGTGGCTCCGGCCACGCGCCGGACCAGTTGTTCGGGTTCGAGCGCCCGCAGTAGGCCTCGACCGACGTCACTTAAAAATCTGAGCTCGCGGTTGGTCCCAATCAGGGCCCACTCGCGTTGCGACATTCGCACATGGAGTCCAACTCGGGATAAGAGCTCACCTGCGGTTGATGGTTTGGTGATGTAATCATCAGCTCCGGCGTTGAATGCCTGGACCTTGCGGGCTTCATCATCACTTTCGGAGAGCGCGATAATCGGCAGTTTGCCGGTAGAGGGTTGTGAGCGGAGCAATTTACAAAGAGCCACACCGTCAACGCCCGGCATCTCGAGATCGAGAGCTACAAGGTCACAACGAACCCCCTTTAAGACACGTAGAGCGGAAGCCGCCTCACTTGCCGTGACGACGCGATAAGAAGCGTGCTCGAAGATCTCCCGAAGTCGATCTCGACTTGAGGGATCGTCATCCACAATTAGCAAGGTGGCGCTTGGATTTTCGGCGGGAACTGCCATGCTTTCAGTCGTAGAAGCCGCGATTCATCGGGTGACCCCGAAGGCGAGCCAAGTCCAAAAGAAATGACACGGCGGAGAAACGTGTCAACTTCGATTGAAAGCGATGAGCAAGGAGGATGTCAAGAATTTACTTTGGAATGCGCCGGTTTGAAGGCCACTTCGGGGGTTGAACCCAGGCGTTAACTGCCAGATGCGGTCATCCGATTAAGTTGAACCTCAGCACCAGTTTGCTGTTCAGGTGGTCCAATCGGAGATAGTTTATGCAGCGATTTAGCCCTGTACATCTCTTTATCAGCAGCTGCTATCAACTGGTCAAGAGTTTCGCCATCAGTGTTGAAAGTCGCAGTACCAATGCTTATTCCCACCTGTGCATAGCGAGTTTTACCTACAGTGAGGC
>Ga0163162_10007453_pt1 | contig 10642 bp, 10 predicted proteins | sample S55metaG_FD_115310 | JGI IMG/M metagenome (GOLD analysis project Ga0163162, IMG submission 115310) | Switchgrass rhizosphere microbial communities from Kellogg Biological Station, Michigan, USA - S5-5 metaG | ecosystem: Host-associated > Plants > Roots > Rhizosphere > Soil | place: USA...
CGAAGTCACGCAGGCAGTCGCGCGCGTGACGGACATCATGGAGGAGATCGCGGCGGCATCGATCGAGCAGGGGCGCGGTATCGAACAGGTCAATCAGGCGATCACGCAGATGGACGAGGTCACCCAGCAGAATGCGGCGCTGGTGGAGGAAGCTGCGGCGGCTTCGCAGTCGTTGCAGGACCAGGGGCGCCAGTTGATGGACGCGGTCGCGTTTTTCCAGATGGAGGGATCGGCGACAACGATTGCACCGAACCTCCGCGCGGTCGCGAAGGGCGCGCTTAAACGGGTGCCGGCAGCGCGTGTCGCACCGCTGAAAACTGCGGGCAATGAAGGCTGGAGCACGTTTTAGGCTGCTTCGAGGCGGTGAAGGAACAGCGCGAGCGTCTTTGGGCGCCGCGCTGTTTGCATTTGCCCTTTCTTAAACGATCGGTTTCCGATATTGCTCGGGAATGCGAACTGCGGTTAGAACCGCGGTTTCCCCAATACTCGTTCTTCGAACCGGAGCCTCCGATGTCCTTTTATCTCCTGGCGTTGCTGATCGGCGTGATTGCCGGCCTGCGTGCGATGACCGCGCCCGCCGCTGTCAGCTGGGCGGCGCATTTCGGCCTTCTGCCCTTGCAGCACACGCCGCTCGCGTTTCTCGGGGCGACGATCACGCCCTACATCCTGACGGTGCTTGCCCTTGTTGAGCTCGTCACGGACCAGTTGCCGAAGACCCCCAGCCGCAAGGTGCCGATGCAATTTGGCGCCCGGCTTGTGACCGGTGCCGTGAGCGGCGCCGCGATAGGCGCGGCGGCCGGATCGATGATCGGTGGCGCCGTGGCTGGCGCTATTGGCGCGGTGATCGGCACGCTCGGCGGGGCAAGTGCGCGCGGCGCGCTGGCCCGCGCATTTGGCCGCGATCTGCCCGCCGCGCTGATCGAAGACGCGGTGGCCGTTGTGGGCGCGGTGCTGATCGTCATGGCGATCGGCTGAAGGCGGCCGCACGCACATCAATACGTGCGGCGCTGCGGGATCGAAAAGTAGGTGGTCAGCATTTCCGCCAAACGCCAGGTGGCGCAGGGACGGCGGCAATGGGCATCGAATCCGGCGTGTTTCAGGGATTCGACCGGGTCTGCCGGCCAGATATTGCTGATCGCAACCAGCAGCCGGCCAGTGGTATCGGCGTCGGGGCGCAGCGCCCGGATGAATTCATAACCGGAATCGCTGTCGAGCCGCGTGTCCAGTATCAATGCCTGCGGTTTCCAGTTCTGCAGCAGCGAACGTGCTGACTTGAGGTTCTGCGTCTGCATCACCTGTAATCCGGTGAGCCGCAGCAACGCCGCCAGCGACTCGCCAATCAGTTTGTCCTGATGCGCGATCAACACGCGGGGCGAACCAACAGGCATACGCGCCTGCTTGCCGCTCCATAATGCAAAGTGTCTCTCGTCATCGGTGCTTGAACGACTGCTCATGATGTCCTCCTCGTGGTTTTTATGTGAGTGGGAACGCCGGACCGTGTCTCCTCTCGCTAGCTGCAGCTTCGAGTTCGGTGATGGCGGTGTTGCAGAGTCGATGACGCAGTGTCGCGTTTAAGCGTTCGCAGCAAAACCCGGTCGAGGAGGGGCAAGGAACGCGTTTTTCGGGGGGACTGCACACCCTCCCACTGATCCCTGCGAAAGGAGGGGTTGCTGGACGTCCCCTTACCGGTACTATCGAAGCGTGATTTATGGGAATGGCAATGGAAAACGGTAACTTCAAGACGGTGCTGCTGGTCGAGGACGAGGGGCTCACGCGAAGCGCCATGAAGAGCCTGATCCTTGCCAATGAACCGTTACTCGATATCGATGAGGCCGACGGCATCGAACAGGCCAAGGAGAAGCTCTCCGGCGGCTCGTACGATCTCGTCTTTCTCGACTATCAATTGCGGGGGAACTCCACGGGCCTCGATTTGCTGAACTGGATCGGGGAACAGGAGCGCGAGGTACAGACCATCATGCTGTCCGCTCAAGACGACCGCGATACGGTGCTGGAATGCATCAGGAGCGGCGCATGCGGATTTATATCGAAGGCGAGCGAGCAAGGCGCGGGCGTATTTCGCGAGGCCCTCAAGACCATTTTGAGCGGCCGGGTGTATCTGCCCAATAGCGTGCTTGGAAAGGGCGGACACAGCCCCAAGCCGGTATCCACGCATTCAGGCGTGACGGTGGAGTCGCTGAACTTGCCGCCGCGGCTGACTGAAACGCTGCGCTATTTGTTGCAGGGTTTATCGAACAAGGCGATCGCCAGGAAAATGAATATCAGCGAGAACACGGCGAAGGAATATTCGAGTGATCTCCTCGCGCGATTTCATGTCACGCGGCGGACTTTCCTGATCGTGGAAATGGCGCGGCGCGGGATTGAGATGCCGATGGGGAACGCGGCAGTGCCGGCAAGGTAAGCGTGGGGTTGGGCGGGGCCTGAGAGACCAAAAAAAATGCAAGGGCAGGTGTGTTACCTGCCCATTGCAATCAAAAATATTCGATTTACCTCGGCAACAGAGGATTTTGCCTTCAACACCGCCGCGCCGCTTCTTCAAACGACTTCCCCGATATCAGCGATGCAATCTGCCTGCGCAATTCCGCCGGACTCACCGGTTTGCTCAGCACGTCGTGATCGCACGCGAGCGGCACGATCGTCGCGGCCGGCTCTCCCGTAACCACGAGACACGGGCAACGCCGGCCAAGCTTTGCGGCGCCGAGCATCGCGACTTCTCGTGCGGTTTTTTCATCGCGCAGACGGAAGTCCGTGATGATCAGGTCGGGGTATCGTTCAATGGATCCCAGTATGTGTTCGAACTCCTCAAAGCTGCTGGCGGAATCGAATAACACGCCCCATTGCACGAGCAGCGCTTCGGTTGATGCCCGCACCAGACTGTCGTCCTCGACCAACAACACGTACAGCCCTTCGAGCGGCACCTCCAGATAATCGGCGGTGTCACCCTTCGCGCGCGGCGCGGCGTCGCCAAGCGGCGAGCCGCAGATCGGCATTTCGAGCGAGAAACGCGAGCCGCGTCCCTCAGCCGATTTCAGTTCTATCCGATGCTCCTCCAGCATCGACACCACTGCGTTCACGATCGACAACCCCAGCCCGAGCCCGCGGTCGTTGTCCTGTTCCGCGTTGCCGACCTGGAAGAACGGCTGGAAGATTGCGTCCCAATGTTCAGACGCAATGCCAATGCCGTTATCGACCACATCGATGCGCGTACGCGTCGCCGAGCGCACCACGCCCACGATCACCACCGGCTTGGGGTTCTTGACCGCATCGGCGTAACGGATGCCGTTTGATACCAGGTTCGCAATCGCCCGCTGCAGCCAATGCGAGTCGCTGCGGACATAGACCGGCGCTTCGGGTACGCGCAGCCGCAATTCGACGCCGTGCATGGCGGCAAGCGGGCGCAATTGCTCGGCGACTTCGAACACAGCAAGCTTCAGGTCGAACACGTGATATCGCGGATTGACGCGGCCCGATTCGAGCCTCGAGAGATCGAGCACGGCGTTCAGGAATCGCGCGAGGATCACGGAGGAACGGCCGGATTCATCGATAAGCCTTGCGGCTTCCGTCACGTCGTCATGGCGCACGGCTTCCGCGGCGGCTTGCAGGAACAAATTGAGCGCGTGCATGGGTTGGCGCAGGTCGTGCGTGGCGGCGGCAAGGAAATTGGACTTCTCGCGGCTGGCCGTTTCCGCGGCCAACGTTTGCTGCTCTTTCAGCGAAATCAGGGCGCGGGTTTTCGTGTCCTGATCTTTCTTCGATGCCAGCAAATCCAGATTTTTCCGTTCGAGCTGCACATTCGCGGTCAGCAATTCGTTGTTGAGCACGCCGAGCGCGCGCTCGGCTGCAAAGCGTTCGCGCGATACGCGCTCTGCATGAACGCACACGCCATGTCCGATCACGACCACGTTGAACAAATAGAACATGCCCATGTAAAAGTCTTCGGGCGACAGTATCCGGATGGTCAGTTGCAGCAGGATGATGCTTGAAAACGTGACCACGGCGGCGGTCAGCGCCACCTTGGATTTCAGATAGAAGAACCCGAACTGAAAGAAAAAGACCAGATAGAGGCCGACGAAATACCACGTGTAGTTGAAGGGGCGCGGCGAGATGGAAACGAGCAGGAGCAGCAGCAGGTTGCAGCCGTACACGCCCATCAGAATCACACGCTGGGAGGATGCGTGCGTGGCGAACGAGCCCCGCAACGCGAGGCTTAGCACGAACATCAGCCAGACAATGCCTGCCAGCCGCAGCGCCATGATGTCCATGAACACGGGTTCGAGCACCGAGCTTTCACGGCCGAAATTGAAGTCGTACCAGAGGAAACAGACCCAGACGCTCAACGCAAGCAATGCCGAAGCACGCCGGAAAGCACAGAAGCGCCGGCTATGGTCTTCGAGGAACTGCGCTTCCAGCGCTGTGTCGGGGAACGCCTTGGGGACCGACAGGTTACGGATGAGACTCAGGCCTGCGTCGCGTGCGGATGCCGATACGAGCTGTGACGGCGTCGGCGCGGCGATCTCGGCAGTGTGCTCCGGTACGTCCATGATTCGCTCACTCGAAAAGAACGTGACCGGCTACTTTAGCGGAGCACGCGTCTGATGAAAACCTCGTAATTGCAGGGGCCGACCAACGTTTGAACGATGATGACCTCATGTCATCGATTCGATGACGCGCAGGCTATCGTCATTCAAACTCCGCCGCATTACGATTTATTCCCGATCTTGCTGCTTGGCCGCGTAAATTTGTGCGGCCTTCTTTGATCAGATCTAAGCCGATCTATATAGGACGAAAATCATGTCGCGTATTTTCATAACGGGTTCAGCCGACGGCCTCGGACAGATGGCGGCGCAGTTGCTTGTGGCAGAAGGGCATCGCGTGGTTCTGCATGCACGTAACGAAAAGCGCGCCGCAGATGCAATGCGCGCCGTGCCGGGCGCGGAAGCGGTCGTGTCGGGCGATTTGTCGAGCATGGACGCGACACGCGACGTTGCAACGCAAGTGAACCGGCTGGGACGCTTCGATGCCGTGATCCATAACGCGGGCGTGGGGTATCGCGAGCCTCGCCGTATCGAGACCGTGGATGGTTTGCCGCACGTTTTCGCCATCAACACTATTGCGCCGTTCATTCTGACTGCCTTGATTGAAAAACCCCGACGGTTGGTCTATCTGAGTTCGGGCATGCATGAGGGCGGCGAACCGGCCCTCGACGACTTGCTTTGGGAGCACCGCGCATGGCAGGGCGCAGGCGCCTATTCGGATTCGAAACTCCACGATCTTTGGCTGGCGTTAGGCGTTGCACGTCGCTGGCCGGATGTGTTATCGAATGCGGTCCATCCCGGATGGGTGCCGACGAAAATGGGCGGCGCGGGCGCGCCAGACGACATCAAGGCCGCGCCGCGTACACAAAGCTGGCTCGCCGTCAGCGACGATCCTGCAGCAAGCGTGACGGGCGAATATTTCTTCCATATGAAACCGCGCAGGCCGAGCGCCGCCGCACGCGACGCGCGTTTGCAGGATGGACTGATCGCGGCATGCGAGCGATTGACAGGTATTCGTCTGCCGAATTGAACGTCCCGGATCGACTCAGATCAGCTCGGAAATCTCGATCAGATTCAGGTCAGGATCGCGAACATATACCGAGCGGATCTTTTGCGTTGCACCCGTCCGTTCGACCGGTCCTTCGATGACGGGCCAGTTGAGTTTGTTCAGATGTGCAATTACATCGTTCAGAGGAATGGCCGCGATAAAACACAGGTCGAGCGCGCCCGAAACCGGCAAATGCGCCTTCGGCTCGAACTCCTTGCCGCGCACGTGCAAGTTTATTTTCTGGTTGCCGAAGCGAAATGCGCTGCGTCCTTCGCCAAAGGTTTCGAGCTGCATTCCCAGGACTTCCGTATAGAAGTGACGGGTCGCCGCTTCATCGATGCAGGTCAGCACCAGATGATCCAGATGGTCGATCAGGGCCATATCAAGCTCCTTCGTGGGCGGCTGCTTTTTGTTGAGCGGGCGGGGCGCTGTGAAGATCGAGACGGCGGCCGGCCTTGAGTATCTGGCTGGGGACATCGTGGCCGATCAAGCCCGGCAGCAGAGCCGATGCCTTCAATACAGCGCCGAGATCGACGTGGGTATCGTAGCCGTCGAGCGCCAGCATGTGCACGAGTTCCTCGGTGCATACGTTGCCGGTTGCGCCCGGCGCGTACGGACACCCGCCGATGCCGCCGAGCGACGCGTCGAAACGATCGATACCCGCTTCCAGCGCCGCGAGCGTATTTGCGAGCGCCATGCCGCGCGTATTGTGAAAATGCAGCGTCAGTTCGAGCGCAGGAAACGCCCGGCGCACGCGTTCGCATAACGCCTTCACTTGTGAAGGATAGGCCATGCCGGTGGTATCGCACAGCGTCACGCCGTGCACGCCGAGTGCCGCGAACTCTCCAGCCCAGCGCAGGACTTCTTCGACGGGAACGTCTCCTTCCATCGGGCATCCCATCGACGTGGACAAAGACACGTTGATGGCGACCGGGGTCTCTTTCATTACGCCGATCACCTCGCGCAACTGCGCGAACGATTGCTCGCGGCTCATGCGCAGATTCGCGCGGTTGTGGCTTTCGCTTACCGACATCACGAGGTTGACTTCATCCACGCCGCACGACAGCGCGCGTTCCGCCCCGCGCAGGTTCGGCACGAGCACGGTGTAGACCACGCCTTCGCGCCGCGCGATGCCGTGCATGACGGCTTCCGCGTCGCGCAACGCGGGGATCGCCTTGGGTGACGTGAACGATGTCACTTCGATTTTTGCGAAGCCACAGGCGCTCAATGCATCGATGAGGGCGATTTTCGCGTCGGTATCGACGAATTGCTTTTCGTTTTGAAAGCCGTCGCGGGTCGCGACTTCCTGGATATAAAGGCGTTTCATGGGTCTCCTCAGGCTCGAATGATGACGGCGAGACTGACATGATGAACGTTTGGGCGCAGCATGAAAATCGCTGGTTTTTCCACGATCGTTTCCAATTTGGAAAGTCACGGCTAAGAGCGGTTCATGTCAAAGTCGTGCCTTGAAGCCTTAAACGTTCGATGCCGCCCCGACCAGGAGTTCCACTGATGTCCGATTTCGTTCTCGATAACCCGTTCCTCGAGTACCTCGATGCCCGCCACGTCGCGTGGAGAGAAGGCTATGCCGAGTTCCGCATGCCAATCCAGGCAAAGCATCTGAACCGGCGCGGCGTGTTGCAAGGCGGCGTAGTGGCTACGCTGCTCGATGCTGCCTGCGGTTACGCCGGGCTCTACGCGCCCGAGGGCGAGCCGGTGCGGCACGGCTTCACGCTCTCGCTGACGGTCAACTATCTGGATACGGGTCTGGGTGACAGCGTTACGGCGAAGGGGTTTATCGAAAGGCAAGGCCGCAGCATTTTTTTCTCGCGGGGCGAGGCGTGGGTGGACGACAAGATCCTGATCGCGAGCGCGCAGGGGACGTTCAAGTCCGCAGGGCTCAAAAAAGGCTGAGAGCGCCGTTGCCTTGATGCTGGCCCGACCCATTGCGACGCGCCGGCCCTACAAAGTCGCGTTGACGTTCTGTCGCCTGGGTCCTACCACTATGACGCGATCGTTCTAGGAGCCCGGTTTATGGTCGCATCTACTGAAAGGAACCTATCCAGTCCAATAAACAGCCAAGGCCAACCTTTTCCGGGAGTCATCGAATGTCGAGAACGTTGGAAACCACGCCTCCTGAAGTCGATCTGAAAACGCTGCGCAAGGTGATACTCGCGGCGTCGATTGGCAACTTCGTCGAATGGTTCGATTTCGCCGCGTACGGCTTTCTCGCGACGATCCTCACGCGCGAATTTTTCCCGAGCGGAGACCCGGCAGTGGGACTTCTCAAGACCTTCGCCGTCTTCGCCGTGGCGTTCGCGTTCAGGCCGCTTGGCGGGATTGTGTTCGGCGTGATCGGCGACCGGATCGGCCGCAAGCGCACCTTGGCGCTGACCATCCTGCTGATGGCGGGCGCGACCACGTTGATCGGCTTATTGCCGACATATGCCGCAATCGGCGCATTTGCACCGCTGCTCCTGACGGTCATCCGCTGCGTGCAAGGCTTCTCGGCCGGCGGCGAATATGCGGGCGCGTGCGCCTACGTGATGGAACACGCGCCGCAGCACAAGCGCGCGCGATACGGCAGTTTCGTGCCGGTATCGACGTTCTCGTCGTTCGCGGTTGCGGCGGTCGTCGCCTACGCGCTCGATGCCTCTCTTTCCGCCGATGCCATGAGCAGCTGGGGCTGGCGCGTGCCGTTCCTGGCGGCGGCGCCGATTGGCCTGATCGGCTTGTATCTGCGGATGAACCTGAACGAGACGCCGGCATTCCGCGCGCTCGAAGGCGAACACGCGGTTGCCCACGCGCCGTTACGCGATACCTTGCGCACGCAGGCTGCGGGCATTTTGAAGCTGGGTGCGTTCATCTCCGTGACGGCTTTGTCGTTCTATATGTTCACGACGTATTTCGCGACGTATCTGCAAGTCGCCGGTCATCTGAACCGCGCAACGTCGCTGCTGATTACCGTGATCGCGCTGTTTTTTGCGGCGGCGCTGTGTCCGCTGGCGGGTCTGTATTCGGATTTCGCCGGACGCAGGAAAACCGTGCTGACGACGTGCGTCATATTGATCGCCACGGTGTATCCGGCGTTTTCGCTTGGCGGCTCGGGGCAGTTTTTGCCATCGGTGCTGGGCGTCGGCATGCTGGCGATCGGCGCGGTATTGTCCGGCGTGGTGACAGCACCTTTGTTGTCCGAAATATTCCCGACGCGCACGCGCTATACCGCCTCCGCCATCACCTATAACCTCGCGTACACCATCTTCGGCGGCACCGCGCCGCTCGTCGCCACGTGGCTGATCACGACGACCGGCAACAACATGTCGCCGGCGCTGTACCTGATCGTGATTTCGGTGATGGGCCTGATCGGCGGAATGATGTTGCCGGAGACATCGAAGGTATCGCTGCACGGCGCGCAACCGGCTTCATCCGATGCAAGTCCGGCCGCGCTAAAAGTTGTGGCGTAGGCACCTTATTGCTGCACTTGCCCCGCCGCCGCAATCACGCGATGCACGAATCGCAGCTTCTCGACAACCGGCGGCGCGAGCGCGAACGGATAGGCGTCGGGCATGCCGAGGCTGCGATTCAGGCTGTTCAATGCATACGTGAGCGGAAACCACTGGTGCATCAGGTGATCGAACGTGGCCGCGCCATTCGGCGGCTGCGCGACGAGCGTAGGGTCGAGCGTATTCAGCGGTGCAAGGGCGACGCCGCAGGCGCGGGCGGTATCGATGGTATCGAAGATGTGGAGGTAGTGAGCCCACGTCTCCGCCCAGTCCTCCCACGCGTGCGTGGTCGCGTAGCCGCTCACGAACGACTTGTTCCAGTCGGGCGGCGGCCCTTCCTTGTAATGCTTTGCGAGGGCCGCGCTGTAGCTCGTGCGTTCATCGCCGAAGAGCGTCCGGAAACTTTCGATCCACGGCGTATCCGCGATCAGCCGATCGAAATAATAGTGGCCGATTTCATGCCGGAAATGCCCGAGCAAAGTACGGTATGGCTCGCCCATCGCCAGGCGGGCGCGTTCGCGCTGGGCGTCGTCGGCCTCGGCGATGTTCATCGTGATCAGGCCGTTGTCGTGGCCCGTCAGCACGCGTTTGCCCCGGCCATCCTCCATGAATTCGAACTGCAACCCCGTCTTGGGATTGTCCTGGCGAGAATCCACGCGCAGCCCGAGCGCGCCGAGTGTGTAAAGCAGGCGGCGCTTCGCGGCTTCCAGCCGGAACCAGTAATAGCGGCGGTTCGGCACGCCGAGGTTCGGAATGGTGTGGGTCAGGCGACACGCGTGACATAGGGGATCGCGGGAATCGGCGGGCACCATCCAGTTGCAGACTTTTTCGACCGCGTAGTTGTGGCACGGCTTGTACAGGCCCGCGTCGCCGCGTTCAGGATGGCGGCTGCGCCACAGGCCGTCGCCGGCGTCCTCGAACGCGCTGATTTCCGCGAGCTCGGGAATGAAGCCGAGCAGGGATTCGCAGCGTTCGCAGCGGAAGTTCTCGAAGAACACCAGCTGATTGCAGTGGTTGCAGTGGAAAGTTTTCATGAGCCCGGAAGTCGGAGTGCGCGCATTTGTGCGCGACACATGTCCCGTTGAGTCCGGAACGTGCGCTGAAAGTGCCGATGGCGAGCGCGGCGGCGAACCAAAGGCGAGCGTACACCCGTTTGCGCAGCAACCTGCGTGCCGCTAGGTCAGGCGTGCGTCGAGGTACGCGGTCACCGCGATCTTGTATTCATCGATAAGAAGGCGCCGTTCCCTCGGCTTCGCGGCCATGTAGAGCGGCGGCAGTCCCTTCACGATCTGCAGAAGAACCTCGGCGATGCGCAGCGCGTCGGCGGGGGCAAGATCTTCCCGGCGGTGCGCGAACAATTCGGCGAAGCGCTGCCGCAAGCGGCTGCGGTCGTCATCGCTGCGATTGGTGGGCGTGGACGCCGCCGATAACGCCAGATAAGCCGGATGATCGCCGATAAACCCCGTCATCAGGTCGATCAGCCGGGCGGCGAGATCGGCCGTGCTGGCGGCGCGCGCGTGCTCCGCGAGCGCGCTCCA
>Ga0163162_10007456_pt1 | contig 10640 bp, 8 predicted proteins | sample S55metaG_FD_115310 | JGI IMG/M metagenome (GOLD analysis project Ga0163162, IMG submission 115310) | Switchgrass rhizosphere microbial communities from Kellogg Biological Station, Michigan, USA - S5-5 metaG | ecosystem: Host-associated > Plants > Roots > Rhizosphere > Soil | place: USA: Michigan...
ACCGTGTGTGCTGGGCTCGATCAGGCGCTCGACGCGCTGGACGCGGACCGGGAGTTCCTGACGCGCGGCGGCGTGTTCACGGATTCGATGCTCGACGCGTACATCGAACTGAAGACGGGCGAGTTGCAGCGCTATCGTCAGTCGGTGCATCCGATCGAGTTCGAGATGTACTACTCGCTGTAAGCACGCGACATGGCGGCGTTTCATCGGCGACCTGGCGATGAAACGCTCGACCATTCGCGAGCGGCACGGCGAACGACTCGCTGAACGACCAAAAAGGGACGGCGCGCCGTCCCTTTTTTAATCGTCGCCGCATCTGAATTCAGGGACACAGACACTTACGACCGGGGCTTCACTGCACGATGGTGCTCAAGAATCTGATCAAGTCGAGAAAGGCTCACGCCGAAGCGCTTTCCGACGACGCACAGCTTGCCGCCACGGGTTTGCTGCCCGGACTCGAAGCGCTGCCAACGGTCGTGCTCGTGCTCGACAAGCGCAGCCTCAAGGTCGCGTACGCGAATCCGTCGGCGGAGTCGATGCTGGAGATGTCGCGCAAGCAGCTCACGCAGACGCACTGGCCCGAGCTTTTCGCGAACGCCGACGAGCTGGTGAGCACGATCGCGTCGATCGCGGAGAACCGCTTCAACGCGACTCATCTCGACGCGGTGCTCGAACGCCCGGGACGCGAGGCGCTGCACGTGCATGCGGTGGTCGCGTATCTCGAAGTAGCATCGGACTACGTGCTGCTCGAACTGTTCGAGAACGAGCGGCATCTGCGCACGGACCGCGAGGAGCGCATCCACGACCTGACGGCGGTCAACAAGCAGCTGATCCGCAATCTCGCGCACGAGATCAAGAATCCGCTCGGCGGCATCCGCGGCGCGGCGCAACTGCTCGAATTCGAACTCGGCGCCCGCGAGCGCGACGAATTGCGCGAATACACGCAGGTGATCATCAAGGAGTCGGACCGGCTGCAGACGCTCGTCGACAGGCTGCTCGAGCCGCACCGGCATCCGCACATCGTCGGCGACGTGAACATTCACGAAGTCTGCGAGCGCGTGCGCGCCGTGATTCTCGCGGAATTTCCGCGCGGGCTCACGATCGAGCGCGACTACGACGTGAGCGTGCCCGACCTGCGCGGCGACAAGGAGCAGCTGATCCAGGCGCTGCTCAACATCGTGCGCAACGCGGCCGAAGCGCTGCGCGAGCGCATCTCGGAAGGCGATGCGCGCATCGAATTGCGCACGCGCATCGCGCGCAAGGTCACGATCGGCAAGCGGCTGCACAAACTGGCACTGGACTTGCATATCACTGACAACGGCCCCGGCATCCCGGGTGATATCCGCGACAGGATTTTCTATCCGCTCGTGTCGGGCCGCGAAGACGGCAGCGGGCTCGGCCTCACGCTCGCCCAGTCGTTCGTGCAGCAGCACGACGGACTGATCGAAGTGGAAAGCCGGCCGGGCTGTACCGAGTTCATGATCCTGCTGCCATTCGAGGGTTGAATATCAGGAACCTAGGCCCCGACACCACTCCGAATCACGCTTTGACGCCTGACCGTTTCGACGGGCTCACACCGAACCACACGAAGACTTCTCGCCGAACGATATGAAGCCGATCTGGATAGTAGACGACGACCAATCCATCCGCTGGGTGCTCGAAAAAGCCCTGGCCCGAGAGAACTTCGCGACGCGCAGCTTCTCCGGCGTGCGCGATGCGCTCGCTGCGCTCGAACAGGAAAGCCCGCAGGTGCTCGTGTCCGATATCCGCATGCCGGGCGGCTCGGGCCTCGAGCTGCTGCAGACCGTGCGCGACCGGCTGCCCGGGCTGCCGGTCATCATCATGACCGCGTTTTCCGACCTCGACAGCGCCGTCGCGGCGTTCCAGGGCGGCGCATTCGAATATCTCGCGAAGCCCTTCGATGTCGACAAGGCGGTGGAGCTGATCCGCCGCGCCGTCGACGAAAGCATGCGCGGCGAAGCCGCCTACGACGAGCGCGTGACCGAGACGCCCGAAATGCTCGGCCAGGCTCCGGCGATGCAGGACATGTTCCGCGCGATCGGGCGGCTGTCGCATTCGGCCGCGACCGTGCTCATCACGGGCGAATCAGGCACCGGAAAGGAGCTTGTCGCCCGCGCGCTGCACCGCCATAGCCCGCGCGCGAACGGCCCGTTCATCGCGCTCAACACCGCGGCCATTCCGAAGGATCTGCTCGAGTCCGAGCTTTTCGGCCACGAGCGCGGCGCGTTCACCGGCGCGCAGGCGATGCGCCAGGGCCGCTTCGAGCAGGCCGAGAATGGCACGCTCTTTCTCGATGAAATCGGCGACATGCCGTTCGATCTTCAGACGCGCCTTCTGCGCGTGCTGTCGGACGGGCAGTTCTATCGCGTGGGCGGCCACAATCCGCTGAAGGCGAACGTGCGGGTGATCGCCGCGACGCACCAGAATCTCGAATCGCGCGTTCGGCAGGGGCTGTTTCGCGAGGACCTGTATCACCGGCTCAACGTGATCCGCCTCAGGCTGCCCGCGCTGCGCGAGCGCAGCGAGGACATTCCGCTGCTCACGCGGCACTTCCTGCAAAAGAGCGCGCGCGATCTGGGCGTGGAGCCCAAGCGCGTGTCGGAGGAGGCGCTCGCCTATCTGGCGTCGCTGCCGTTTCCGGGCAACGTGCGTCAGCTCGAAAACCTCTGCAACTGGCTCACCGTGATGGCGCCCGCGCAGACGATCGAGCAGAAGGACCTGCCGCCGGATCTCACGCCGACGCAGGAATATGCCGGCGAGAGCACGGCGCTCGTGGCGTCGTCGGACGGGGGCGGCGTGCAGACGTCAGTGCCGCTTCAGAACGGCATGGCGAACACGCCGGCGTCGCTTGGCGGGATGCCTGCCGGACTGCCGGTGAGCGTGTGGGAGAACGGCTTGCGCACGGAGGTCGCGCGGCTCTTGCGCGAAAACACCGCCGATGTCATGGACGAGCTCGCGCGCCGCTTCGAGGCTGCCGTGATCCGCGAAGCACTCGATTTCACGCGCGGACGCAAGGTGGAGGCGGCGGAGCGTCTCGGCATCGGGCGCAACACGATCACGCGCAAGATCCAGGAACTGCATCTCGACGCCTGATTCACGGCAGGCGCCCGGGCGCCTGCGGGTCGGGATGCGAGGTGATCAGCCGATCGTCGCGATCACGGGCGCGTGATCCGACGGCTGGTCCCACTTGCGCGGCACCCTGTCGACTTCGCATGCCGTGCACTGCGCGGCCAGATCCGCCGACAGCAGGATATGGTCGATGCGCAGCCCCGCATTGCGGCGAAACGCGAGCATGCGGTAATCCCACCACGTAAAGAGTTTCTCCGGCTGCTCGAACTTGCGGAAGGCGTCGGTGAGCCCGAGTTCGACGAGGCGCACGAAGTGCGCGCGCTCTTCCGGCGACACAAGATTCTGGCCTTCCCACGCTTTCGGGTCGTGCACGTCGCGGTCTTCCGGCGCGATGTTGTAGTCGCCGAGCAGCGCGAGCCGCGGGTGCGTTTTCATTTCGGTGTCGAGCCACTCGCGCAGCGCGTCGAGCCAGCGCATCTTGTACGCGAATTTCTCCGTGCCGGGCGCCTGGCCGTTCGGGAAATAGGCGGAGACGATGCGCACGCCGTCGATGGTCGCCGCGATCACGCGCTGCTGCGGATCATCGAAACCGGGAATGTTGCGCACGATGCTGGTCTCGTCGACCGCGATGCCCTCGCGCACGAGAATCCCGACGCCGTTGTAGGTCTTCTGCCCCGCGAACCAGCTCCTGAAGCCGGCGGCTTCGAGGTCGGCGCGCGGGAATTTTTCATCGGGGAGTTTCAGTTCCTGAAGGCACAGCACGTCGACATGGCTCAGCTCCAGCCAGTCGATCACGTGCTGCTGGCGAACCTTGAGGGAGTTGACGTTCCAGGTGGCGATTTTCATTCGTCGTTTGAGTGGCTGATTTTCGAGGGAGCTTTCCGCGGCGCGCGGCGTGAACCGCATGCGGGCCGCAGGGTTCGAGCGAGATCATAACCGCCCGTCCGGTGCGCGGCGGGCACACGGCTTCCCGCATCACGGGACCATTGCCTTACTTGGGCAACCGGTCGCGCAGTTCGAGAAAGAGGACCATGCCGCTCGTGGCGACCGTATCGAGCGGGTGTGTGCGGCAGTAGTTGTCCATCCACAGCGCGATGGATTCCGCGTCGGCGTCTCGCAGGACGTCGGTCTGCGAGGCCACCGCGAGCCCGGTCATGTAGCCGACGAGCCAGCTGCGCGAGCGCAGCGCGCTCGCGGCGTCGGCCCGATTCGATGTCCACTTCGGGCAGGCCATGTCGCCGAGCGTCGACAGCGCGACGGACGGCGTCGAAACGGACAGGATGATCATGCCAGCCACTGCAGCGACGAAACGGCTCATGTCTCTTTCCCTCAAGCGTTGGGCCCGCGCGTTCAATCCCGGATGAAACGGCTTCGGGGCATTTTAACCCGGGGCGCGCGCACGTCCGGGTCGTCCGGATGCGGTGGCCGTTTCGTTGCCGTGGACGGCGCCGGCGTTCGCAGGCGCACGCGCCGCGGCATCTTTTCGCGCGGCGCGTTCAAGCGCGCGTCGAAGCGCCATTTATGTGCCGCTACAATCGTTCGTACGAAAACCCATTGCATCGCGAGGCTTCGCCCATGGATCTGATCATTCGCCGCGCGTCGCGCGCACATTCCCGCGATCCGGTCGACATCGGCATCGAGAACGGGCGCATCGCCGCCGTCGAGCCGCATCTTGCCGCAAGCGCGCCCGAGGAAATCGACGCGAACGGCTCGCTCGTGACGGCGCCGTTCGTCGACGCGCATTTCCACATGGACGCCACGCTGTCCTACGGCCTGCCGCGCGTGAACGCCTCCGGCACGCTGCTCGAAGGCATCGCGCTCTGGGGCGAGCTGAAACCCGAGCTGACGCAGGAAGCGCTCGTCGAGCGCGCGATGCAGTATTGCGACTGGGCCGTCGCGCGCGGGCTGCTCGCGATCCGCTCGCATGTCAACGTGTGCGACCCGCGCCTTCTGGCCGTCGAGGCGCTGCTGGAAGTGAAGCGCCGCGTGAAGCCGTATCTGGATCTTCAGCTCGTCGCGTTTCCGCAGGACGGCGTATTGCGCAGCGCGGGCGCCTTCGAGAACCTGAAGCGCGCGATCGCGCTCGGCGTCGATGTGGTCGGCGGCATTCCGCACTTCGAGCGCACGATGGCGGACGGCGCGGCGTCGATTGCGCTGCTTTGCGAATTCGCGGCGCAAAAGGGCTTGCGCGTGGACATGCATTGCGACGAATCCGACGATCCGATGTCGCGCCACATCGAAACGCTCGCGGCGCAGACGCACCGGCTCGGCCTCGCCGGCCGCGTGACCGGCTCGCATCTCACCTCGATGCACTCGATGGACAACTACTACGTGAGCAAGCTGATTCCGCTGATGCGCGAGTCCGGGGTGGCGGCGATCGCGAATCCGCTCATCAACATCACGCTGCAGGGCCGCTCGGACACGTATCCGAAGCGGCGCGGCATGACGCGCGTGCCCGAGCTGCTCGCGGCGGGCATCGACGTAGCGTTCGGCCACGACTGCGTGATGGACCCGTGGTACAGCCTCGGCTCGGGCGACATGCTCGAAGTGGCGCACATGGGGCTGCACGTCGCGCAGATGACGGGCATCGACGGCATGCGCGCGGCATTCGACGCCGTGACCGTGACGCCCGCGCGCATTCTCGGCCTCGAAGGCTATGGCATCGAAGTGGGGTGCAACGCGGACTGCGTGGTGCTCGATGCGCGCGATCCGGTCGAAGCGATCCGGCTGCGCGCGGCCCGCACGGCCGTGATCCGGCGCGGCAAGGTGGTGAGCCGCTCGCCTGCGATGCGCGCGGCGCTGTCGCTGGAAGGGCGCCCGGCAGAGGTCGACTTCAGGCTCGCGCGCTGAAGAAGGGCGCCGACTCGCGGGCTTGCGAAAGGAACGAGAAAAGAGGAAAGGCCGCTCCGGCTTGCGCGGGAACGGCCTTCGTTATTGGCGGACCGGACCGGTTGTGAGGGTCGGACACGGCCCGCCGCAACGGCGATGCATCAGCGCGCGGCGTCCCCCGCGATCATGCCGTTGTGGCGCAGCAGCGCGTCGATGTTCGGTTCGCGTCCGCGAAACGCCTTGAACGAGTCCATGGCCGGCCGGCTGCCGCCCACTTCCAGGATTTCTCGGCGATAGCGGATGCCCGTCTCGCCATCGAGTACCGAGCCGCTCGCCGCCTGCGCCGCCTCCTCGAACGCCGCGTAGGCGTCGGCGGACAGCACTTCCGCCCACTTGTAGCTGTAGTAACCCGCGGCGTAACCGCCCGCGAACACGTGGCTGAACGTGTTCGGCCAGCGCGAGAACGGCGCCTGCGGCACGACGTGGAACTTCTCGTTGATCTCGCGAGCGATGTCGTTCACGGTCTTGCCCTCGTCGCGCGACGGGTCGTAGGACGTGTGCAGCACCATGTCGAACATCGAGAATACGATCTGGCGCAGCGTGCCGAGGCCGCTCTGGAAGTTCTTCGCGGCGAGCATCTTGTCGAAGAGTTCGCGCGGCAGCGGCGCGCCCGTCTCGACGTGCGAGGACATGTCGGTGAGCACGTCCCACTCCCAGCAGAAGTTCTCCATGAACTGCGACGGCAGTTCGACCGCGTCCCACTCGACACCGTTGATGCCCGACACGCCCAGCTCGTCGACGCGCGTCAGCATGTGATGCAGGCCGTGGCCGAATTCGTGAAAGAGCGTGATGACTTCGTCGTGCGTGAAGCACGCGGGCTTGCCGCCGACCGGCGCCGAGAAATTGCAGGTGAGGTACGCGACGGGCGTCTGCACGCCGCCCGTGACGATCTTGTGGCGCGAGCGGGCGTCGTCCATCCATGCGCCGCCGCGCTTGCCTTCGCGTGCGTAGAGATCGAGATAGAACTGCGCAACGAGCGAGCCGTCCTTGTTCTCGACGCGGAAAAAGCGCACGTCGGGATGCCACACCGCCGCTTCGTCACGCCGGATCGACACGCCGAAGAGCGTCTCGGTGACCTTGAAGAGACCTTTCAGCACCGCTTCCTGCGGGAAATACTGCTTTACCTCGTTTTCCGAGAACGAATAGCGCTGCTGGCGCAGGCGTTCCGATGCGAAGGTCGCGTCCCACGGCTGCAGTTCGGGCATGCCGAGCTCGGTCGCGGCGAACGCGCGCAGCTCCATCCAGTCGTTTTCGGCATGCGGGCGGGCGCGTTTCGCGAGGTCTTCGAGGAACGCGATCACCTGCGCGGGCGATTCCGCCATCTTTGGCGCGAGCGACACCTCGGCGAAGTTCTGGTAGCCGAGCGTGTGCGCCTCTTCGGCGCGCAGCTGCAGATGCTCGGCGACGTTCGCCGTGTTGTCCCACTCGTTCTTGCCGTTGCCGTACATCTCCCCGAGCTCCGAGGCGCGCGTGACGTACGCGCGGTACATTGCTTCGCGCATCGGCCGGTGTTCGGCGTACTGCATCACCGGAAAGTAGGACGGAAAGTGCAGCGTGAACTTCCAGCCTTCCTTGCCATCCTTCTGCGCGGCCTCGCGCGCCGCTTCGATGACGTCCTCCGGCAGCCCCGCCAGTTCGCTTTCCTGCGTGACGAAGTAGGCGAAGGCGTTGGTGGCGTCGAGGACGTGGTCGGAAAACGCTTTCGAAAGGCCCGCCTGTTCTTCCTGCAACTGCGCGAAGCGCGGCTTGCGGTCTTCGGGCAACTCGGCGCCCGACAGGCGGAAATCGCGCAGGGAATTGTCGAGTATCTTCTTGCGTTCGGCCGACAAGCCGGCGAATGCGTCACTCGCGGCGATCGCCTTGTACTTTTCGTACAGCGCGAGATTCTGGCCGACGCTCGCGGCGAATTCGGTGACGCGCGGCAGGTTTTCGCCGTAGACGGCGCGCAGTTCCGGCGTATCGGCGACGGCGTTCAGGTGGCCCGCGATGCTCCAGGCGCGCGAAAGGCGCTCGGACGCGGCCTCGACCGTCTCGACGACGTCCTTCCAGGTGGCGGGCGTTCCGGGCGCGCTCGCGCGCTCGACGGCCGCTTTCGCGTCGGCGAGCAGCACGTCGAGCGCGGGCGTGACATGTTCCGGCTTGATGTCGCCGAAACGCGGCAAGTCGGAGAAATCGAGCAGCGGGTTGGCTTGCTGTGCTGACGTGGCTAACGTGGTGTCGGTCATGGCTCTCCCGGTCTCGAATAAAGGGGGCGGGACCGGCGGGCCCGCCTCGTTCAGTGGATCACTGAAGCATTATTGGGGCGGCAGGGGCAAATTCCAACTCGGTTGTTCGGAGAAACGTCCGCGCGGGCCGCCCCGGTGCGCGCCTGCGTCAGTCCCGGCCCGCCCGCTCGGCGGCTTCGATCGTGTTGACGAGCAGCATCGTGATCGTCATCGGGCCGACGCCGCCCGGCACCGGCGTGATGTATGCGGCCACTTCCCGCACGCCCGCGAAATCGACGTCGCCGCAGAGCTTGCCCGCCTCGTCGCGGTTCATGCCGACGTCGATCACCGTCGCGCCCGGCTTCACCATGTCGGCCGTCAGCACGTTGCGCCGCCCGACCGCCGCGACGACGACGTCGGCCTGGCGGGTGTGCGCGGCGAGATCGCGCGTCTTGCTGTGGCAGATCGTGACGGTGGCGCCTGCTTCGAGGAGCAGCAGCGCCATCGGCTTGCCGACGATGTTCGAGCGGCCGATCACGACCGCGTTCGCGCCCTTGAGCGCGATGCCGTGCGCTTCGAACATCTTCATCACGCCGTAGGGCGTGCACGGACGAAAGAGCGGCTTGCCCGTCAGCAGGGCGCCGGCATTGGCGACGTGAAAGCCGTCGACGTCCTTTTCCGGGGCGATCGCCTCGATCACCTTGTGGCTGTCGATGTGCGCCGGCAGCGGCAGTTGCACGAGAATGCCGTGGATCTTCGGGTCGTGGTTGAGCGCGTCGATGTGCGCGAGCAGTTCGGCCTCCGACAGCGTCGCGGGAAACCGGTCGAACACCGAATGCAGGCCGTTGTCCTGGCACGCCTTCACCTTGTTGCGCACGTAGACCTCGCTCGCCGGATTGTTGCCGACGAGCACGACGGCCAGGCCCGGCTTGTGTCCGCGGGCGGTGAGGGCGGCGGCGCGCGTGGCGACATCGGCGCGAAGGGTCTTGGAGAGGGCGGTGCCGTCGATCAGTTGGGCAGTCATGGTGAGTCGGTCGAGAGTGGGCAAGTGAGGCGAAGCGGACAGCGGCTGCATAAGGTGCGAACAAGGTGCGAAAGCGCGAGCGCAAGACCGCGCGGCGTGGGGCGCGCGGCCCGAAGCGCTTCCGAAGCGGTCCGAAGCGGTCCGAAGCGGCCAGGCGCCCGCCGGGCATCGCGCCCGCGCAGGTCCGGCACGCAATCGGCGCTTTCCGGAAAGCCTGAAATTATACTGCTTCGAGGCGTCTGACTGCTTCGGCTGGCTTCGACAGCCCCAGGGCGCGGCGTGCCGGGGAAGCCGGGCAGTCACGCAAACGACGAGGCCTCCTGTCAAGGAGGCCCCGTGTCGTCATGCCCGCGCCGGATTGCTCAGGGCGAGACTGCCTGCCACGTGTCGTCGGGGTCGAAACGCGTGATCGACTCGGCCACGCGCGGCGTCGCCGGTCCGAGGTTCTTCTGGTAGACCTGCCCGTCCTGATTCACCATGAACGTCATCACGCCGGTCTGGCCGTACTTTGCCGGCCATGCGATCAGCCCGAAACCCTTCGTCATTTCGCCGCCGCTCAGGTAGCTCGCGGCACCGCCCTTCGCATGCGGGCCCTGCGCGCTCAGGATCTTGTAGTGATAGCCGTGATAGGCCTCGCCGGGATGCGTGCGATCGCGCATCGTCGAGGCGAGCGGCCCGAGCGGACTCTCCGGCTCACCGGGCGCGGTGTCCCAGTAGAGGCCGTCATGCTTGCCCGGCGTGCTGACGAAGCGCCGCGCATAGTGCTGCTCCGCCTTCTGGTAGTCCTGCTGCGCGTCGACGTAGGCGAGCGCGGAGAGCATCGTCGAGCGTTCGTTGCGGCCGATGCGCCGCGTGAGGATTTCGTCGCGCGCCGCGGGGAGGTCGAAGCGCCAGCTCTTGCCGACCTGCACGAGCGGAATCGGCAGTGTCCAGCCGCTGTTGCCGACCTCGACGTGGGCAGCGGCATGCCCGCCGAGCGGGGCAGGGTCGTTGACGATGCGGTGCTCTTTCGCCCAGGCGCCGAGAAACTGATAGATGTCCTGCTCGCCGATGTTGTCGGTCGGGATGAAGGTGGCGAAATCCTTGCCGAGCACGGTGCGCAGCTTCGCGTCGTCGTTGCGCGCGATGGCGTCGACGAGCGCCTGCGCGGCCGCATCCGGACTGGGGTAGAGCGCCTGTGCATGCGCGGCGGGTGTCGCGATGAGCAGCGCGGCCGCCATGGCGAACGTGCCGGCGGCGGCGACGCCTGCGATGACGCGCGTGCGAAGCGTCCTGAGTGTGCTGAGTCTGCTGAGTCTGCTGATCGGCGCGGGTGAGGAAGTCTGGGTCATCGGAGGCTCCTGAGTCGGGTTGCGCGCATCCGGTTGCACAAGGGCGTGGTGGCCGGGCGCGGCGGTCTTGTCGTCTTATCGGCGATGCATGCCGCCGCCGTG
>Ga0163162_10007458_pt1 | contig 10638 bp, 10 predicted proteins | sample S55metaG_FD_115310 | JGI IMG/M metagenome (GOLD analysis project Ga0163162, IMG submission 115310) | Switchgrass rhizosphere microbial communities from Kellogg Biological Station, Michigan, USA - S5-5 metaG | ecosystem: Host-associated > Plants > Roots > Rhizosphere > Soil | place: USA...
GGTGGTGATCTTCGAGACACGAATCTCGTCCTTCTCGTTCGCCTTGCCCTTCTTGATCACACTGGCATACAGGTCGTGAGAAACCGCCGAGGCACCCGCCAGCGTCAGACCGGCAACAACCGCCAGAATGGTCGCGAACGCCACCGCCGAGATAAAGCCGAGGAAGATACTGCCGCCGACCGCGTTGGCCAGGTGCACCGCCGCCATGTTGTTGCCGCCCAACAGCGCGCCAGCAGCATCTTTGAAGGCCGGGTTAGTGCTGACCAGCAGGATCGCGCCGAAGCCGATAATGAAGGTCAAGATATAGAAGTAGCCAATGAAACCAGTTGCGTAGAGCACACTCTTGCGGGCTTCTTTTGCATCACTCACGGTGAAGAAGCGCATCAGAATGTGTGGCAGGCCAGCCGTACCGAACATCAGCGCCAGACCCAGCGAGAATGCCGAAATCGGATCCTTGACCAGACCGCCCGGGCTCATGATCGCTTCGCCTTTGGCGTGAACCTTGATCGCTTCGGAGAACAGCGTGTTGAAGTCGAAGCCTACGTGCTTCATCACCATCAGCGCCATGAACGAGGCGCCGGACAGCAACAGCACAGCCTTGATGATCTGTACCCAAGTGGTCGCCAGCATGCCGCCGAACAGCACGTACATGCACATCAGCACACCCACCAGAATCACCGCGACGTGGTAGTCCAGACCGAACAACAACTGGATCAACTTGCCGGCACCGACCATTTGCGCGATCAGGTAGAACGCCACCACCACCAGCGAACCGCAGGCAGACAGGGTGCGGATCTGGGTTTGCCCGAGGCGGTAGGACGCCACGTCGGCAAAAGTGTATTTACCCAGGTTCCGCAGACGCTCGGCGATCAGGAACAGAATGATGGGCCAGCACACCAGGAAGCCGATCGAGGAGATCAGGCAATCGTAGCCGGAGGTGAACACCAGCGCGGAAATCCCCAGGAAGGACGCCGCCGACATGTAGTCACCGGCGATCGCCAGACCATTCTGGAAACCGGTGATCTTGCCACCCGCCGCATAGTAGTCGGCCGCCGAGTTGTTTTTCTTCGAGGCCCAGTAGGTGATGTATAAGGTCGCGCCAACGAACGCGACGAACATCAGGATCGCCGGAATGTTCAGTGGCTGTTTGGCCACTTCACCGGTCAACGCGTCAGCCGCCCAGACACTCGGCGCGAACGCCGTAACACTCAATAAAGCCAGTAGACGCCGGATCATTGCTGAGCCTCCTTGAGAATCGCATTGTTCAAGTCGTCAAACTCGCCATTGGCGCGGCGCACGTAGATAGCGGTGAGGATGAATGCAGAAAGAATGAGTCCGACACCGATTGGAATTCCCCAGGTAATCGAGGATTCCGGACTGAGTTTCGCGCCCAGAATGTGTGGCCCGTAAGCGATCAACAGGATGAAGCCAGAGTAAAGCCCGAGCATGATCGCCGAGAGTATCCAGGCGAACTTTTCCCTTTTTCGCACCAGCTCCTTGAATCGGGGACTGTTTTGAATCGAGAGGTAAATGCTGTCGTTCATTGTTTTTATCCTCGCAGCACAGATTATTGTTGGAACATAGCTAATGTATGCGGCTGCGAGCGCGGTAACAGACGACCTTAGTAGTAGAACGCCATGACACTTTTGCCAATTTCCGGTACGCCACAAAACAACTGTGGGAGCGAGCCTGCTCGCGAAGGCGTCGGTTCAGTCGATATTTGTATCAACTGACGGATCGCTTTCGCGAGCAGGCTCGCTCCCACAGGGTTAGGCGGTGAGGCGGTTATTTGGTCCAGTCAGCCACGCGATCCGGGTGTTTGGCTACCCAATCCTTGGCCGCTGCGTCAGGCTTGGCACCGTCCTGAATCGCCAGCATGACTTCGCCGATTTCGTCTTTCGACGCCCACTGGAAGTTCTTCAGGAACTTGGCCACTTCCGGTGCTTTGGTTGCGAGTTCTTTGCTGCCGATGCTGTTCACGGTTTCAGCCGCGCCATATACGCCTTTCGGGTCGTCGAGGAAGCGCAGTTTCCACTTGGCGAACATCCAGTGCGGTACCCAACCGGTGACGGCGATGGATTCGTTTTTCTTCTCGGCACGGGTCAGCTCGGCAATCATGCCGGCGCCGGAACTGGCCTTGAGGCTGTATTTATCGAGGCCGTAGTCCTTGATCGCCTGATCGGTCTTGAGCATCACGCCTGAACCGGCGTCGATGCCGACGATACGATTCTTGAAGGTGTCGTCGGTTTTCAGGTCTTCGATCGACTTGGCTTTCACATACTCCGGCACGATCAAGCCGATTTTCGCATCCTTGAAGTTCGGGCCGTAATCGACGACCAGATCCTTGTTCTTCGTCCAGTATTCGCCGTGGGTCACTGGCAGCCAGGCCGAGAGCATGGCGTCGAGTTTGCCGGTGGCAACGCCCTGCCACATGATCCCGGTGGCGACGGCTTGCAGTTTCACGTCGTAACCGAGTTTCTGCTTGATCACTTCGGCCGCTACGTGGGTGGTCGCCACGCTGTCGGACCAGCCGTCAACGTAACCGATGTTCAGGGTCTGTTTTTCTGCGCTGGCGAAAGTGGAACTCATCGCAAGCACCAGAGCAGCACTTGCGCCTAAAAGTCGTCGCATCTTCATCGTTACTTCCCCGAAATGCTGCGCCCGACGGATGACGGGCGGCGTCAACGTATTGTTTTGGTGCACGGCGCCCCCATCACGCCTGACCGCAAACTCGTTAGAACATCAGCGGAGCACTGATGCCTTGATCATCAACCTCAGGCGGCAGTCGACCTGCTCTGCCAGCGACCTCAAGACAACGAGAAACGACATCACAAGGCCATTAATGGCGCCTGAATATTTGACGCCAGACAATCCGCCCGAACTTTGCATGTCAAAATCATGCGGGCCACCAACCCCTCTATAAATGCAGGTAACATGCGTCGCTTTGCAGCCACTCGGCCTGACCATGTCCGCGACCTCCCGCTTCCCTTTTCTGCCTTATCTCTTCGCCTGCCTGCTGGGGCTGTTTGCCCTCGGGGGCTTCTGGTACGGCCTCGGCCAACCGGTGATCCTGCCGGACGCCGCTACGCCGACGCATAAATTGCAATGCGCCTCCTACACCCCGTTCGATAAAGACCAGTCGCCGTTCGACGTGCCATTCAAGCTGCGCCCCGAGCGCATGGACGCTGACCTCGCGCTGCTGGCGACTCGCTTTGAGTGCATTCGCACCTATTCGATGACCGGCCTCGAGGCGCTGCCGGATCTGGCGCGCAAACACGGTTTGAAATTGATGATCGGCGCATGGGTCAACAGCAACCCGGTAGACACCGAGAAAGAAGTCGACCTGCTGATCAAATCAGCCAACGCCAACCCGGATGTGGTCAGCGCGGTGATCGTCGGCAACGAAGCGCTGCTGCGCAAGGAAGTGACTGGCGCGCAACTTGCCCGGTTGATCAACAAGGTCAAGGGCCAGGTCAAGCAACCGGTCACCTATGCCGATGTCTGGGAGTTCTGGCTCAAGCACCCGGAAGTCGCGCCGGCGGTGGATTTCCTGACCATCCACTTGCTGCCGTACTGGGAGGATGATCCGTCGAACATTGACGTCGCCCTGCAACATGTCGCGGATGTGCGCCAGGTGTTCGGCAATAAATTTGCGCCGAAAGACGTGATGATTGGCGAAACCGGCTGGCCGAGCGAAGGCCGCCAGCGCGAGACCGCGCTGCCGAGCCGGGTCAACGAGGCCAAATTCATTCGTGGTTTTGTCGCGATGGCCGAGAAGGAAGGCTGGCATTACAACCTGATCGAAGCGTTTGACCAGCCATGGAAACGCGGCAGTGAAGGCGCGGTCGGCGGTTACTGGGGGCTGTTCGATGCTGATCGTCAGGACAAAGGCGTACTCGCCGGGCCGGTGACGAATGTGCCGTTCTGGAAAGAATGGCTGGCGGTCGGCGGGTTGATTTTCCTTGGCACGCTGATCCTTGGCGGTCGCGTTCGTACCACGCGCTCGGCGCTGGTGTTGCCGCTGCTCGGCGCCCTCGCCGCTTGTTCGATTGGCGCCTGGGGGGATCTGGCGCGGGTGACCACGCGGTTCACCAGTGAGTGGCTGTGGGTCGGTTTGCTGACGGCGCTGAATCTGTTGGTATTGGCACACGCTGCGCTGACGCTGAGCACGCGGACTGGCTGGCGTGAGCGGGCGTTCAATCTACTGGAGCGCCGCGCCGGCTGGCTGGTCGCGGCAGCAGGCTTTGCCGCAGCGGTGATGATGCTGGAGATGGTGTTTGATCCGCGTTATCGCAGCTTTGCAAGCATGGCGTTTGTGCTGCCGGCGTTGGTTTATCTGTGCCGTCCGGTCAGCGTGCCGCGTCGGGAGATTGCGTTGCTGACGTTTGTTGTCGGGGCGGGGATTGCGCCACAGTTGTATCAGGAAGGTCTGCAGAATCAGCAGGCGTGGGGTTGGGCATTGGTGAGTGTGTTGATGGTGGCTGCTTTGTGGCGCTGCCTGCGTGTTCGCAGCTTCTGACCTTCAGAGTGGCATCAGGCCTCTTCGCGAGCAGGCTCGCTCCCACATTGGATCTGTGGCGTTCACAAATCCCCTGTGGGAGCGAGCCTGCTCGCGAAGACTGACTGTCAGGCGCTACGGGACTCGCGGACCAGCCGCAATCCGGCAATCACCAACGCAAACACCGCCAATGTGGTGTTGTACAACGCCAGTGCCGGCGCCCCGAACACCAGTGCCAGCACCGCCAGCCACCACCCTGCCCGCCCGGGCACGACAAAACCGATCAGCGCCGCACCCAGCGCCGTCCAGCCCAACACCTTGAAGTGAATCATCAAGCCAAGGTTCGACCGCACCTGACATTCCCAGCGACTGGCCTCATCGACGCAGATGCCCACCCACTTGCCGTCTTCCATAAAGCCATAACGCGCGCCATAACTGGCGGCCAGCCACAACGGCAACAGAACGAGCAGTAATATCACGGGCAAACGGCGGGACATGAAACACTCCAATCTTCGGAAATCGGCGGCCAGCTTAATCTGCCGCCAGCGGTGTGCAAGAACTAACAACTGTTAACTGTTCATTCAGGGCGTGCAAAGTGTATCGTCCAGCTACTATTACTCCGAATTCTGCCTGTTTGGTGCCGCAGCATGGCACTTTGGCGCAAACCCGGTGGTCATAGACTGCGAACTTCATTCGGCACCTTCCTCTAAGGGATCTAGTCATGCTCCGTTCCTTGCGCTTCGCCGCGCTGTTCAGCGGCCTTATTTTGAGTGCGTCCGCACTGGCGGTAGATATCGATGCCGCCAGTTATGGCTACCCCCTGACCAACCCGTTCGAGGCGACCATCGCCACGACCCCGCCGGATTTGCGCCCGGAATTGCCGCTCGACGACGACATCAATCAGTCGGACCGCAGCCTGACCTTGCGCCCGGAGCGCGAGTTCATCCTGCCGGACAACTTCTGGGCGGTGAAAAAGCTCACCTATCGCATCGCCACCCAGGACAAACCGGCACCGCTGATCTTTCTGATTGCCGGCACCGGCGCGCGTTATGACAGCACGCTCAACGAATACCTGAAAAAGCTCTACTACAAGGCCGGCTACCACGTCGTGCAGTTGTCGTCGCCGACCAGTTTCGACTTCATCAGCGCTGCCTCGCGCTTCGCCACCCCGGGCGTGACCAAGGAAGACGCCGAAGACATGTACCGGGTGATGCAGGCCGTACGCGCGCAGAATCCCAAGCTGCCAGTCACCGAGTATTACCTGACCGGCTACAGCCTCGGCGCCCTCGATGCCGCCTTCGTTGCGCATCTTGACGAGACACGCCGCAGCTTCAACTTCAAGAAAGTCCTGCTGCTCAATCCGCCGGTCAACCTCTACACCTCGGTGACCAACCTCGACAAGTTGGTACAAACCGAAGTTAAAGGCATCAACAACAGCACCACGTTCTATGAACTGGTGCTGTCCAAGCTGACCCGCTACTTCCAGCAGAAAGGTTACATCGACCTCAATGACGCGCTGCTCTACGACTTCCAGCAGTCCAAGCAGCACCTGACCAACGAACAGATGGCGATGCTGATCGGCACCTCGTTCCGCTTCTCGGCGGCCGACATTGCCTTTACCTCCGACCTGATCAACCGTCGCGGCCTGATCACCCCGCCGAAATTCCCGATCACCGAAGGCACCAGCCTCACGCCGTTCCTCAAGCGTGCGCTGCAGTGCGACTTCGACTGCTACCTGACCGAACAGGTCATTCCGATGTGGCGTGCGCGCACCGACGGCGGCAGCCTGCTGCAACTGATCGACCAAGTCAGCCTGTATGCGCTCAAGGATTACCTGCACGACAGCCCGAAAATCGCTGTCATGCACAACGCCGACGACGTGATCCTCGGCCCGGGCGACCTCGGGTTCCTGCGCAAGACCTTCGGTGATCGCCTGACTGTTTATCCACTGGGTGGCCATTGCGGCAACCTTAACTATCGCGTCAACAGCGACGCCATGCTGGAGTTCTTCCGTGGCTAAATATCTCCTGCTGATGGCAGCGCTCCTCTGCGCAGGCGTGGCCCAGGCCGACAACAGTAAAGCCAACGCGCCGGTCGTCGTCGACAGCGACGGCTTCAAGGAACCGCTGTCCAAACTCAAGTTCAACCCGGGGCTGGATCAGCGCGAATTCGAGCGTTCGACGCTCAACGCGCTGAACGTCTATGACCCGCTGGAGTCGTGGAACCGTCGGGTTTACCACTTCAACTACCGCTTCGACCAATGGGTGTTCCTGCCGGTGGTCGATGGCTACCGTTACATCACGCCAAGCTTCGTGCGTACCGGGGTGAGTAACTTCTTCAACAACCTCGGTGACGTGCCGAACCTGGTCAACAGCCTGTTGCAGTTCAAAGGCCAGCGCTCGATGGAAACCACCGCGCGCCTGCTGCTCAACACCACCATCGGCATTGCCGGCCTGTGGGATCCAGCCACCGCCATGGGCCTGCCGCGCCAGAGCGAAGACTTCGGTCAGACCCTGGGCTTCTACGGCGTACCGGGCGGTGCCTACTTCGTATTGCCGATCTTCGGCCCGTCGAACATCCGTGACACTGCTGGCCTGGCAGTGGATTACACCACCGAATCGGCGATCAACTTCCTCAACGTCTCGGAAGTCAGCTCCAACCACCCGGAAATCTGGGCCCTGCGTGCGGTCGACAAACGCTACCAGACCAGTTTCCGCTACGGTCAACTGAACTCACCGTTTGAGTACGAGAAAGTACGTTACGTCTACACCGAGTCACGCAAGCTGCAGATTGCCGAGTAATCCCGGCAGGCACAAAAAAGGGCCATTCGATGCGAGTCGAATGGCCCTTTTTCATGCAGCAACACGAGTCCAATGTGGGAGCGAGCCTGCTCGCGAATGCGGTGCATCAGACTCGAAACAGGTGACTGACTCGACGCTTTCGCGAGCAGGCTCACTCCTACAGGGGGTTTGCGTTCAGCCTTTGATCGCTTTCCAGATTTTGCCGACGACAGAAACAACCGCCAGCACCACCGCACCAGCGATGATCCCCGCCACGCCATTGAGCAACATCGGCACAGCAAACCCGGCCCCACCCGCCGCGGCACCAACGCCTTCGATCCAGTGATGCACCACCGGCACGCCGTGGGTGAGAATTCCGCCGCCGACCAGGAACATCGCCGCCGTGCCGACCACCGACAGGGTTTTCATCATGTACGGTGCGGCACTGAGGATGGCGCTGCCAACTTGCCTGGCAAACTGCCCCGGTTTCTGCGTCAGCCACAGACCGAGGTCGTCGAGCTTGACGATACCCGCCACCAGGCCATACACGCCCACTGTCATCACAATCGCAATGCCGGACATCACGATCACTTGCTGAGTCAGCGAAGCAGTAGCCACGGTGCCCAAGGTGATCGCGATAATCTCTGCCGAGAGGATAAAGTCAGTGCGAATCGCACCTTTGATCTTGTCCTTTTCATACGCCACCAGATCAGTCGCCGGATCGGCTACCGCTTCTGTCAGTTGCGCATGTCCGGCCTCATCTTCGGCCGCACTGTGCAGAAACTTGTGCGCGAGCTTCTCGAAACCTTCGAAACACAGATACGCACCACCCACCATCAACAACGGTGTTACCAGCCACGGTACGAACGCACTGATCGCCAGCGCCGACGGCACGAGGATCAATTTGTTGACGAAAGAACCTTTGGCCACGGCCCAGACCACAGGAATTTCCCGCTCGGCACGCACGCCGGAGACCTGCTGGGCATTGAGCGCCAGATCATCGCCGAGTACGCCGGCGGTCTTCTTGGCGGCCATTTTGCTCATCAACGCCACGTCGTCCAGCACGGTGGCAATATCGTCGACCAGCACCAGCAAACTGCTTCCTGCCATGAATCCTGTTTCCTTTTATGTATGAATGTTGCGAAGCATAACGCGACCATAGACCACGCGGGGCATTCTTGAGCGCTGCGCGAGGCCGGTGCTACCATGCGCAACCGCCAGAACAGGCAAGGAACCACCGGGTTTATGAGCACAATCCGCGAGCGCAACAAAGAACTGATCCTGCGTGCCGCCAGTGAGGAGTTTGCCGACAAGGGCTTCGCTGCGACCAAAACCAGCGACATCGCCGCCAAAGCGGGATTGCCCAAGCCCAACGTCTATTACTACTTCAAGTCCAAGGAAAACCTTTACCGCGAGGTATTGGAAAGCATCATCGTGCCGATTTTGCAGGCCTCGACCCCGTTCAATCCGGACGGCGTACCAAGCGAAGTGCTGAGCGGCTACATCCGCTCGAAGATCCGCATCTCCCGCGACCTGCCCTTCGCCTCGAAAGTATTCGCCAGCGAAATCATGCACGGCGCCCCGCACCTGAGTGCCGACCTGGTCGAACAACTCAACGGCCAGGCCAAGCACAACATCGACTGCATCCAGAGCTGGATCGACCGCGGCCAGATCGCCCCGATCGACCCCAACCACCTGATGTTCAGCATCTGGGCCGCGACCCAGACCTACGCCGACTTCGACTGGCAGATTTCTGCGGTGACCGGCAAGGACAAGCTGGATGAGGCGGATTATGAGGCGGCGGCACAGACGATTATCCGGTTGGTGTTGAAGGGGTGTGAGCCGGACTGAAACACCGCGGTGACTGCTTCGCGAGCAGGCTCGCTCCCACATTGGATCTGTGGTGTTCACAAATCCCCTGTGGGAGCGAGCCTGCTCGCGAATGGCGGCAACACAGAATAACGCTCAAACCCAAATCGCATCCCACAGCGGATAGTCGCCAAGCTTCTTAACCAAACCAGCCCGCAACGGGTTAGCCACGATATACCGAGCCAACTTCACCAGATCTTCTTCTCTGCGCAATGCACGATCATGAAAGCCTGATTGCCAAAGACTGGTCTGTCGACCCATCGAGAGATTCACGGCTTTGGTGCTGAGGGATTTTGTACGCTGCATCAACTCTCCGAGCGAACCGCGCTTCAACTCAATCAGCCAATGAAAATGATCTGGCATGACAACCCAGGCCAACGTACTGGCAATGCCCATGTCCTCTGCGACGTGAAATTGGTTGGCGACCAATCGACCCAGTGCAAAGTCGCTGAAAACAGGCTGCCTTCCCGCCGTATTGGTTGTCAGCAGGTAAATGCGGTTGTGTTCGGAGTAACGACCAATGCGCAAACGATTTGAAGCAGATAGATTCAGCATTCCTTCGCCTTTTCATGTCCTGATCATGAAAAGGCTAGTTCTGTGAATGTGGGAGCAAGTGTCAGGTTTTTAGCAAGATGTGTTTTTGAGATCGTATTCGCGAGCAGGCTCGCTCCCACAAGGGGCTTGGGGTGTTCAAACATTTTGTGTCTGAACACAAATCCAATGTGGGAGCGAGCCTGCTCGCGAAGGCGGTTAATCAGACGCTAAAGATCAAGCAGCCACCCCCGCATCCGCCCGCAACTCCAGCGCCTCCACCGCTTTAATCGCAACCTGCTCATCAATATCCGACAAATCCCCGCTAATCCCGATCGCACCCAGCACGTTCCCTGCCTGATCCCGAATCAACACACCACCCGGTGCCGGCACGACGCTGCCCTGGCCCATGCTGTTCAGCGCGGCAATAAACGCCGGGCGTTGTTGGGCGTCGAGTGCCAGCAGGCGTGAGCCTTTGCCCAGCGCGATGGCGCCCCAGGCTTTGCCGATGGCGATGTTCGGGCGCAGCAGGCTGGCGCCGTCTTCGCGTTGCAGGGTGATCAGGTGGCCGCCGGTGTCGAGTACCGCGATGGTCAGCGGCGCGGCGTTGATACCGCGCCCTGCGTTAATGGCCTCGTTGACCAGGTTGACTGCGACTTTCAAGGTTAAAGCGCTCATGGTGCCGTCCTCATTTTGTTATAGGGAAAGTCGTGGGCCTGCGGTTTTGTGCCGCAGGCCGATACAACAAATAGAACACAATGAGTTATTTTTTTGTATACAATAATTCTCGAAAAGCGCCATATGCGACGAAAAGCCACAGTAGATTGGGCTTCCGACGAATGAAACGGCTGCTTGAGAAAATGGATTGACCTGCGCCGTCCGCCGTGAATACACTCTGCGCAAAGCCACTTGTATACAATTACAAAACGTAAGAGGCACAAAACCATGAGCAAAATGAGA